>OKUQ01000374.1_pt1 | contig 28645 bp, 29 predicted proteins | sample 1606811 | NCBI WGS metagenome assembly OKUQ01 (sample SAMEA3882546, study PRJEB24775) | human gut metagenome | biome: human-associated habitat; feature: intestine environment; material: feces | place: Netherlands | collected 2009/2010
TCCCAAAGGGCGGCCCGCTGTGATATTTGACCACAGCCCATTCGGAATGATGGTGAGCTTTTACGAACCACGAACCACGAGCCATGGCTTTTTCGCGGATTCAGATGCGGCGTTCCGCCGCGACAGCCTCAAGTTGACAACATCGCTTCGAGCAACCCTCAGCTCGTAAAAAACGCCCCGACTGGGGCCTGCGTAGGGGCCGACCCGGCTAGGGCGGCCCACCTGAAACGATGGTGTACACGCTATTCATGACGGGTGATGTGTGAAAAAAAGCCCCATATCCCAGAAGGGTCATACCCACGATTCACAGCGGGACGCCTTAATCAGGACGTCCCCTACGATATCGCATACAGGCGATGGAAATGAATGGGGCCCACAAAAAAACACTGCTATCGGCTTGGTGCGTAGGGGCCGGCCCGAAAGCCTTTTTGGCCCGTCAGGTGCCGACCAGCGGAAGGCGCAGGATGGTTGCCAAAACGGACGCCTTATCAGGACGCCCCCTACAGGTGCGGTCCAATGGACTGTTAACCGCTAACTGCTAACTATTTTTTCACATAACGGATTGACTTTTCTTATTGTGAAATATATAATAAATACAAAGAATAAAAGCAAGGACAAAGATGTCTTGAGAATGAACATTATGCCCTTGCTCTTTTTTTACTCTTTTGTCAAATTTACATGAAAGGATGGATGGTTATGCTTTCACGGACCTTGTTGGGAATGAGATGGGGCGACTTATCGGAAGATACGCGCCAGATGTTGTTGAACCGCGCCGATATTGATGGCTTTAATGGCGCTGATGGAGACCGTTATAGTCGAGGGACGCTCCATTTCCGCGATACCCTCATGGGAATCCAGGCCTCAGTGGAAACAGACCGTTTTTCCGGCGATATGGGAAACAACGGCATTTTCATTGACGACGATGCTGTCATTTCCCGTATCTAATCTCATTTAAATACGAACACCTTGCATAAGCCGATGATGATAAAGGCTGCAACGATGATGACACTGATAACCCGAGTCTTAGTAAAGATCTTCGGGTTATTTTGTATGTTTTTTGGCGGGACTGGCGGTGGTACTTCCTGTTTGGTGCCGCAGATGGGGCACATGAGGACGCCGTCGCGCAATTCTGTACCGCATTTTGGACAAATCATAAGCTCAACTCCTGTTCTTCTTTTATGTATACTATAGAAGGCTCTTCAGGCTGTGTCAAGAAGTTATCTTTTTGTGAGGAAAAGATACGTATAAAACCTTGTATAAATGGGGAAAATAGCATACAATTTTACTTGTCTGCTGTTTTTTTATTACCAGAGAAAAGGAGATACGCCTTGAAAAGAAAAATTGGCTTGAGTTCACAGATTTTGATCGGCTTGGTCCTCGGTGCCCTGGTCGGTTATTTATTTCCTGATTTCGGCGATAAGCTGAAACCCTTCGGCGATGCTTTCTTGCGCATGATCAAGATGATCGTCGTTCCCCTCATCTTCAGTACCCTGGTTATGGGTATTGCCGGTACGGGTGATTTTAAGAAGCTTGGCCGCTTAGGCGGTAAGGCCATCATTTGGTTCGAGTTCGCTACGACCATTGCCCTGGCTATCGGCCTGCTGTTCATGAATATTGCAGAGCCTGGCGTAGGCGTTACCTTGTCGGCGTCTGCTGCCAATGCTTCCAACGCCGCTGCAGCCAGCCAGCACAGCGTCGACCTCGTCGATTATGCCGTACACATCATCCCGACGAATATCGTCGATGCCATGGCTCGCCAGGATATGCTGCAGATTATCTTTTTTGCCTGCTTCTTTGGCGTCGCCGTCGCCCATATCGGCGGTAAAGGCGAAACCATCGTCGATATCTGTCAGAGCGTGGCCGAAGCTATGTTCAAAGTGACGGGCTATGTCATGCACTTCGCCCCTATCGGCGTCTTTGCCATGATTGCCTATACCGTTGGCAGCTATGGCATTGCCATGCTTATCCCCTTGGGCAAGCTCATCCTGTCCGTTGCCTGTGCTACGGCTCTGTTCATCTGTGTCGTCGCCCTCATTGCCAGCGTCTTTACGGGCATCAATTTCTTCCACGTCATCCGGGCCTTGAAGGACATCCTCTTTCTGGCTTTCTCGACAGCCAGCAGTGAAGCGGCCCTGCCTGGTGCCATGAAGCGTCTGGAAGAATTAGGTGTTCCCAAGACCATCGTCACCTTCGTCATGCCTACAGGCTATTCTTTCAACCTCGACGGCTCGACGCTGTACAGTTCGGCCGGTATCTTATTCATTGCCCAGCTCTACGGCATCCAGATGCCCATTGAGCAGCAGCTGTTGGTCATGGTAACGCTCATGCTGTCGACCAAGGGCATTGCCGGTGTTCCCGGTGCAGGCATCATCGTCGTCGCTGCGACGGCTGCAGCCTTCAATCTGCCGACGGAAGGCGTTGCCATCCTCCTCGGTATCGACCGTCTCCTGGATATGATCCGCACGATCTGTAACGTCTGCGGCAACTGCATGGCTACGGTCGTTGTCGCCTGCTGGGAAAAGGAATTGAACAAGGCCACGTTCAATGAAAAGTACCGCGCTTTCTTAGGCGGGAAAAATAGCTGATTATTCGCCAAACTAGACTAAATCTGTTATAATAGTAGGGTAAATAAGTGCTCCGTAAGGGTTGCCTGACGGAAAACTTCATTCATGAAGCAGCCGTGCTCCTCTGCAAAGATTTGACTGCGCAGACGAGGCGAAAGCACCATTATCCGAAAAGGGACTGTCGCACGGAGGCTTCTTCCATCATGCGTGGTCCTTTTTTCTTTAATGTTTGAGGTTTGATGTATGATGCTTGAGGCGATGGCTTTTAAATTTAAAACTAGTCACATCAAACATCAAACTTTCAACATCAAACTTAAAAAGAGGCTGTCCGACAGCCTCTTTTTCTTTAGGAGGTATAAATATGGAAACAAGAGTCGCTTTAATCGGTATCATCGTAGGGAACCGCCAGGAATCGGCTAAACTGAACGAAATCCTGCATGAATATGGCCAGTACGTCGTCGGCCGCATGGGCGTTCCTTATAAAGATAAAGACATCAACGTCATCAGCCTCATCGTCGATGCGCCGCAGGACGTCATCAGTGCGCTGTCGGGTAAATTGGGCATGCTCCCCGACGTCAGCACCAAGACGATTTATCCGCCCATGCCGCAGTAGGAGGCACGTATGCTGAAAATTGCAATCTATGGTAAAGGCGGTATCGGGAAATCGACGATGACCAGTAACTTGGCGGCTTCCTTCGCTTATTTAGGCAAGAAAGTCATCCAGATAGGCTGCGACCCCAAGGCCGATTCGACATTCAACCTCCTCGGCGGCCATCCCGTCCAGCCGGTCATGAATTATCTGCGGGAACACGACGAAGATCCGGAATCCATCGAAGATATTTCCCGCATCGGCTATGGCGGCGTCCTCTGTATCGAAACGGGAGGGCCGACGCCGGGCCTGGGCTGTGCCGGCCGGGGCATCATCGCCACTTTTTCGCTCCTCGAAGACTTAGGTCTTTTTGAAAAATACGAGCCTGACGTCGTCCTGTACGATGTCTTGGGCGACGTCGTCTGCGGCGGCTTTGCGGCGCCGATCCGCGAAGGCTATGCCGAACAGGTCCTCATCGTCACGTCTGGCGAAAAGATGGCCCTCTATGCGGCCAATAATATCAATACGGCTGTGGCCAATTTTGCCGACCGCAGTTATGCCAAGGTCCGGGGCATCATCCTCAACCGCCGCAATGTCCCCGACGAAGAAGCCAAGGTCCGGGCTTTTGCCGACCGGGCTCATTTGTCCATCGTCGGCGATATTCCCCGCAGCGATGACATCAACCGCTACGAAGATTTGGGCCAGACCGTCATCGAAGGCGATCCGGACCTGCCGATTAGCCGCACCTTCCTCGATTTGGCTCAGAAATTATTACAAGATAAGGAATGATTATGACAGAAAGAAAACCTTATGCCATTACCGTGCAGGACTTAGTGGAACGCGGCCGCGACGACATCCCGGCTGAACTCATTACGTCGACGCACCTCATTTATAATTCACCGGCCGCCCTGGCTTTCAACTCGCCTGGGGCCCAGGGCTTCGGCGTCAAACGGGCAGGCCTTTCCATTCCCGGTTCGGTCATGCTCCTCGTCGGTCCGGGCTGCTGCGGCCGCAATACGACCATCCTCAGCGAACTGGGCGGCTACAGTGATCGTTTTTTCTTCTACATCATGGATGAGACGGATATCGTCACGGGCCGCCATTTAAAGAAAATTCCCCAGGCCGTCTGTGAAGTCGTCGACAGCCTGGCTGAAAAGCCGTCGGTCGTCATGATCTGCATGACTTGTGTCGACGCCCTGCTGGGCACCGATATGGAACGGGTCTGCCGAAAAGCGGAAAAAGAAGCGGGTCTGCCCGTCGTGCCCTGCTATATGTACGCCCTGACCCGGGAAGGCCGTAAGCCGCCTATGGTCGATGTCCGCCGGGCCATTTATTCACTGCTGGAAAAACAGCCGCGCCGCCGCCGGACGGTCAACCTTTTGGGCTATTTCGCGCCCTTGCAGGACGACTGTGAAATCTACGATATCCTCCGCGGCGTCGGCTTTACGCAGATCAACGAAATTTCCCGCTGTCCCGACTTTGCCGCCTATAAAGCCATGTCTCAGGCCAACGTCAATTTCATCCTAAACCCGGAATCGCGCCTGGCTGCTCAGGATATGGAGAAACGGCTGGGGATTCCCAGCGTCGAACTGACGCGGCTCTACCAGGTCGCTCAAATCCACAAACAGTACCAGGCCCTGGCCCAGGTATTGGGGACGGAAATCGACGACAGTTCCTGGCACGAACGGGCCCAGGCCGTCGTCGGGAAGATGCGGGAGAAATACAGTGGGACAACTGTCGCCATCGGCGAGATGCAGAACGGCAATGCCTTTGAGATGGCCTTAGCCCTGACCCGCTATGGCTTCGTCATCAAAGAAATCTACGCCAACCTGGGACCGGATGACTTCGTCTATCTCCGCCATCTGGCCGCTTTGAGCCCGGCTACGGAAGTCTACTCGAACTTATCGCCGTCTATGCTCTATTACCAGGGCCAGGATCATCCTGTCGACGTCACCATCGGCAAGGATGCCGCATATTACCATGAACAGGCCGCTCATCTTCATTGGGATGAAGATATCCAGCCCTTCGGCTATGCCGGAGTCATTTCCCTGTTACAGGGACTGGATCGGGTCCTGTCGGAAAGGAAGCATCCATGAAAGGTTTATGGAAATATATTTCACCCTTTGCTCCGGACGACTCCGGCGCGGCTGCCGTCCTCTACGGACTGAATGGCATTGTCGTCATCTGCGACGCCGGCGGCTGTGCCGGTAATATCTGCGGGTTTGACGAACCGCGCTGGTTCAGTGGCAAAAAAAGTGCCGTCTTCAGCGCCGGCCTGCGCGATATGGACGCCATCCTCGGCCGTGACGACCGCCTGGTCGACAAGCTCTGTGATGCGGCCAAGACAATCGATGCGTCCTTTGCGGCCATCGTCGGCACGCCGGTCCCTTCCGTCATCGGTACGGACTACAAGGCCTTGAAGCGCATGGCTGAAAAGCGCTTGTCCCTGCCGGTCGTTACCGTCGATACGACGGGGATGGACTATTACGACAAGGGCATTGAAAAGGCCTATGAGGCCCTGTTCCCGGCCCTGATCGACCCGTCACAGCAGGCCGAAGCCGATACGGTCGGCGTCCTCGGCGCCGTCCCGCTGGAACTGATGCATCCCGGCGATATCGAATGGATCAGCCAGTCCTTGGTCGAAGACGGCTGGCAGCAGATCCTCTTGTTCGATGAAATCGAAGATTACCGCAAGGCCGGCAAGGCCTCTCTCAATCTCGTCGTGTCGCCGGCGGGCCTGAAAGCGGCTCAATATCTGAAAGAGACTTTTGGTACGCCTTATGAGCTCCATTACTTCGGCCTCGACGCCGTCGTCGATTTCGACGACAACCTCTTTGCCGGTAAGAACGTCCTCATCATCCATCAACAGGTGGCCGCTTCGGCCATGGCCGCCATGGCGGAAGAAGCAGGCGCTGCCTATGTGACGACGGCTTCGTGGTTCATGGAACTTCCGGGACCGCAGTCGACGGACCACGTACAGCTCCGGGAAGAAGATGATTTGCGCCAGCTGGCCGATAACGACCATTTCGACGTCATCCTCGGCGATGCCTATTTCCGCCGGGCCCTGCCGAATTTCCACGGTCAGTACATTGATTTCCCGCATTTCGCTGTATCCGGGAGGGGATAAGATGTATACGGAACGGATTTGCGTCTTTGGTATCGTCCAGGGTGTCGGCTTCCGGCCCTTCGTCAGCCGCATCGCAACGGCCCACTCGATTTGCGGGACGGTCTGCAACAAGGGCTCTTACGTGGAAATCCTGGCCCAAGGGTCCCAATCAGACCTGGCCGCTTTCCGCGAGGATCTGGAGGCCAGGGCGCCGGAACGGTCGGCTATTTTGAAGGTCCTTAAGGAAAGCGAAGACCGGCCGCCTTATGAGGCCTTTTCCATTGTCGAAAGCGCCAGGGAAGAAGGCGATATCTTCGTCTCGCCGGACATTGCCATCTGCGATGCCTGTAAGAAAGAACTCTTTGACAAGACGAACCGCCGCTATCTCCATCCCTTCATCAACTGCACGGCCTGCGGGCCGCGGCTGACCATCCTCGACGCCATGCCCTATGACCGCGAGCGGACGAGTATGGGCGAATTTCCCATGTGCCCGCAGTGCGAATATGAATATACCCACGCCGAGACGCGGCGTTACGATGCCCAGCCCGTCTGCTGCAACGACTGTGGTCCCGAAGTTTATCTCCTGGACCGGCCCGAACGGCGCCGTCAGGCCATCGTCGCAGCCAGACAGGCTATCGTCGATGGGAAGATCATCGCCATCAAGGGCATCGGCGGCTTTCACCTGTGCTGTGATGCCCGCAATGAACAGGCTGTCCGGACACTGCGCCAGCGCAAGCGGCGGCCTGTGAAGCCCTTTGCCGTCATGATGAAGGACCTCGAAGCCGTCCGCCGGCAGTGCGTCATTCCCGACGGGGCGGAAAAGGTTCTCGACGGCCATCAGAAGCCCATCGTCTTACTGCCTAAGAAAAGCGGTCAGACCTTGGCGCCGTCCATCGCGTCGGGCAATCCGTCCGTCGGCGTCATGCTGCCCTATACGCCGCTCCATCTCTTGCTGTTTACCTATGACGATGACCTTTCCGTACCGGATGCGCTGGTCATGACCAGTGCCAATGAGTCCGGCGCGCCCATCTGCCATAACGATGAGGAAGCGCGGCAGGAATTATCCGGCCTTTGCGACCTCGTTTTGAGCCATAACCGCCGCATCCGCCTGCGGGCCGACGATTCGGTCATGGACTGGTATGACGGCAGGCCCTATATGATACGCCGGTCCCGGGGCTATGCGCCGCTGCCTTTCTTCTATGGCAGGGGAAGCGGCAAGGACGTCCTGGCTATGGGCGGGGAACTGAAGAACTGTTTCTGTATCGGCCGGAACAACTTGTTCTATCCATCGCCGTACATCGGCGACATGGCCGATATCCGCACGGTCGAAGCCCTGCGCCAGTCCATCCGCCGCATGACGACGCTCCTCGAAGCGAAACCGGCTGTCGTCGCCTGTGACCTGCATCCGCGTTATAATACGACGGCTGTAGCCCATGAACTGGGCCTGCCCGTCGTCGCCGTCCAGCACCATTATGCCCATATCTTGTCCTGCATGGCTGAAAATGGCTGTGAACAGCCCGTCATCGGCGTCGCCTTTGACGGCACCGGTTATGGGACGGACGGGACGATTTGGGGCGGCGAAATCCTGGTCAGCCAGGTCCAGGGTTTCCGCCGGGCTGGGTCCATCCAGCCTTTCTGGCAGCGCGGCGGCGATGCCTCTGCCCGCGAAGGCTGGCGCATTGCTGTCAGTCTCATCGACGGCTTGCAAGAAGACCGGGAAAAGGCCTCGGCCATCATCGATGAACTACAGCTCTGCAGCGCTGTAGAAAAGCAGGCCCAGTTTTTCCTGGCTGACCAGCAGATCAACAGCGTCTTGTCGACCAGTGCCGGCCGCCTCTTCGATGGCGTCAGCGCCATCCTCGGCATTTGCCGGGCTTCGACTTTTGAAGGTCAGGCGTCGATGGCCCTGCAGTTTGCGGCGGAGACCTGGGAAAAAGAACACCCTCAGCCGGCCGTGCAGCCCATGGCACCGCTCCACGGTAAAGAGCGCCTGCTCTTGCCGACCGGGGCCCTGGTCCAGCGTTTGCTGGAAGAACGCCTGGCTGGAGGGAATACGGACCAGCTGGCCTATGTCTTCCATCGTGACCTGGCGGCTATGATCGCTGGTGCCTGCCTGGCTGTCCGCGAGCAAACGGGCCTGACGACGGCCGCCCTGAGCGGCGGCGTCTTCCAGAACCGCCTGCTCCTGCGCCTTTGTGACCAGACCCTGCAGCAGCTGGGCTTCACCGTCCTGAAGCACAGTACGGTCCCGCCCAACGACGGCGGCATCGCCTTAGGACAGGCCGTTTACGCCGCATATATGTAGGGGCCGTCCCAACGGGCGGCCCGCCTGGACAATGATGTACACATTATAAATACATGCGCAGGCCACCGTTCGTAGGGGCCGTCCCAACGGGCGGCCCGCTTGGACAATGATGTATGCATTATAAATACATGCGCAGGCCATCGCGTAGGGGCCGTCCCAAAGGGCGGCCCGCTTGGAACAATGATGTACACGTTATACATGTTCGATGATATAAAAGGAGGAATTATCATGTGTGTAGGATTACCGGCACGTGTTATGAAAATACAGAATGGAATGGCCCTCGTCGATGCTTCCGGAGCCAAACGGGAAGTATCGGCAGCCCTTATTGATGAACTGGATCCTGGCGATTACGTCATGGTCCACGCCGGCATGGCTATTGCCAAGATTACCAATAATGATGCCGACGAAACCGACGATATCCTGGAGGAACTGGACTGATGGCAGAAGCAAAGAAGCGGACGGCCCTGGATATCATCCGCAGTTATGACGGGCCGAAAATCCGCATCATGGAAGTCTGCGGGACCCACACCCATGAAATCTTCCGACAGGGCATCCGCCAGATCCTGCCGCCCCAGGTCGACGTCATTTCCGGACCGGGCTGCCCGGTCTGCGTCACGCCGGTCGGCTATATCGACCAGGCTATCTGGCTGGCTCTGGAAAAAGGCGTCACCATCTGCACCTTTGGCGACCTCGTCCGCGTCCCCGGCAGTACGATGAGCCTGGCTGACGCCCGCAGTGAGGGGGCTCATGTGGAGATCGTCTATTCGCCCCTCGATGCCTACGACTATGCCAAGGCGCATCCGGATGAAGACGTCGTCTTCTTGTCCGTCGGCTTTGAAACGACGACACCGCCGTCGTGCCTGGCCGTCAAACAGGCCGTCGCCGACGGGATGACGAATTTCTCCCTGCTCACGGCCAATAAGACCATGCCCATGGCCTATGAAGCGATGAAAGACAGCGCCGATGCCTTCCTCTATCCCGGCCATGTCGACGCCGTCATGGGGACCGGTGACGGCGAAGCCATGCTGAAAGAAGGCGTATCCGGTGTCGTCGCCGGTTTTACGGCCAAGGAACTGCTCACGGCCTTTGCCGTCATCCTGGCCAAGTTCCCCCAGGGGAAACCGTTCTTCAAGAACTGCTATCCCCGCGTCGTCAAAGCCGAAGGCTGCCCGGCAGCACAGGCCCTCATGAAAGAAGTCATGGAACCGTGCGATTCGGAATGGCGCGGTTTAGGCGTCATCCCCCAGTCGGGTCAGCAGCTGCGGCCCGCTTTCGCTGTCTGTGACGCCCGCAAGAAATACGGCGTACCCGATATGGACGGTCGCGCCAACCCGGCCTGTCGCTGCGGCGACATCCTGAAAGGTCAGTGCAAGCCGCCCCAGTGCCCGCTCTTCGGCAAGGTCTGCACGCCGGAACATCCTGTAGGAGCCTGCATGGTTTCCCATGAAGGGGCCTGCTCGGCTTATTATTTATATGGAGGCAATTTACATGAGTGATGTCATTACCTTAGCCCACGGTGCCGGCGGTAAACAGACTGCCGAACTCATCGACCGTGTCTTTAAAGCGCATTTTTCCAATCCCCAGTTCACCGGTGACGACGCCGCTGTCCTGCCCATCGGCGGGGCTAACCTGGCTTTCACGACGGATGGCTTCATCGTCTCGCCGCCGGAATTTCCAGGTGGCAATATCGGTAAACTGAGCATCTGCGGGACCGTCAACGACTTGTCCTGCATGGGCGCCAAGCCCTTATATCTGTCGTGTGCCTTCGTCATCGAAGAAGGCTTCCCCCTGGCCAAAGTCGAAGAATACGCTGCGGCCATGGCCAAGACGGCTGCCGAAGCCGGCGTGCGCATCGTCGCCGGCGATACGAAAGTCGCCGGTAAAGGCCAGGTCGACCACCTGTTCATTACGACGACGGGGATCGGCGAGATCGTCGACGGCGTCCATACGTCGGGAACTCTGGCCCGGCCTGGGGATGCCGTCATCGTCAGCGGCGACGTCGGCCGTCACGGCTGCACGATTCTCCTGGCCCGCAACCAGTTCGGCATCGACGCCGACGTGACCAGTGACTGCGCGCCCCTGTGGGGGACTGTCGAAGCCATGCTGGATACGACCAAGGATATTCACGTCATCCGCGATGCGACTCGCGGCGGCGTCGGCACGGTCCTCTATGAAATTGCCGGCCAGAGCCATGTTGGCATCCATTTGGACAGCCAGGCTATCCCCGTCGATCCGGCCGTCCGCGGCGTCTGCGGCATGCTCGGTTTGGAACCGCTTTACCTGGCCTGTGAAGGCCGTTTGGTCATCTTTGCGCCTAAAGCCGTTGCCGGTGATATTGTCGCCACCCTGCGTCAGGGCAAATATTCGAAAGATGCGGCCATCATCGGCGAAGTCACAGCCGACCAGCCGGGCCGGGTCATCATGCGTACGGAAATCGGCGCGGAAACGCTGCTGCCGCCGCCGGGCGGTGAACTGCTGCCGCGCATCTGCTGAGGAGGAGGGAGAGCATGATTTACGAAAATGAAATCCATCCACCCCAGGTGCCGCGGTATCACGTCACGCCGGACGGAGCTGAAATCGCCATCGGCCAGGCATCGTTCCCCAAGCCGTTCCATATCGGCTTGCAATATGCTTCGCCGGCCCGGGGCCACTGGACCATCGCCCATTCGCCCATGCTCATCCCCGGTTGCCACGAAATCTACGTCTGCTGCGCCTGCTGCCTTCACGGTGTCGTCTTGTCGGCCGATGAAGTCCCGGACGGTGCCGGCCGTTTCTCCATGGTCACCTTGACCAATGAAAACCTGATCAAAGGCAATCTGGAAGAGATGATGATCGATGGCATTTCCCATATCATCGACGATATGCCCGAACGTCCGAAGTGCGTCGAAGGCTTTACCAGCTGTATGCAGCATTTCCTGCACATCGACTTGCACGTCGTCTACGATACGCTGCGTCAGAAATATCCCGACATCGATTTCATCGACGGCTACATGATTCCGACTCTGCAGCGGCGCTTTACGCCGGATATCCTCGGCCGGCGCCAGCTCGTGCGGGCTGTCCAGCCCCTGCCGAAACAGAAGGCTGTCAACTATGTCGTCAATTACTATCCCGTCGACGAAGACAATGAATTGACGGTCATGCTCCGCCAGGGGGGCTACGCTATCCACGATTTCGCCGCCTGCAAGACCTATGAAGAATACAAGGCCATGGGCGAATCGCAGGCGAATATCTATTTCCTGGAAAATGCCGGCCCTGCCGCCAAGGACATGGAAAAGCGACTGGATCAGCAGGCCCTGTATCTGCCTTATGCCTATGACTATGAAACTTTGCGCCGCAACCTGCAGCAGGCAGCCCAAATCCTGGGCCTTGACCTGCCGGACTGCGACGCCTATGAACGGGCTGTCGAAGAAAAAGTAAGGGCTCTGAAGGAACGAGTCGGCGACACGCACATCGCCATCGACTATACGGCGACGCCGCGGCCCCTGGGATTGGCCAAGTTTCTCTTGATTCACGGCTTCAATGTCTATGCCGTCTATCTCGATGCCATTTCGCTGGACGAAAAGGATACCTTCCAGTTCCTGCAGACCCACTATCCGGACCTGTCCCTGCGTTCGACGATGCATTTCAAGCGCCGTCTCCTGCCGCGCGACGACAGCCGAAAGTATGGGAAAGTCCTGGCCATCGGCCAGATGGCGGCGTATTTTACCGATACGAAGTACTTCGTCAATCTGATTGAAAACAGCGGCCTCTATGGCTATGTCGGCCTACTCAAGCTCCTCGATTGGATCGGTCGGGCTGACGAAGCCGAAAATCCCAAGATGCGGGATATCATTCAAATCAAAGCTTGGGGGTGTCACGGTTGAAACAAGCACAACGCGTCTTATCGACGTATGCTGTCGACATGTTCGGCATTGCGTCGTCGCTCTTTGAGTTAGGCGGCCTCATCGTCATGCACGATGCATCGGGCTGTAATTCGACATACGATACGCACGACGAACCGCGGTGGTACGATACGCCGAGTATGGTCTATATTTCCGGTCTCAACGAAATCGATACCATCCAGGGCAATGACCAGCGCCTCGTCGACGATATCGCTGAAGCCGTGGAAGCGGCCCATCCCCGCTTTGTCGCCATTGGCGGCAGTCCCATGCCGAACGCCATCGGCACGGACTTCAAGGCTATCGAGCGCCTGGTTGCGGCCCGGACGGGCCTGCCGACGCTGGGGTTCCGGACTGACGGCATCCACAGCTATCTGCCCGGAGCCGGCGGTGCCTATGTCTGGCTGGCCAAGACCTTCGTCAAGGCGCCGGAAAAGGCACCGCAGCGACCGGCAAAGCGGGTCAATCTCCTGGGGCTGACGCCATTGGACTTTTCCGTCGTCGGTAATGCGACGACGCTCAAGCAAATCGTCACCGATGCCGGTTTTACCTTGCAGAGTTCGTGGTCCATGGGGGACACGCTGGACCAGCTGGCGACGGCGGCCAATGCCGACGTCAACGTCGTCCTGTCGTCGACGGCCTTCTACCTGGCCCAATACCTGCGCGACACCTACGGCATCCCGTATGTCGTAGGCATCCCCATGGGCGAAAAGGGGACGGCGGACTGGCTGGAAGCTCTGCGGAACTGCGATTCGTCGTATCTCACGGGCTTTACAGGACAAGAAAAATATATTAGAGCCCAGTATGCCCTGGCCGACCTCAACGCCTGGAAGACGGAACAGGCCTACGACGATACGCCGTGCGACGTCCTGGTCATCGGTGAACCGGTCTACCTGCTGTCGATGAAGGCTTTCCTCCAGCAGGAAATGGGCCTTTCCGACGTCCGTCTGCTCTGCCCTCTGGCCGATGCGCCGCGGTGGCTCCTGGAACAGGTCGAAGTGGCCAGTGTGGAAGACGTCATCCGTCAGGAATGTTGTAAAGCCCGCCGGGTCATTGCCGACCCGATTTATGCCCGGCTCTTGCCGGACGAAAAGGAAAAATTCGTTTCCATGCCCCATGAAGCCTATTCCGGCCGTCATTACCACGATGACATGCCAATCTTCGTCGGGCCGTCCTTTACGGCATGGATGAAAGAGAAGTTGACTTGAGGAGGAAGACGTATGAGAAAATTTGCGATTTATGGGAAAGGCGGCATCGGCAAGTCGACGACGACGGCAAACTTATCGGCGGCTCTGTCCATGATGGGGAAAAAAGTCGTCCAAGTCGGCTGCGACCCTAAGGCCGATTCGACGCTGAACCTCTTGCACGGCGAACCGGTCATGCCGGTCATGGATTACTATCGGAAATATACGGAAGGACCGGACTTCGAGCACATCGGCAAAGAAGGTTTCGGCGGCGTCTTCTGCATCGAAACGGGCGGACCTACGCCGGGGCTGGGCTGTGCCGGCCGGGGCATCATTGCCACCTTCGATCTCATGGACGAACAGGAAGTCTTCCAGAAGCTCCAGCCTGACGTCGTCTTGTATGATGTCCTGGGCGACGTCGTCTGTGGCGGTTTCTCCGCGCCTATCCGCGATGGTTATGCCGATGAAATCTTTATCGTCACGTCCGGCGAAAAGATGGCCCTCTATGCAGCGGCCAACATCATCAAGGCCGTCGAGAATTTCAAGAGCCGCGGCTATGCCCAGGTCAAGGGCATCATCCTCAACCGCCGCAATGTCGACGACGAATACGAACTGGTCAAGGCTTTCGCAGACGAACACGGCCTGCCTATCGTAGCCGACATTCCCCGGAGCAAGGATATCCAGTATTATGAAAATAAGGGCATGACCGTCGTCGAAGGCAATCCGGACCTGGCGGTCAGCCAGATTTATCAGGACTTGGCCCGGAAACTGCTTCAGGCCTAGGAAGGGGACGATGTTATGGGAATGAATGATACGCCATCAGGCGAACGGGTCCATATCGGTTTCTTTGGCCGCCGCAATGCCGGGAAATCGAGCGTCGTCAACGCCGTGACCGGCCAGGACCTGTCTATCGTATCGGCGACGAAAGGGACGACGACGGACCCGGTCTACAAGGCCATGGAACTCCTGCCCCTGGGGCCGGTGGTCATCATCGACACGCCGGGCTTCGACGATGTCGGGGCCCTGGGCGAGGAACGGGTGCGCCGGACGAAGCAGGTCCTCAATAAGACGGATATAGCCGTCGTCATCATCGATGCTGCGGAAGGAAGGTCGCCGGCTGACGACGAAGTCCTGAATCTCATCCGGGACAAGAACCTGCCTTACCTCATCGTCTATAATAAGGCGGACCTGCTGGACCAGCCCTTCAAGGCGCAGGACCATGAAATCTACGTCAGTGCCTTGAATGGAGAAGGCATCCACGAACTCAAAGAGCGCCTGGCCCGCCTGAAGCCCGTCGAAACGGCATCGCCTATCGTGAGCGACCTCATCCAGGGCGGCGATTTCGTCGTCCTCGTCGTCCCCATCGATACGGCAGCGCCGAAAGGGCGCCTCATCCTGCCGCAGCAGCAGACTATCCGGGAAATCATCGACAACGACAGCGCGGCTATCGTCGTCAAGGAATATGAACTGCGCCATACGCTGGAATGTCTGGGCCAGAAGCCGGCCCTGGTCATTACGGACAGTCAGGTCTTTGCCAAAGTGTCGGCCGATACGCCTATGGACGTGCGCCTGACGTCGTTCTCCATCCTCATGGCCCGGCACAAGGGCTTGTTGGAAACGGCCGTCCGCGGCGTCACGGCCCTGGAAAAGCTGCAAGACGGCGACACGGTCCTCATTGCCGAAGGCTGTACCCATCATCGCCAGTGCGACGACATCGGCACGGTCAAGATCCCCCGCTGGCTGCGCAATTATACTCATAAGGATATCCGCATCGAAACGGCCAGCGGCCGCGATTTCCCGGAAGACTTGTCGCCGTATGCCCTGGTCATCCACTGCGGCGGTTGTATGCTCAACGGCAGGGAAGTCCAATACCGCATGAAGTGCGCTGCCGACCAGGCTGTGCCCATTACCAACTACGGCATCGCCATCGCCTACATGCAGGGCATCCTGAAACGCAGCCTCAGCGTCTTCCCGTACTTGCAGTCGCTGGTGTAAAATAGTTTGTAGTTTGTAGGGGCGACCACGTGCCTTTTCAGCCCGTCAGGTCATGACTGTAAGGAATGGCAAGACGGTTGCTGAAATGGACCGCCGTAGAGGGGGCGCCCGCTTTGGAGGGATTCGGATGGAACACACGCGCATCGAACGTGATGTACTGGGTGAAGTGGAATTGCCGGAAGGGACGATGTACGGCATCAATACGGCCAGGGCCCTGGAAAATTTCTCTTTAGGCCACAAGCGGACGGCACTAGAACTCATTTATGCCATGGTGACGGTCAAAAAAGCCGCTGCCCTGACCTATGCCCGCCTCGGTGTCCGTGAAGACGGGATTTATCAGGCCATCGCCGCAGCTTGCGACGCTATCTTGGCCGGTCAGTATGACGATGCTTTTGTAACCGAAGCCCTTCAAGGCGGCGCCGGTACGTCGACGAATATGAACGTCAATGAAGTCATTGCCAATGCAGCTTTGCTGAAACTGGGGAAACGGCCTGGACAGTACGACGTCATCCATCCCTTGGACGACGTCAACCGCGGCCAGTCGACAAATGACGTCTATCCGACGGCTCTGCGGATTGCCGCTATCCGCAAGCTGCGGGAACTGAGCCAGGCTTGTGCCGACTTGCAGGAAGCCTTCCAGCATAAAGAGCAGGCCTATGAAAAAACGTATAAATTGGGGCGGACGGAGCTCATGGATGCCGTTCCCATGACGGCAGGCGAAGAATTTGGTGCTTATGCCCAAGCCTTGTCCCGTGACCGCTGGCGTTTGTATAAAATCGAGGAACGTTTGCGCATGGTCAACCTCGGCGGCACGGCTATCGGTACGTCTGATACGGCGTCGCGGCAGTACCGCTATGAAGTCATTGAGGAATTGCGTCGTTTGACGGGCATCGGCCTGGCTTCGGCAGAATACCCTGTCGACCTGACCCAGAACAACGATGTCTTCGTTGAAGTGTCGGGCCTGCTCAAGGCCCTGGCCGTCAACTTGATGAAAATTGCCAATGACTTGCGCCTCATGAATTCTGGCCCTCACGGCGGTATCGGTGAAATCCGCCTACCTGCCCGTCAGCAGGGCAGTTCCAGCATGCCCGGCAAGGTCAATCCGGTCATCCCGGAAATGGTCATGCAGTGTGCCATGAAAGTAATGGCTGACGACAGCGCCATCGCCATGGCCGCTGCCCACGGCGAATTTGAACTCAACGCCTTTGAACCGCTCATCGCCGACTGCCTCCTGGAAAGCCTGCAGCTCCTGATCCGGTCGGTACGCATCTTCCAGACGGCCTGTGTCGAAGGCCTGGAAGTACGGGAAGACCGGTGCCAGCAGCATTTGAAGGCATCTGCCGCCTTCGGGGCGGCCTACATCGGCGCTTTGGGCTATGATACGGTGAGCCGCATCATCAAGGACCATGAACCGGACGAAGCGCGGCGCATCTTGGAAGCTATGGTGAAAAAGTAAGCCATGAATGGAAAGAGGGGCCTTATGTCGAATTTATCCTTGAAACTCGAACAAAAAGCGAAAATACTGCAGGTCCAGCGATTGACCATCCAGATGCTGGCCCTCCATGGCCAGGATTTGGTAGATTTCTTGCAGGAAAAAGTGACGGCTAACCCCTTGATGGACATCTGCTATCATGATGTCCGGGCCGACGAAGAAAAGGGCCGTAAAGCTATCGAGAATGTGCACAATCACGGAGCCTCCCTGGAAGCGAAGCTCATGGCCCAGCTGCGGGTCCAGACCCTGCCGAAACCGGTCATGCTGGCGGCGGGCCTGGTCATCGGCTCCCTCGATGCCAAAGGGTTTTTCCAGGGTGACTTAGCTTCTCTGGGGCGGGCTTACCAGTTGGGACCGGCCGATATGGAAAAAGGACTGGCCCTCGTCCAGTCCTTCGACCCGCCGGGCATTGCCGCCAGGAATCTCCGTGAAGCCCTGCTCATCCAGACCCGGCGGGCCCGCAAGGCGCCTCGCCAGGCGGAAGCCCTGCTAGAAAAGCATTATGATGATTTTCTCCAGGGGAAGTGGCAGAAAATCCAGGCTTCCCTGGGCTTGTCGGACTCGGAATTGCGGGATATCCGGGATTTTTTCAAGAGCCTGTCCCTCCAGCCGGCCAGCCAGATCGTCCAGGAAGAGGTATATATCCGGCCCGATATAGAAATCTACTGCGATGCCAAAGGCCAGCTGACCCAGCGGTCCCTTGAGGACATACCGGATGTCTATTTCCGCGATGATTTATACGACCAGTATGCCGCCCGGGGGGACAAGGAAATCTTGGATTACATCCGCAAAGCCCGCCGGGATTTTACCGATTTGGCCTCAGCCCTGGCTTACCGCCATCATTCCATCGAACAGGTCGTGGCCTGCCTCATGGACCGGCAGAAGGACTATTTCTTGCACCATCGGTCTTTGCGGCCCCTGCGCCAGAAGGATATCGCTGCCGACACCCAGCTCAGTACGGCGACGGTCAGCCGCGTCTGCCGCCACCGCTATGTCCTGTTTGAAGGGCGGATATATCCGCTCCAATCTTTTTTAGCGACGGCTTATCCTTCCGATACCGAAGGCAGTGTGTCCGATAAGGTCATCATGGAGAAAATCGCCGCCCTCATCGCCAGTGAAGACAAAAGCCATCCTTATTCGGACCAGGACCTGTCTGAGTGCCTGGCTTTGTCGGACCGGATTTCCGTGGCCCGGCGGACAGTAACCAAACTCCGGCAGAAGCTGAATATCCCCAACAGCCGTATCCGCCGGTTGTAAGCGAGGTGTTACCACATCTTAACACCCTCTTAACGCACATATGCGTTAGGGTGCGTTGATTTTAACGCACGTGTGTGTTAGAATCGACACAAAGGATGTGATACGATGTATAGGTTTCCTACCGAAGAAAGCTTGACCGTAGAATTTAAAAGCGACAGAAATTGTTTACCTGATAACGATATTATTGATGCTGTTGTAGCTTTTGCCAATACAGAAGGTGGCGATTTGTATCTTGGTATAGAGGATGATGGTACAATAACAGGTCTCCATCCTAAACATAGGGATATCACTCGTCTTACTGCCTTCATTGCTAATAAAACAGTTCCTCCAGTCAGCACACGTGCGACAATACTTCATGATGGGCAATGTGATGTTTTGAAGTTAAGTGTTCCCCGATATACTTCGATTGTAGCAAGTGCTGCTGGAAAAATACAAAAACGTCGATTAAAAGCAGATCATACACCAGAAAATGTTCCTTTATATCCATATGAAATTCCTCAGCGGCTTTCCAGTTTGTCTTTATTGGATTTCTCTGCACAACCATTGCCTGACTCAACCCGGGATGATTTGAGTGTTGCCGAACGGGAACGGTTGCGTCATATTATTCGTACCTATCATGGAGAGTCCGCACTTTTGGAGCTAGATGATCTGGAGCTGGATAAAGCTCTTCGGCTTGTCACCCAAATAGGCGAAGGCTATATTCCTACGGTCACCGGAATGTTGCTCATTGGTCGTGCAGAGCGCCTGAAGGAACTTATCCCTACAGCGGAATCATCTATACAAATTATGGATAATGCGCAACTTCGCGTCAACGAAACATTTACTCTCCCTCTTCTGGCCAGCATTGAAAAAATTAATACGTACTTTCTTTCTATTAACCAGGAAGATGAAATTGATGTTGGCTTATTCCGTGTTCCCATTCCACATTATGCTCCTCAGGCATTTCGTGAAGCGCTCATCAATGCGTATAGTCATCGGGACTATTCCATGCTGGGACGTGTCCGTGTTCTTATTGAACGCGATGGCATGACTATTGCTAATCCTGGTGGCTTTATCCAGGGCATTACTTATGATTCTCTGTTAGATGCTGAACCTCATGGTCGAAATCCCGTGCTTGCTGATTGTTTAAAACGCATTGGAATGGCCGAACGGTCTGGCAGGGGTATTGACCGTATCTATGCTGGTAGTTTGCGCTATGGCAAACTGCCACCAGACTACAGCCAATCTACTGATACTTCTGTGCGGCTTTATATCCCGGACAGTCGTCCTGATAAAAGTTTTGTCCGCTTACTCATAGAAGAACAAGGAAAACTGAACCGTGATTTTACCGTTTATGAACTCTTAATTCTCAATTTATTGAAAACACATCACCGGATGTCACAAAAGGAAATAGCTGATGCTGCCGGAATTCCTTCATATAAGCTCCCAACTACGCTTGAATCGCTTGTAGAATCTGGCCTGATTGAGGCGATAGGACGGGGAAAAAGTCGTGGATATTTTCTCAGTGCCCATCTATATCAGCGACAAGAGAACACCATTGGATATGTGCGTCAAACTGACATTGATACAGTTCGTTACCCGGAACTCATCTTGAAGCTGGCTCAAAAGCAAGGACTGGTAACAAGATCAGATGTTGTCAAGCTTCTTCACGTTTCACCAGCTCAAGCTTATCATCTACTTAATAAGTTAAAGAAAAATCATAAACTTATTTTAGAAGGGCGAGGGAAATATGCCCACTATAAGCCAGTGAATCGGCAATAGTCATGAAGATACTGAGAGGAAAATTGTATTTCAGCACACGTTTCACACATCTTAACGCACATGTGCGTTAAACATATTGATTCTAACACATGCATGTGTTAAGGTGCGTTGGTTACCGGTGCAACTTGTTGAAAATCGTCTGGCGCGATACATTGAGTAATTTGGCTATATCCTTCTGGCTATAGCCTTTTTCTTGCAGCTCTCCGATGAGTATCTGCTGGATCGTCTTTTCCAGATGCTTCATGTCCAGCTGGAGCGATGCTGTATCGAGGAGACTTTCCTTCCGGTTTTCGTCGGGGATGTCAAATAATGAATCATAAGCCCCATTCAGGGTGTCGCCGAAGATGTAATAACGCAAGGTAACACTGTGCAGTTCGCGGATATTGCCCCACCAGTCATGCTGGATGGGGGCTTTTTTTAATATTTTGGGAAGGGAAACTTGGCGATGGCGGAAGCTTTGCAGGAAGTACGAGAATAAGTAGAGAACATCATCAGGCCGGTCGTTCAGAGATGGCAGGCTCAGGCGCAGGGTATTTGTCCTCAAAATGGTGAGCCGCCGTCATACCCGTCTTGGACAATTTGTAGCGGATGTTTTTTTCCAATCGCTGCAATTCCGTCACGTCGCGGATAGTCATGATATATTGTGCCGCACTGTCCGTAAGGAAATAATCGGAATTGGCGACGAGCGTATACGGCGGCCGGTGGAGGATCGTTTCCTGGAACGATGGCTTTTTCCCTTCTTTCCAATTGGGGAATATATCCCGCATGTTCTGCGTCGTCTCCGGGATGCCCAGAAAGGACGCGGCCCGTTTATTGATATGGTAAATAGCGCCGCCTTTGGCATAGAGGATGATGCCATCTGTAACGTGCGATAAGATGGAAGACATCATGGACAGTTGATGGCTGTCCTTTTTTTGGAAGACCAGGAGTTCTTGCGCGTAGAGCAGGACCGAGAGCATCGTCGATTCACTGGGACGGATGGAATAGATTGGCAGACGATTTTTTTACGCAGCTCTTCCGGGCAGGCGTCTTTGTTGAACATGAAGTTTTCGTTGAGGAGCAAATGGATCTTCTTATATTTCGGCGCAATGGAACGGAGCGTATATAAGGCATCGTTCATCGAACTGAACAGGCAGAGGATGGGGCGGGTGTCGATGACCTTGGTCAATATCTGGTGAGACCCGCTGTTGGTGATGATGACCTTGGCGCCCTGGCGGATGAGGTCGCGGGCCTGGTCGATGAGACGGGGAAAATCGATGATTTCTATTTTGATGCGGAAAGAGTGTTGGGTTAATTTTTCATTACTCAGAATGAACAGGACAACCGGAATTATGCCAAATTTGCCAAAATCGCCATGTTCGAGCCGTCCGATTCGCAGGAATGTATCGACATGACCAAGGAAGCTTATAAAGTTAGCAAAACGTATGATGTCCCGGTCATGATCCGTATGACGACCCGCGTCTGCCATTCCAAGAGTCTCGTCGAAGAAAAAGACCGCCAGGAAGTGGCGCCCGTCCTTTATCAGAAACAGCGGGACAAAATGGATGCCGTACCGGCTATTTCCAAGAGACGCCGCTATGTCATCGAAGAACGGGAAGAAAAATTGAAGGGCTATGCCGAAAGCTGTCCTTTCAATGAAATCGAGATGAACGACACGAAAATTGGCATTATCGCAGCCGGTGCGGCTTATCTGTATGCTAAGGAAGTCTTAGGCGATAAAGCGTTGTATTTGAAGCTGGGCTTTACCTATCCTTTGCCGATGGAGAAAATCAAAGTCTTTTCCGATAACTTTGATGAACTCTACGTCATCGAAGAACTGGAACTCTTTATGGAAGAACAGATACGCCATCGGAAAGCCACGGTCATGATCGGCGATATCGGCTGTTACGCCTTAGGCGGGGCGGCGCCGCTCAACGCCAAGGAACTGGCCGTCTGCATGGGCGATTCGACGTTCTTCCATACGGGCATCAACTCCCTGACCGATGTGGCCTATAACGGCTCGAATGCCATCTGTGTCATCCTGGACAACCGCATCACCGGTATGACCGGCCATCAGGATAACCCCGGGACGGGCTATAACATCAAAGGGGAACCGGCCAGGCTCATCGACGTCGAAACGGTCGTCAAAGCCCTGGGCATCAAGCACGTCCGGACGGTCAATCCCCTGGACCTGAAGGCCATGAAAGAAACGCTGGACTGGGCTTTTGCCATGGAAGATGAACCGTCGGTCATCATCACCAAATGGCCTTGTGTCCTCAAAAAGTATTCCAAAGAAGATAAAGCCCAGTTCAACTTCGACAAGACGCCGTGCGTCGTCGATGCGGATAAGTGCATTGGCTGCAAGAAATGCCTCTCCACCGGCTGCCCGGCCCTGCGCTATGACAGTGAAACGAAGAAATCCAGTATTGCTCAGGCGGATTGCGTCGGCTGTACGGTCTGCATGCAGGTCTGCCCGGTTCAGGCCATTTCCAGAAAGGGGGATAAATAATATGTCAGATATAAAGAGTGTACTCTTCGTCGGTGTCGGCGGCCAGGGTACGATATTAGCCAGCAAAATCCTCACCATAGGCCTCATCGGACATGGCTACGATGTCAAGATGTCCGAAGTCCACGGCATGAGCCAGCGCGGCGGCAGCGTCAGTACGCAGGTCCGTTTCGGCTCCCAAGTCTATTCGCCCATCATCGGCGAAGGTTCGGCAGATATCCTCGTCTCCTTTGAAGAAATGGAAGCGGCCCGCTATGCCCGGTTCCTGAAGAAAGACGGCAAGATGGTCGTCAATACGACGCAGATCCCGTCGCTGCCCGTCCTTTCCGGAGACTGCCCGTATCCCCAGGGGATCGTGGAAGAATTGAAGAAACACGTCCCCGTCAGGGACCTCGATGTGACCCAGATTGCTACCGACCTGGGCAATCCCAGGAGTGCCAACATCGTCCTTCTGGGCGCCCTCATCGAAGCCCTTGGCCTCCATGATATCGATTGGAAGAGCATCATTGCCAAAACAGTGAAACCAGCCTTTGTCGACATCAACTTGAAAGCCTTTGACGCCGGTATGGAAGCGGCCAGATAGTGAGGTGAGCGGTCATGGACGTATATCAGGAATATAGAAATAAGTGCTGTACAGCCAATCAGGCTGTGCAGGTCGTCAAGGATGGCGATTGGGTCGATTATGGTATGAGCTGCGCCTATCCGACGGCCCTGGACAAGGCCTTGGCCCGGCGTCAAGGTGAATTGAAGGACATCAAGGTCCGCACATTTCCTGTCATGCTGTCGCTATTTTGGAAGCTGACCCGGAAAATGAGACCTTTACGTATAATCTCTGGGATTGTTCCGGCATTGACCGAAAGTATCTCGATGCTGGCCGGGCCTACCATGAGCCGATGCTATTTCGCGACTGCGGCTCCTATTATAAGCGGTGCTTTGCGCCAGTCAATGTAGCCATGATTACCGTAGCGCCCATGGACAGGCACGGGAATTTTTCCTTTGGCCTGACCAATGGCTGCACCCAGGAGATGCTCGATGCGGCGGAAACGATCATCGTCGAAGTCAACCCCAACATGCCCGTCGTCTTTGGCATGGGCAGCGACCACATCCACGTCTCGAAAGTCGATACTATCGTCGAAAGTGAAGAACCGATTAGCCTGGCGCCGAACCGGGAACTGAGTGCTATTGACCAGCAGATTGCCGAGAATATTTTCCCTTACTTGCACGACGGCATTACCTTGCAACTCGGTATCGGCGGTATGCCCAATGCCTTAGGCAGCCTCATTGCCGGATCGGACTTGAAAGACTTAGGTATGCATACAGAGCTCATGAGTGACGGCTATCTCAATCTGTACCAGTCAGGGAAGATTACTAACGACAAAAAGCCTTTCCAGCGGGGGAAAGGCGTCTTCTCCATTTGTATGGGCTCGAAAGAACTCTATGAATTTTTGGACCATAACCAGGATATCCTGTCGGCACCTATGCATTATGTCAACAATCCAGAAACAATCCGCCAGCTCGATGATTTCATTTCCATCAACAGCTGTATTGCCGTCGACCTCTATGGCCAGGTCTGCTCGGAATCGGCAGGGACACGGCAAATCAGCAGGACTGGCGGCCAGCTGGACTTCGTGACCGGTGCCTATGCAGCCGATCATGGCAAAGCCTTCCTGGCCATGCCGTCGAGCCGGGTCGATAAGCAGGGCATCCGTCATTCCAATATCCTGCCTAAGTTCACGGCCGGCGACATCATTACGACGCCGCGGACCCAGGCGCCGTACATGGTCACCGAATACGGCGTAGCCAACCTGTCTGGGCTGGCTACTTGGCAAAGGGCCGAAGCGCTGATTAACATCGCTCATCCCGATGTGCGCGAAGACCTGATCAAAGCTGCTGAAGCCCAGCGCATCTGGCGGCAGAGAAACAAATGCTAGAAAGTGTCAGGATATTGAACCTCTCCCGCTTATAGAAGCGAGAGATTCTTGAGAAGTTTGATACATGGACTAACACCTAACAGCCTATTCCAAAGGAGTTAGCTGTCAGGATATCCTTATTCTCAAAGGGCTGTCCAAAAGCCCCTTACACAGTCCCTCGAAATCGAAGTTCTGCTTACTTGAGTAGATACACATTTTGCACTTCTTTTCTACCCGTCGCGATTCGCCTATGACGTCGTGCTGCGGCAAGGGGGAGTGCTCCTCCGAAAACGGCTCAAAGACCGTTGGTTGAAAATACTTTTTTGTTCTCGCAGAAGTTCTAACTGCTATTAATATTATACCACAAGCTCGCCATTCATCCACCACCTAAGAGGTGGGGACGGTGTCAACATATTGTGGGAATTTTTATGAATGAGAAGAAGGACCTCGGTATAAGTGTTACATAACATGCTGATAACCACCATTTTCTATGAGTCGCATCCATTCACCTGTCGAGGTGGATTCACGACCTGGCATATGAGCTACTTTGTCAGGGATGTATGTACATCAGTGACCCCGAACGGTACTGGGATGAAGTGTGTGAACTGGCCCGTCAGGATGCCCGCCTCGATGCGCTGCTCCATACGACGATATGTATGACCATGGCCCAGGGAGCCCAGCAGTCTAACGTCATCCCGGCACACGTAAGCGCTACCATCAGTGCCCGCGTACTTCCCGGGGAAACAGGGGACGAAATTCTGGCGTATATCCAGCAGCACCTCACCGGTGGCATTCAGGTCCGCCGCGTATCCGGCATCGACCCGGTCAACGCAGACACACCGGACAGTGAAGAATTCCGTCTGGTCGAACAGACTATTCACGACGTATACGGTGATGACGTCATCGTCATGCCGGAACTGATGCTGTTTGCGACAGATTCCCGCTATTACAAGGACATTGCCAGGCACATCTTCCTCTTCAGCGGCTATGAACAGGACGATACGTGGGGGCCCATGCACGGTGTCAACGAACGCATTCCTGCTGCCACACTTCCGGGATCTCGTAATTTCTTCCGCAGACTGATGGAAAATTACAATGCATAACAGAATAAGCCTAAAAAAATGGTTTATGGAGTATTTTGTTCCATAAGCCAGTTTTTTTACTTATACGAAAGATAGCATGTTGTATTGCTTCATGCGGCGGATATCCTCTTTGGAAATCATCAGAGATTTGATGAGGTCGTCTGTTTCCGGGAGAATTTTTTTTGAAATAAGCATTTTGGTAGCGACGGGCATTAATGGTCGGGAAGAAACGCCGAATCCCATGGCCCATTTGGTGGGAGCATCTAAAAACGACGCGAGGATACGGATAATATATTTTTCTATATAGGTATCCTGATTCTGGAATTCCATAGTGGTCAGGGCGTCGTAATGGGATATTGTTCCTGTATAAGTGTTTTCACAATTCTGATATTCATCATAATTCTTTATATTCATGTACATGATGGCTGGAAATATATGCTGATTTTCCGGAAATACATTGATAATCGTGCGGTTCAGATGGTTATTACGGCCATCATACATATATATGTACATGTGATTCAGATTTTTGAAGAAATTGGGAACGGTTACAGTTTCTGTTGGGACATTTTCCGGTGGCATGTATAATAACTGCTCGAGGCGGACCTGTAATACCTGTGCAATATCGAACAGGGTATCCAAATCCAAAGAAATTTTACCGCTTTCATATTTGGAAACTGTTGCTTTGCTCTTACAGATGCGATCCGCTAGTTCCTGGACGGTCAGCTTATTCTTTTTCCGGAATGTACGGATTGCCTTACCCGTATTTTCTGTTACCAGAGACATGAAATCACCTCTGATGTCATTGTACACGTTTTTTTGTTTCTTTAAAATATTCAAAATAAAAAAAACAATTGAAAAAACATGTCTTCTGATGAATTTGGAAGATGATTGGCTCTTATGTTTCGCTTAAAGAAACACAGTGACTATGTTTATGTCTTTAAACGAAACATAGGGGCTTTTGCCAGTGGACATCGGAACTGATATAGTATAAGCATAAACAGAGCGCTCTTACCTATAATAATTATAATTCTGAATAATCGCATATTTGTAGAAAAGAGGAATACTGATGACGTACGATTTTGATGAAATCATTGACAGAAAACATACGAATGCACTCAATACGGATGGGTTCCGTGGCTACATTTTCCATGATTTTGAAGGGAAAAAGACCTTTCCGTTCAAGGACGATGAATTTGTCCGCATGTGGGTAGCCGATATGGAATTTGCCATGTGCCCGGCTATTATCCAGGCAATCAAAGACCGGGCCGACAAGCGCATCATCGGATACAGCCAGGTGTTTGAACCGGAATTTTTCCAGGCCTATAATTCCTGGTGTGAAAAGATGTACGGCTGGACCTATCCGAAAGAAGAAATCTGCTTTTCTCTGGGTATCATACCGGCATTGTATACATTAGTCGATCTGCTTCTTGGCGACTATGATTATGCCATCATCAATACGCCGGCATACGGATATTTCCAGCACCCGATTGATGAACGGCATAAACATGCTATCCACAATAAGCTGAAATGTGATGCTCAGGGAAATTGGACCATCGATTTTGATGCATTAGAAAAAGACGCCTCCAATCCGTTTGCCAAACTTCTTATCTGGTGCAATCCACAGAATCCGACGGGACGGGTCTGGACAGAAGAAGAACTCCGCAAGGTAGCGGCTATTGTAGAAAAACATAATCTTTGGATTATCAGTGACGAAATCCATTGCGATCTCCTGCGCCAGGGCGTTAAACATATCCCCATGGCTAAGATTATGCCAGAATATAAAAAACTGATTACCTGCACCTCTGTATCCAAAGCATTCAATATGGCGGGGATGATGTTTGCCGAAATCATCATCCGCGATAAAGGGCTGCGCGATCTCTATATCGGTACGACCAATGCCTATGCCATGAACGTAAATCCCCTTTCTATCGCCGCCCATCAGGCAGCTTACGAACACGGGAGTGAATGGCTGGACCAGCTCAAGACGTATCTGGACGGGAATTTCCAGTTTGTGAAGGACACTCTGGACAGAGAACTCCCGGATATCACCTTCCAGATTCCACAGGCAACCTATCTGGCATGGGTCAACATGAATCCGTATCTTGGCGATGTGGAAGATATTCCTGATTTCATGGCTAATAAAGCCGGGGTTCTCCTGGAAGGAGGAGATGCACTCTTTGTCGATAATGCAAAAGGCTATATCCGCCTCAATCTGGCTATGCCGCGGGTTATCGTTGACAAAGGCCTGCAGCGTATCGTAAAGGCCGTTAAAGCCCATCAGGCTGAATAAGGGGTGGCCTACTATGGAAAATGCTACAAAACGTATAGGAATGGCTTCGGGCAGTACCCATTGGGAAAAAGCGGGTATGACTCAGGAAGAATGGAAGAAGGCCGTAACCAGCGGCTGTACATTAACACCTTGGCTAGCTCGCCGAAGTGTGAAGATTATGCCAGTGTCATCAGTGGATATCTGGGAAAAAACTGGGGATTCTTCTTGGGGATTATTTACTTCATCATGATTATTATGGGAGTCATGATGTACTCTACGGCTATCACGAATGACAGTGCTTCCTTTTTGTACAGTTTTGGAGTAACGGATACTATTTTATCTGAAAATCCTCTGTATGGACTGGTCATCATTGTATTATTGGTCGCAGTCGCTTCCCGTGGAGAACAAATCCTTTTTAAAGTATCGACCGGTATGGTACTGACGAAATTAATCGTTATAGCCGTATTGGGAGCTGTCATGATTCCCTATTGGAATCTGGCAAATGTAGGTGCATTTCCTAATTGGGGATATTTTATCAAAGAAACGATTGTCATGCTGCCTTTTACGCTATGTTCTATCCTGTTTATCCAGAGCATTAGTCCTATGGTCATTTCTTACAGGACGCACAATTGCAATATTGAAGTGGCATGGTATAAGTCCGTACGGGCTATGAATATTGCCTTTGCCGTATTGTTTATCGCTTAAGCCCCGCCAGAAGACTCCCACCTCTTAGGTGGGGATGAATGGCGGTGCTTGAGTGGGTTCAAT
>OKUQ01000403.1_pt1 | contig 26983 bp, 18 predicted proteins | sample 1606811 | NCBI WGS metagenome assembly OKUQ01 (sample SAMEA3882546, study PRJEB24775) | human gut metagenome | biome: human-associated habitat; feature: intestine environment; material: feces | place: Netherlands | collected 2009/2010
ATGCGGATGTTCTTCTACGCCCGCAGGACCGGCTCCCGGCCCCACCTGCTCTTTGCCATCTGCCTGGGTTGGATGGCCCTGATCCAGGTCAAGGAGTTCTTCTGCAACTTCATCCCCTTCTACAACTACGAGGTGCTCGGCCCCGCCTTCACCTTTCCCGATCTGTTCACGCTGCCGCTGCTCTCGCTCTTCTTCTTCGAGCTGGTCATGCCCGGAGGCATCAACCTGCGCTACGCCCTGCGGCTGCTCGCGCCGTTCGCGCTGCTCGGCGGCACCTACCTCGTCGGGCTCCTCTTCTTCGACAGGACGATCTACCTGTCGCTCGACGAAGTGATCGACGACCTGCCCGCCCTGCTGCCCGCAACACTGCTCCTCTATGTCGTCTACGCCGCCGGATACTGCATCTTCGCCTTCATCCGCATCGTGCGCTTCTCGCTCCTCTACACCGAGCAGATCGCCCAGGCCTACTCCTTCACCGAGCGCATCCACCTGCGCTGGATGCGCTGGATGGCCGGCATTCTGGCCTTCTACCTGATCTCCTATATCGGCATCATCGCCTTCACCACCTCGGAGAACTACATCGTCTTCACCTTCGCCCTCTCGCTCGCCGTCTGGGGCGTGCTCTACGGCTGTGTCATCCAGTACCGCATCCCGAAGATCATCCTCAACTACTGGCGGTCGCAGCCCGCACGCGAACAGCAGCCCAAAGAGAACGTCTCGGAGAAGAACGAACGGATCGAAGCCCTGCGGGCACAGGTGACCGAGGCCATCGACACGCGGCGGCTCTACCTCAATCCGGGGCTGACGATCGTCGACATGGCGGCCGAATGCGGTACGAACCGCACGCACCTCTCGCAGTTCTTCAACAACGAGCTGGGCCTCTCGTTCCGCGACTACATCAACCGCTGCCGCGTGGAGCACGCCGTGCGGCTGATGGCCGAACACAACTACAAGATCGAGGAGCTGGCCCTGCTCGCCGGATTCGGCAGCACGACGACCTTCTATCGGGCCTTTGCCAAGGAGAAGGGGGAGACGCCCCAGCGGTGGCAGGAGCAGCACGCCCAATCCAAAGCGCAGCCGGCGGAGTCCACCGCCCTGCCCGGAGCGGAGACGCAGGCGGAAGAGCTGCCGGAAAAGGTCGGTGCCGCAGCCACGGTCGAATAGCCGGACCTCCGCCCATTCGATCCGGCTTGCCGCGCCCCTCATCCAGGCTGTCGCGCCGAGCCGCCCGTCCTGCCTCGATCCTCACTGCCCGACCAATCCCCCGCCCGATCCACGCCGCCGGGTCAACGTCCCTGCCCGATCCAACAGCCCCGCCCGGCTCGCCCGTCCTCCCCTTCCGGCCGACCCGGCCGCCGGACTGCCACTGCCGGACTACCGCCGCCAAACTGCCGCCGCCAAACTGCCACTGCCAAACTGCCACTGCCGGGCAACTTTTCACCCTCCCCGGCCATACGCCCAACAGGTGCATCCGTCGCGTCAAAAGGGGCATTGCGAAACAAACTTGAAAACTTTTTTGGTTTTTTGAGTTTTATTTTTATATTTGTATCCGGATCAACAAGACAGGATCATGACTCAGAAGGAACGGATCGTCGAACAGGCCATGCGCATGTTCGCGACACAGGGTATCAAGGCGGTGCGCATGGATGACATCGCCCGCCAGCTGGGCGTTTCAAAACGCACGCTCTACGAACTCTTCGGCGACAAGGAGGGGCTGTTGTATCTGGCGCTGAACTGCTATTTTGAACACACGCGCCGCCGTCGCGAGGCGCTTACGGAGGGTGCGCGCAACGTGCTCGAGGCCCTCTTCATGGTCCTGACCGACGTGCTGGACTCCGCCGGCGAGGCCAACCGCATGCTCGACAACCTGCGGAAGTTCTACCCTGCGGTCTACGACCGCTACACGAAGGAGGGGACTGCAAAGACGCGCAGCGATTTCGGCAAGATGCTTGAAAGGGGTATCGCCGAAGGGCTCTTCATCGACCGTTTCAACATGGACCTCGCCATTACGGTCCTCTACTATACGGCCTCGGCCATCGTCTCGCGCAAGGACCTGCTGCTACCCGAGGGGATGACCGAACGCGAGGCCTTCGTGCAGATCATCAGCAACTTCTTCCGCGGCATCGCGACGGCCAGGGGGCTGGAGCTCGTGGACGACTACCTGAAACGCTACGACCCCGCCCACAGCAGGAGAAAATGAACAGCCATCCACCGTCATGAAAAGAACGATCCTGACTCTTCTGCTGCTGCTCGGCACATTCGCCGCCCGGGCGCAGCTGCGGCTGACGCTCGACGACGCGCTCCGGCTGGCCCTGAGCGAGAACCCCACGATCCGCATGGCGGAGATGGAGGTCGAGCGCTACGACTACGTCAAGCGCCAAACGTGGGGCGCCCTGCTGCCGCAGGTCTCGGTGAGCGGGCAGCTCAACCACAACTTCATCGTGCAGCAGATGTCGAAGGGCTTCTCGCTCGGCAACGACCCCTACACGACCGTAAGCGGTGCGGTGGACGCCTCGCTGCCGCTCTTCGCCCCGCAGGTCTACCGCATGCTGCGGCTCAACGCCGCACAGATGGCCTCGGCCGTCGAGGCGGCACGCGCATCGCGCATCGACCTGGTCGCCGAGGTCAAAAAGGCCTTCTACAACATCCTGCTGGCCGAGCAGTCGCTCGCCGTGCTGCACGAATCGGAGGCCACGGTGCGCCGCACGGTCGAGGATACGCAGTTGCAGTACGACCACGGCCTGGCCTCGGAGTACGACCTGCTCACGGCCGAGGTGCAGTTGAGCAACCTGCGCCCGGCGATCCTGCAAACCGAGACCTCGATCCGCCTGGCGAAGCTCCTGCTCAAGATGTACCTCTCGATTCCCGAGGAGGTCGAGATCGAGGCGGCGGGCGAGCTGGACGCCCTGCGCGGCGAGGTGCTTGCCGGCACCGACGGCCTGACCTCCGACCTCGGGGAGAACAGCGACCTGCGGCAGCTCGAACTGCAGGAGGAGATGCTCCGCCTCCAGCTGCGGGCCGAGAATGCGGGCCGCCTGCCGACGCTCGGCGCCTTCGGCAACTTCACGCTCACGGGCAACAACATGGGCACGGTGAAGTTCGACATGGCGGGCGGCGGCATGTCGAGCATCAAGGACGGCTACTTCTGGCAGCATCCCCTCTACGCCGGGGTGCGCCTCTCGGTGCCGCTCTTCGCGGGGCTCGTGAAGGCCAACCGCGCGCGGGAGCTGCGCAACCAGATCGCGCAGATCGCCCTTCAGCGCGACTACGCGCGGCAGCAGCTCGACGTGCAGCTGCGCTCGGCGCTCAACGACCTGATGACGGCGCGCGAGACGATGTTCGCGCAGGAGAAGACCGTCGCCCAGGCCCGCAAGGCCTACCGCATCTCCGACACGCGCTACCGCGCGGGTGCCGGGACGATCCTGGAGCTCAACTCCGCACAGCTGGCGCAGACGCAGGCCCAGCTCAACTATTCACAGGCCATCTACGACTACCTCTCGGCCAAGGCCGAGTACGACCGTCTCATCGGCCGCGAAGAGTAGCCGCAAACCCGTAAACGGACATAAACGCTATGAACCGAATCCTGATTCCGATCGTTGCTGCCGCCGCCGCCCTTGCGGCCTGCGGCGGGAACCGCACCGCGGCCGATACGCAGACCGACGTGCGGGTACTGACCCGCTGCGCGGCGGCCGAGGCGGACACCGTACACCTGACGGAGGTCTTCACCTCGGAGATCGAGCCCTTCCGCGAGAACGACATCACGCCGGCAGCCTCGGGCGTGCACATCGACCGCATCCTGGTCGACGTGGGCGACGCCGTGCGCGAGGGCGACCTGCTCGTGACGCTCGACCCGACGCAGTACACGCAGCAGCTCGTGCAGCTGCGCACGATCGAGGACGACTACAACCGCCTGCTGCCCGTCTACGAGGCGGGCGGCATCTCGGCGCAGCAGATCCAGCAGGCGCGGGCCCAGCTCGACGTGCAGCGCGAGGTGGTCGCCAACCTCCGGCGCAACATCGAGTACCGCTCGCCGCTGACGGGCGTGGTCACGGCGCGCAACGCCGAGGCCGGGGACCTGCTCACCGGACAGCCGATCCTGCACGTGATGCAGATCGACCCGCTGAAGGTCGTGGTCAACATCTCCGAACAGTACTACCCGGCCGTGCGGGTCGGCATGCCCGTCGACCTGCGCGTGGACATCTTCCCCGACAGGACGTTCGCCGGGAAGGTCTCGCTCATCTATCCGGCCCTCGACGCCGCGACGCGCACCTTCAAGGTCGAGGTCGAGGTGCCCAACGCACACGGGACGCTGCGCCCGGGCATGTACGCCCGCACGACCTTCGACATGGGTGAAAAGTGCGGCACGCTCGTACCGGACGTCGCCATCCAGAAGCAGGTCGGCACGGCCGAACGCTACCTCTACGTCATCGTCGGCGACACGGTGGCCGAACGCCGCGCCGTCGAACCCGGGCGCCAGGTCGGCGACCGCGTGGACATCCTGCGCGGCGTGGCGCCGGGCGAGCGGGTCGCCACGACGGCCCTCTCGCGGCTCTACGACGGAGCCCGGGTCGAGCTGGCGGCGGAGTAGCGCCGCACAGTCCGACGTCCAACGCAACGTTCAACCCGTCAGAGAGCCCCTTCCGCCATGAAAATCTACGAAAGTGCCGTTCGCAAACCGATCTCCACGGTCCTGCTCTTCGTCGGCGTGATGGTCTTCGGACTCTTCTCGCTGTCGCGACTCTCCGTGGACCAGTATCCCGAGATCGAGATTCCCCAGATCTCGGTCATCACGATGTATCCGGGCGCCAACGCCGCCGACATCGAGACCAACATCACGCGCGTGCTCGAGGACAACCTCAACACGGTGAACAACCTCAAGAAGCTGACCTCCAAGTCGCAGGACAACGTCTCGATGATTACCGTCGAGTTCGAATACGGCTCCGACCTGAACGAAGGGGCCAACGAGATCCGCGACGTCGTCTCGCGCGTGCAGTCGATGCTGCCCGACGAGGTGGACTACCCGACGATCTTCAAGTTCTCGACCTCGATGATGCCGATCATGATGCTCGCCGTGACGGCCGAGGAGAGCTATCCGGCCCTGAGCAAGATTCTCGACGACAAGCTGGTCAACGTCCTCAACCGCGTCGACGGCGTGGGCGCCGTGTCGGTCATCGGCGCGCCGGAGCGCGAGGTGCAGGTCAACGTCGACCCCACGAAGCTCGACGCCTACGGTCTGACGGTCGAGCAGCTCGGACAGATCATCGCCGCCGAGAACGTCAACATCCCGAGCGGCACGATCGACATCGGCAACAACACCTTCAACGTCAAGGCCGACGGGGAGTTCGACCTCTCGGACGAGCTGCGCCGCGTCGTGGTCTCGAACGCCGGGGGGCGCACGGTGATGCTCACCGACGTGGCCGAAATCCGCGACACGCTCGAGAAGGCGACGATGGACGAGCGCGTGAACGGCCAGCGGGGCGTGCGCGTGATGTTCCAGAAGCAGTCGGGCGCCAACACCGTGAACATCGTCCACGAGATCCAGCGGCGCCTGCCAGCCATCGAGCAGTCGCTGCCCCGCGACGTGAAGATGGAGCTCATCTTCGAGGGGTCGCAGGAGATCACCGACGCCATCGACTCGCTCTCGGAGACGGTGCTCTACGCCTTCCTGTTCGTCGTCCTCGTGGTCATGATCTTCCTCGGGCGGTGGCGCGCCACGCTCATCATCTGCATGACGATCCCCGTGTCGCTGATCTGCTCGTTCATCTACCTCTTCGCCACGGGCTCGACGCTCAACATCATCTCGCTCTCGTCGCTTTCGATCGCCATCGGCATGGTCGTCGACGACGCCATCGTCGTGCTGGAGAACATCACCACCCACATCGAGCGGGGTTCGAGCCCCAAGGAGGCGGCCATCTACGCCACCAACGAGGTGTGGCTCTCGGTCATCGCCACGACGCTCGTCGTCGTCGCGGTCTTCATGCCGCTGACGATGGTCCCCGGCATGGCGGGCATCCTCTTCCGCGAGCTGGGCTGGATCGTCTCGATCGTCGTCTGCGTCTCGACGACCGCGGCCATCACGCTCACGCCGATGATGTCGGCCTACCTGCTCCGCCGCGAGGGCGGCGTGCACGACTACCGGGGGCTGGGCGTCATCTACAAGCCCGTCGACCGGGCACTGGCGTGGCTCGATGCCGCCTATGCGCGGGCGCTCGTCTCGGTCTTCTCGATGATGGGGCTCTTCGTCCTCTCGCTGGGGCTCATTACGCAGGTGCCCACCGAGTTCTTCCCGCCGTCGGACAACAGCCGCATCGCCGCCACCGTCCGGCTCGAGCAGAACCTCTCGGTCGAGTATACGGCCCGCATCGCGCGGCAGATCGACAGCATCCTCTACGCCGAATTCCCCGAGGTGCGCCTCGTCTCGGCTTCGGCCGGTGCGAACTCCTCGGACAACGCCTTCGCGGCGATGCAGACCACCGGGTCGCACATCATCAACTACAACATCCGCCTCGCGGAGGTCGAGACACGCGACCGCTCGATCTACACGATCTCCGACCTGCTGCGCCGCAAGCTGGACCGCATTCCCGAGATCCGCGAATACACGGTGACCCCCGGCGGGCAGATGGGCAACATGAGCGGTTCGTCGACCGTCGACATCAAGGTCTTCGGCCACGACATGGAGCTCACGAACGCCATCGCCACGGACCTGCGCGACCGCATGGCACAGCTCGAGGGCACGCGCGACGTGCGGCTCTCGCGCGAGGACCTGCGCCCGGAGTACAACGTCGTCTTCGACCGCGACCGCCTCTCCTACTACGGCATGAACAGCGCCACGGCGTCGCAGGCCGTGCGCAACCGCATCGACGGCCTCGTGGCGTCGAAGTACCGCGAGGACGGCGACGAGTACGACATCGTCGTGCGCTATGCCGAGCCCTTCCGCACGCGCGTGGAGGACATCGAGAACATCACGCTCCACAATGCGCAGGGGCGCCCCGTGAAGCTGCGCGAGGTGGGCCGCGTGCAGGAGGAGTTCGCCGCGCCGGAGATCCAGCGCGAAAACCGCCAGCGCGTCATCACGGTCGAGTCGTCGCTCGGCGCGGGTGTGGCGCTGGGCGACGTGGTGGCCGAGGCGCAGCGGCTCATCGACGACTACCCGCTGCCCGACGGCGTCGATCTGGAGCTCGGCGGCACGGTCGAGGATCAGGGCGACGCCTTCTCCGACCTGGGCATGCTGTTCGTGCTCATCATCCTGCTGGTCTACATCGTCATGGCCACGCAGTTCGAGTCGCTGAAGTTCCCCTTCATCATCATGTTCACCATCCCGTTCGCCTGCACGGGCGTCTTCCTGGCGCTGTGGATGACCTCCACGCCGCTGTCGCTCATCGCCCTGATCGGCGCCATCATGCTCGTGGGCATCGTCACGAAGAACGGCATCGTGATGGTCGACTACATGAACCTGCTCATCGAACGCGGCGCGGAGGTCTCCGAGGCCGTCGTTGCCGGCGGCAAGAGCCGTCTGCGCCCGGTGCTCATGACCTCGTTCACGACGATCCTCGGCATGCTGCCGCTGGCCATCGGCACGGGCGCCGGGTCGGAGACGTGGCAGCCGATGGGCATCGCCGTGATCGGCGGCCTGACCTTCTCGACGATCCTGACGCTCTTCATCGTGCCGGCACTCTACTCGATTCTGGTCAACCGGTCGCAGCGCAAGGCCCGCGAGCAGCAGGCCCGCCTCGCCGCGGCGCAGGGCGCGGACAACCGATAAATGCAAAACAACCCATGAAAGCAGTATTTCTCTCCTACAACCAGGCGCTGACCGACCGCGTGAACGCCATTCTGGACGGACAGGGCATCCGCGGCTTCACGCGCTGGGCGCTGACCGAGGGGCGCGGATCGGTCGACGGCGAACCCCACTACGGCACGCATGCGTGGCCTTCGGTAAACGCCTCGATCCTGGCCATCGTCGGTGACGAGCAGGTCGCGCCGCTGCTCGAAGCCTTCCGCGCGATGGACGAGGCGACGCGCATGCAGGGATCGCGCGCCTTCGTCTGGAACATCGAGCAGGCAATGTAACCGCACCGCTCTCACGCCGTGAGCTCCCACGTCGGGCTCCATCCGAAAACGCCCCACCGCCGGAACTTCCCCTTCCGTGAATGCTCCCCGCCGGGACTTCCTCTCCTGTGAGGGCTTCCCACCGGCCCCTTTGCGTGAACACTCCCCGCCGGGGCCCCATCAGAGCGCTCCGCCTCCCCTCCTCCGACAACGGAAGAGCCCGGACGTTGATCGTCCGGGCTCTTTTTGCACATTGACGCGCGGTGCACGTCAGGCGGCCGTGGCGTTCTCGAGCTTGCGCATGATCGAGAAGATGAAGAGCGCCGAGAGCAGGCACAGCACGATCAGCACGCTCCAGACCATCCACAGCGCCATGCCGCTGCCCCAGAGGTAGCCGATGAGCGACGTGGCGTAGTTGCCGATGGCCGTGGCGGCGAACCAGCAGCCCATCATCATGCCCTTGTACTTCGGGGGCGCCACCTTCGAGACGAACGAGATACCCATCGGCGAGAGGAGCAGCTCGGCGAAGGTCAGCACCAGATAGGTCGAGATCAGCCAGTTCTGCGACACGAACATGTTGCTCGCACCGGCAGCCTTCACCTCGGCAGGCGACATCAGACCCATCGAGCCGATCGTCAGGATGAGGAAGCCGCCGGCGGCGATAATCATGCCCAGTCCGATCTTGCGCGGAGCCGAGGGCTCCTTGCCGCGGCGGGCGAGCGCCGTGAAGATGGCCACCGAGATCGGGGTCAGACCCACGACATAGAAGGGGTTGAACTGCTGGAACTCCTGCGGCAGGATGTGCACCGGATCGGGCGTGATCGTGTAGCGGTAGATCAGTACGCCGACGGCTACGGCCACGGCGGCGGCGCTGATGATCTTGCCGCGTCCCTTGTCCGACTGGAAGAAGCCCACGAGTCCGTAGACGCCGACGAGCACCAGCACGAGGTTGAAGATGTCGAAGCCCATGCGCGTGACGCCCGTAGCCTCGGAGGTCGTGTAGTCGCGTGCGAAGAAGGTCATCGTCGAGCCGTTCTGGTGGAAGGCCATCCAGAAGAAGATCACCACGGCGAAGACGAGCATCAGGGCCGTGATGCGCGACTTGGTCTGCGCGGGGGTCAGCTCGGCGGCCTTGACACCGGCGGCCGAAGCGGCGGCGGCCTGCTGCTTGGCCGTCACGTCGGCATGCTTGAAGGTCTTGCGGAAGCCGACATAGATCAGGTAGGAGATGACAAGCGAGATGCACGCCACGCCGAAGCCCATGTTGTAGGCGCCGGAGAGCTTCTCGATGTAGTGGTGCGAAAACTCGCCCAGATCGGAGGCCGAAGCACCCATCGACGCGGCCAGCTCCTGCAACTTGGCCAGCGGCTCGGCCGGCATCTTGTCGCCCAGCTCCATGTACTGGTGCGCGAGGGCCGGGATCTGTCCGTTGTAGACCAGGCCGTCCTGCGCGAGGAAGTGGTTGGTGATCCACGTGGCCATCGACGGCGCGAACATCGCACCGATGTTGATCGCCATGTAGAAGATCGAGAAGGCGTTGTCGCGCTTGGCCTGGTAGGCCGGATCGTCGTAGAGGTTGCCCACGAGCACCTGGAGGTTACCCTTGAAAAGGCCCGTACCGCAGGCGATGAGCGCCAGTGCGCCGAACATCAGCGCCTTGCCCGCAAAGCCCGGTCCCGTCGGGATGGAGAGCAGCGCATAGCCGCCGAACATCACGAAGATTCCCAGCGTGACCATCTTGCCGAAGCCGAACTTGTCGGCCAGAATGCCGCCGAAGAAGGGCATGAAGTAGACCGCGGCGAGGAAAATACCGTAAATCTGGGTGGTTGCGGCCTCGGTGTAACCGAATTTCGCCTGCAGGAAGAGCGTGAAGATCGCAAGCATCGTGTAGTACCCGAACCGCTCACCCGTATTGGCGAGAGAGAGGGCGTACAAACCTTTGGGTTGTCCTTTGAACATAGTTGTTTTTTGGTTTTAGAGGTGATTCTGGTTTTGTCCGAGGACAAATATAGAAAAATTTTGATTATATTTGTATAAAACCCCACCCCGTTATGGAAAAAACCCCCGAAATACTTCCGATCGTCGAACGCGACGAATGGCTGCGCCCCGTTGCCGGCGCCATTGCCGCCCGCCATCGCCGCTACCTCGACAAGCTCGCCGAGATCGAACGCGGCGCCGGTTCGATCGTCGACTACGCCAACGGCTACCGCTACTACGGCTGGCAGTGGGACGAGACGCTCGACGGCTGGTGGCTGCGCGAGTGGCTGCCCGGCGCCGAGGATGTCTACGTCTTCGGCGACTTCAACAACTGGCAGCGCACCGAAATCCGCATGCACAAGGATGCCGCGGGCGTCTGGAGCGCCTTCTTCCCCGCGGCGATGTACCGCGACCGCCTGACGCACGGCTCGCTCTACAAGATCCACGTCCACGGCCAGAACGGCTGGCTCGACCGCATTCCGGCCTATGCGCGCCGCGTCGTGCAGGACGACGCCACGAAGAACTACACGGCGCAGTTCTGGAACCCCGCCGAGCCGTTCGACTGGCGCGGCGACGCCTTCGACGCCTCGCGGATCGGCAGCCTGCTCATCTACGAGGCCCACGTGGGCATGGCCCAGGAGCGCGAAGGCGTGGGTACCTACCGCGAATTCACCGAGAAGATCCTCCCGATCATCAAGCGCGACGGCTACAACGCCGTGCAGCTGATGGCCATCGCCGAGCACCCCTACTACGGGTCATTCGGCTACCACGTGTCGAGCTTCTTCGCCCCCTCGTCGCGCTTCGGCACCCCCGAGGAGCTCAAGGAGCTCGTGCGCCGCGCCCACGAAATGGGGCTGGCGGTCATCATGGACCTCGTGCACGCGCACTACGTCAAGAACCTCAACGAGGGAATCAACGAACTCGACGGCACGGACCACCTCTACTCGCTGCCAGGCGAGGCGGGCAACCAGCCCTACTGGGACTCGAAGCTCTTCGACTACGGGCGTCCCGAGGTGCAGCACTTCCTGCTCTCGAACGTCAAGTACTGGCTCGACGAGTACCATTTCGACGGCTTCCGCTTCGACGGCGTGACCTCGATGATCTACCACCACCACGGCTATGTCGACTTCGACAGCCGCGACCGCTTCTTCGACGGCGGGGTCAACAACGACGCACTGGACTACCTCACGCTGGCCAACCGCCTGATCCACGACTTCCGGCCCGCGGCCGTGACCATCGCCGAGGACGTGAGCGGCATGCCGGGCATGTGCAGCCCGATCGACGACGGCGGCATTGGCTTCGACTACCGCCTCGGCATGGCCATCCCGGAATTCTGGATCAAGCTGCTGAAGGACGTTCCCGACGAGGAGTGGAACATCTGGGAGATGTGGTCCGTGATGACCAACCGCCTGCCCGAGGTGAAGACCGTGGCCTACGCCGAGTCGCACGACCAGGCGCTCGTGGGCGACAAAACGATCGCCTTCCGCCTGATGGACAAGGAGATGTACTTCCACATGGACCGCGCGTCGGAAAACCTCATCATCGACCGCGGCATGGCGCTGCACAAGATGATCCGCCTGATGACCATCTCGACGGGCGGGCAGGCCTACCTCAACTTCATGGGCAACGAGTTCGGACACCCCGAATGGATCGACTTCCCGCGCGAGGGCAACGGCTGGAGCTACGCCCACGCCCGGCGGCTGTGGTCGCTCTCGCGCAACAAGCTGCTGCGCTACTCGTGGCTCGGAGACTTCGACCGGGCGATGATCCGCCTCGTCAAGAAATACAAGGTGCTCGCCGACGGCTACGCCTGGAACCAGCTCATGGACGAGCAGAACAAGACGATGGTCTTCTCGCACGGGCGGCTGCTCTTCGTCTTCAACTGGCACCCCACGGCCTCGATTCCCGACTACGAGCTGCCCGTCCCGGCACCGGGACGCTACGTTCCGATCCTCTCGACCGACGAAAAGCGCTTCGGCGGGCAGGAGCGGCAGGCAATGGATGTCGAGCACTTCTCGTTCAACATTCACGGCGACGACGGCCGCGACTACCCCCGCATCCGCATCTACAACACCTCGCGCACGGCAACGGTCTACCTGCGCAAACGGTAACCACCCCGGCCGCCGCACGCAGCGCCGCTTCCCGGCGGCACAGACAGACGGAGCACCCCGGCGAATCGTCGCCGGGGTGCTCCGTTTTCGGACCGGAAGGTCTGCGGCGCCGACCGGGCCGCAGACAGGCGGCATGCAGGGGCCGCACCCGCCGAAGAGAGACCGGGCCCCATGCCGCACCTAGGCGGGACTTCGCCCGCCGCTACTTCGCCGTGATGCGCCGCACGGCCTCGCCGACACGCTCGTAGAGCGACGGAAGGTCGATGTGCAGCAGGCGGCGGTTCTCGACGACAAGGCGCCCGTCGACCACGACCGTCTCGACGTCGGCGGCCTTGCCGCAGTAGACCAGGTTCGAGACAATATCGTGCACGGGCTGCAGGTGGGGCTTCTGCAGGTCGATGACGATCACGTCGGCCAGCGCCCCTTCGCGCAGCACGCCCAGCTCGCCGTCGGCACACCCCATCGCGCGGGCGCCGTTGGCCGTGGCCAGCCGGAGGGCTTCGTATGCCGGCACAACGCAGGGATCGCCCGTGGCCGACTTCTGCAGGAAGGCCGCCGTGCGCAACTCCTCCCACATGTCGAGGTCGTTGTTCGAGCAGGTGCCGTCGGTGGCGACCGTCACCAGCGCCCCCCGTTCGATCATCCGCGCAACGGGCGCCACGCCGCTCGAAATCTTCATGTTGCTCTGCGGGTTGTGCGACACCGTGACGCCGCGATCGACGAGGGTGGCGATGTCGGCCTCGTCGACATGGATGCAGTGCGCGCCGATGCAGCGCGGCGAGAGCAGCCCCAGCCGGTCGAGGTGCCCGACGGGGGTCGCCCCGTAGCGTTCGCGCACGATGCGCACCTCGTCGCGCGTCTCGGCGATGTGGGTCATCATCATCAGCCCGTAGCGGTCGCACAGCTCCTTGCCGCGCAGCAGGTTCTCGGGCGAGACCGTATAGGGGGCATGGGGCGCCACGGCGATCCTCACGCGGTCACAGCCGGCGGCTCGCTCCACGGCCCGTTCGACCTGCGGGAAGATCGCCGTGGCGTCGATGTTGTTGTCGAAATAGTTGCAGCCGAGCAGCGCGCGGATGCCCGTGCGCCCGGCCACCTCGACGCAGCGGTCCTGGAAGTAGTACATGTCGACGACCGACGTCACGCCGCCCAGCAGCAGCTCGGCGATGCCGAGCTCCATGCCCAGTGCCACGTCGTCGGGCGTCTGCCGCGCCTCGAAGGGCCAGATGTAGTCGTGCAGCCACGACATCAGCGTGATGTCGTCGGCATAGCTGCGCTGCAGCGTCATGGCGATGTGACAATGGGTATTGACAAGGCCCGGCATGACGAGCTTGCCGCGGCAGTCGATCTCGTGCAGGTCGGGGTGTGCCGCACGGAAGTCCTCCGCCGCGGCATCCGACGCCGTGACGAGCGCAATGCGGTTGCCGACGACTCCCACCGATCCCGTAAAGGTGCGGGAGGCATCGGCCGAGCCGGTCATCGGCAGCACGGTGGCATGCGAAAAGAGAATGGCATTCATATTGTCGTATTGTGCTTCTGGTGCGGTCCGCCCGGAAGGAGGCACGCCGCCGCGCCCGCTGGCGGAGGAGGCGACGACGCCCGCGGCGGCAGGTATTTCCTGCCGTTGCGACCGACGGACCGGACCGGGTTCGTTATTTGTATTTCACCTTGACCTTCCCGTCCCTGACCTTGGTCCGGGGCTGCTGCTCGATCGCACAGCCCTGCACGACAAGCAGGTCATCGCCCGCCTCGGCATTGGACTGGATGCGGATCACCTTGTGGAAGGTGCCCGGCTCGCTCTTGTGGGGCTGGTAGGTGATGCGGATCACCCCCTCGCCGCCCGGTGCGACGGGACGTTTCGGGAACGACGCCTTGACGCACGAGCACGACGTGATGACGCGCAGCACGACCAGCGGCTCCGTGCCCTCGTTGCGGAAGTGGAAGTCGTGCGTCACGTCGCCGCCCTTGCGCGGCACGTCGCCGACATTCCACAGCGTCTCGGCCAGGCGCAGCACCGCCCCTTCGGCCTCCGGAGCCTCCCCGGCGGCCGGAGCGGCCGGGTTGCCGGCGCTCACCGGTGCGGACGGCCGTCGGTCGTCCTGCGCCCGGACGCCTGCACAGAGCAGGCAGCAGATAAGGATCAGTAAAGTCGGTTTCATCCGATTCGGGTATTATTCCATCCGGAAAATGTAGGTTATGGTTCCACCCTGCACGGCGGCGCGGCTCTCCGTGAAGCGGGCCTTGCGCGCGGCGGCAAGCGCCGCGTCGATCAGCGCCGCATCGCTCTCGGTCGAGCCCTTGGGTTCGTAGGCGGCGCTCGTGACCCGGCCCGCGGCGTCCACCGTCACGCGCACGACGATCTTGCCGCTCTTCGAGCCGGGATACGACGGTTTGGGCAGGGCGCCCACCAGTCCGCGGCCCTGCAACCCCTTGTCGAGCTGGTCCAGCCCGTCGGGATTGAGCCCGCGGCCCGTGCCGGAGGCCTTGTCTTCGCCCTCGGGCGCCTGCGGGTTACCCGCATTGTCGGGCTCGTCCACGCCCCCCTTGCTCATCTTGAAGAGCGCCCGCGGATTGGGCGTCTGCGTCACCTCGTCGCGGCCGTCCGCCTGGGCCGTCCGCTCCTCGGGTGCCGCCGTCTGGTGCACTCGCGGCTCCTCGGCCGTCTTCACCGGCGTGGGCGGCTCCTCGGGTTCGGTCAGCTCGATCTCCATCATCTGGCCGACGGCGGGCGCCGGACGGCTGAAGTCGAACGACACGAACGCGAACGAGCCCCCCAGCAGCAGCAGGTAGAGTGCCGCCACCAGAAGTGCCCAGCGCCGGGGCCTGCGGTCGTTCGGATCGTAATAGTGCATGATCTATTCGGGTTGGGTCGCCGCCTGCAACTTGTAGCCGTTGCGTTTGGCGATGTTCATCACCTTGACCACCTCGTCCCAGACGACCGACTTCTCGGCGTGCAGCGAGACGGTCGGCTCCTGCTGTCCGTCGAGGCGTGCGCGCAGGGCCTGCTCCACGCCGTCGAGCGAGCCGACCTCCTGCCGCTCGACGAAATAGCGGTAGTGGCCCTGCCCCTCGTCCTTGATCGACACCGTGGTCATCGCCTTGTCCTTGAGCTGGTTCGAGCTCTTCGGCAGCATCAGCTTCAGAGCATTGGGGTTGATGAGCGTCGTGGCGATCAGCAGGAACAGCAGCAGCAGGAACATCAGGTCGGTCATCGACGAGGCCGAGAAACTCTTGTCGACCTTCGATCCGTGTTTGATTGCCATGGTCTGCTACTTTTGAACGGGTTGATTCAGAATGTCCATGAAGGCGATCGAGTTGGCCTCCATCTGGAAGACCAGCTTCTCGATGCGCGCCACGAGGTAGTTGTAGCCGAAGTAGGCCGGGATGCCGACGATCAGACCGCCGACGGTCGTCACCATGGCCACGTACATGCCACTGGCCAGCAGTCCGAGGTCCACCGTACCGCCCGCGGCCGACATGTCCATGAAGGTCTGCACCATGCCGAGCACCGTGCCGAGGAAGCCGATCATCGGGGCGCCGCCGGCGATCGTCGCCAGGAACGGCAGGCCGTTTTCGAGCTTCGAGACCTCGAGGTTGGCCACGTTCTCGATGGCCGACTGCACGTCGCTCATCGGACGGCCGATGCGCTCGATGCCCTTCTCGATCATGCGGGCGATCGGCGTGTCGGTCTTCTTGCAGAGGTTCACCGCCACGGCGATCTTGCCGTCGGAGATGTAGTCGCGGATGCGGTTCATGAAGTTCATGTCCAGCACCGACGCCTTGCGGATGGCCAGGAAGCGCTCGACGAAGATGAAGATCGTCACGCCGCCCAGCGCCAGCAGGGGCCACATCAGCCAACCGCCCTTCGTAAAGAGGGCCCACAGACCCATGCGGGTCTCCTCACTCACGGCCACCGCTTCGGCAGCCTGCAAAAATGTCATCATAGTTCAGTTTGCGTTTGTTGTTTTTATTGTTTGTCCTGTTGTTCCGCTTCCATCGGTTTTCCGTCGGCCGCCCGGTGCGGGCACCTCCGCAAAAGACCGTCTCAATAGTAAATCTCGCTCTCGGGCTCCATCGGATCGTAGTCGGGCGGTTCGTCCCCCTCGCTCGGCGCCCCCTCCTGCTCCTGCTGCAGGGCCCGGGCCGCACGCCGCGCCTCGCGCCGCTCCCTGCGCTTGCGGTTCGTGAAACGCTCCTTGATGCGCTGGCGGAAGTCGCGGAAGTTGTCGAAGTCCTCCTTGAAATAGATGCCCAGACCGGTCTCCTGCAGACCCTGGTTCTCGTCGAAACGGTCGATCGTCTGCGTGAAGGCCCTCAACTTCAGCGCCCCGGCCCGGTCGATCAGGTAGGTGATGTAGGCCTCGCCCATGAAGTTCGACATGGCCGAATTGTTGACCGCCTGCTTGTTGTCGATCAGGTAGTTGCCCTCGACCTCGACGAGCAGCCGGTTGTTGATCAGACTCTTCGAGAGGCCGAAGTCCACCTCGTCGCTCGTCAGCTCCGAACGGGGCCGGTAGCGCAGCACGATGTTGTAGTCGTTGATCGAGAGCAGGTTGCTGAGCATGTTGCTCATCAGCTCCATGCTCATGGCCGCGGAGGCCGACGTGCCCAGGTCGGCCGTCGTGCCGGTACCGCTCTCGGCGTAGAAGCTGTTGAACAGCAGCAGGTAGAGGAATTGCAGGTCGACCGTCTCGGGCGTGTTGAGCGTATTGGAGATGACGGCCTGCGTCTCGGGATCGGAGCCCGGCACGCGCACGTCGAAGGCGATGGATGGATTGGTCAGGTGCTCGCCCAGGTGGATGACGCACTCCACGGGCACCGAACGGTCGTTGCCCACGCTGCCGCCGTCGGTCGTGCCGACCGAGGTTTGCAGCAGCGGCTGCAGCGACGCCTTGAGCTTGTAGACGGCGTCGATGTCGAGCACGGCATCCGTCGGCGAGCCGGTCCACTGGATCGTCGAGCCGTTCTCGATGACGAATCGCTTGTTGATGATGTTCTGCAGCGAGAAGTTGTAGTTTCCCTCGCTGATCGTGTAGTCGCCGTACATCTCGAAGACGTTCGAGCGGGGGTTGATCTGCAGGTTGAGCATTCCCTCGCCACGCGCCCGCACGGCATTGCCCGCCACCATGAGCTCCACCTCGACGTTCGGACGCACGTTCAGCGCCAGCGAGATGGCCATCTGGCTGCCGTCCGCCGTCCGCTGCCGGCGCTTGCGCTCGAAGAGCATCTTCTTGCGCATGACGTTGTCGATGGAGTCGACCCGCTCGGGCTGGCGGAAGGTGACGAAATCGGCATAGGAGATGTTCGAGCGGTTCGACATGGGCATGTAGAACGACGAGTTGTCGTCGGTCGCGGCGGCGATGTCCATCCGCACGCTGCCCTTGTCACCCGAGATGCGGGCCGTACCCGTGGCGTAGACCCGGCCGTAGAAGTAGTCGTTGTCCTCGTCGTCGGTGTCGAGCACGAGCATCTGCTCGGGCGCCACGCGCAGGTCGTAGCCGATGTTCGAGAGGTGGCGCAGGTCCAGATCGAGGTCCATGCGACCGCGGTTGCCCTGCGGATCGACGATCGTCACGTCGGAGGTGCTGAAGAGGTTGTTCTTCACCCGCATCACGGCCGACGGCGCCCGGTAGGTCACCTGCGTGTAGTCGACCGTCGTGCACAGGTCGGCGATGCGGATCTCGCCCGTGAGGTCGGCGTCGCGCCCCTGCCCCTGCAGGACCAGGTCGGCCGAGGCGTGGCCGCTCGTCGAGGAGATCACGCCCGAGAGCAGCGGATCGAGCAGCGCCATGTCGAGGCTGTCGACATTCAGCCGGGCGTAGTAGCGCATCTGCGCCGGCGCGTAGAAGCCCCGCACGAGCATGTCGTCCGTCGTGCGGTCGGCGATCGTCACGCCCGCGCGGTTGCGAGCGAAGTCCCACCGGGAGGTGAGGCGCAGCGGCGGAGCCGCAAGGCCGTTGACCTCGAGGCTGTCGATCGCAATGTCGGCCGTCACCTCGCCGGCGCGCAGCACCGATTTCATCGAGGCGCTGCCGCTGCTGCGCCCCTCGATGGCGTATCCCAGGCGGTCGGCCAGCTGCGTGAAGGGCGTGAGATCGAAGTTGCGCAGGCGCAGCGTAAGCGAATCGGCGCGGCTGCGCGAGGCGACCCCGTCGAGGAAGAGCTCCTGGTCCTGGTTCAGCACGAAGAAGCGGTCGATGACCACCCGCGAGGTGTCGATCTGGATTTTGCGAGCGAAGATCTGCCACGTTTTGTCGCCGCGCGTGACGTGCGAGGGGCGGATGCGCAGGTCCATGACCCGGCCGTTGGGACCGGGTTCGTCGTCGACCTCGGCATGCAGGCCGATCAGTCCCGACACCCGGCGCACCGTATCGGTGAAGCCCGTCGAGACCTCGACGCGCCCCTGACGCGCACCGCCCGTGAGCGAGAGGTGCGGCAGGTGCAGCTGCCCGGCATAGAGGTCCTCGGCCGAGGCGTAGAGCGTCAGCGAGTCGCCCTGATTCGATGCGTTGACCGTAAGGCGCGTGGCCAGCATGCGGCGCCGCTCGACATAGTCCGACGAGGCGCGGAACGACAGCTGGTCGCTCGCCGGGTTGAAGAGCAGCTGCATGGACGACCCGTCGGCGATCTGCAGCCCCGCCGCCACGGCATCGGCCACCGGGTTGAAGTTGCGGATGTTGACCGACAGGAGCGAGAAGTCGTCGGCCACGGCCGCCTTGCGGCGGGCCGGGCCCGTCGTCGCGGCGCTGTCGCGCAGCATCGGCAGGTAGCGCCAGGCGCTCTGCCGCAGGTAGTCGAAGACGACGCGGTAGCTGGTTTTCGAGCGGAACGTCGCGTCGGCGAAGTCCGAGCGCAGTTCGACGAGCTTGCTCGAGGCGGAGTTCTCGCCCGTGACGGTCACGTTACGGGCCTCGAGCTGCTTGTCGTTGTAGCGGTAGACGGCATCGGAGACCTGGATGCGGCCGTTCAGGTCGTCGAGCGAGCGGCCGCCGGCCTTGGCCACGATGCGGGCCGAGAGCTGCGAGACCGAGTCGCGGCGGTTGACGTGCAGCCGGGCCAGATCGGCGTGGCGCAGCTCCATCGTGAAGTCGTAGAGCGGGATCGAATCGTTGAAGTCGACCATGCCCAGGAAGTCGAAGTCAAGGTTCGGGTCGCGGGAGGCGATGCGGCCGTCGAACTCCCGGTTGCGCAGGCGGCCGTCCAGCCGCAGCGAGTCGTAGACATAGCCGTTGAAGCCCAGCTGCGTGATGTTGCCCGCGATGTTGGCGTCGGCCTGCCCGCGGCCCACCGAGCCGTCGACACGCGCCGTGACGGAGGCCCGGTCGAACAGGTCGCGGCGGTCGAACAGCTTGCCCAGCTGCAGCGAGCGGGCCGCCACGTCACCGCGCACGCTGCGCAGACCGTCCTGAAGCGGACGCAGCCGCAGCCGGCAGTCCACGTCCCCCACGTCGGTGGTCGCCGCCGCCTGCACGTCGAACGACGAGAGCAGTCCCTCGAAACGGGCCGTAAGGTCGACGCGGCCGGTCCGCGAGAGCACCTCGACGAGCCGGTCCGAGAGTTCGCGCCGCGCGACCGACGAGGAGAGGATGTCCACGGCCGGCGCCGAGGAGATCAGATGCGGAATCCGCAGATCGAAGTGCGTGGTCTTCACGTCGGGCAGACCCCGGACCTCGGCGTCGGCCTCGAGCCACGTCCCCTCGCCGATGCGCATGCCGTACACCCGGCCCGCGAAGTCGGCGACCTTGCCGGCGACCTCAAGGTCGACATCCGAGAAGGTCAGGTGCCAGTCGCGCAGCGCCGGGGCGAAGTAGGCCACGTCGTCGCTCGAGAGGATCGTCCGGCGCAGCCGGCCCTCGAGGCGCACGCTGCCGAGGAAGTCGCGGTATTCGAGCCACGAGTCGCCGACGAGCGAGATGTGGGGAATCGTCACGTCCGAGCGGCCGGTGACGATGCGCACATCCTGGAATCCGAGGCAGCCGTTGGTCAGGTAGAAGCGGCCGTCGAAACGGTCGAGGACAAAGCCGCTGCGCTCGCGGGCCGAGAGCCCCGAGACGGCGGCGTGGATAATCTGTCCGTCGACGGTGAAGTCCTCCACGCGGGCGTTGATGCCGTAGAGGTGCATGTGGCCGTAGTCGATGCCGAAGGGGGGATCGCGCCGCCGCTGCCGCTCCAGGCAGAGGTCCATGTTTTCGATGGTGGCCTTGCGCAGCATCAGCCGGAAGTTGCCCTTGCGCTCGCGGTCGGGATCGCTCATGCGGGCGACGACCTGCTTGATGTTCATCTCCCCCTCGGGGGTCTCGCGCAGGTAGAGTTTGGCGTCGGCGATCTCGCCGTGGCTCAGTTCGAGCCCGCCGCCGAGCAGTCCGAGGGTCGAGAAGCGGGCGTCGAGACGCCCCACGTAGAAGAGCGTGTCGCGCTGAAGATCCTCGACGTAGAAGCCGTAGACGCGCACCCGCGAAAAGAGCCCGATCTGCACGCGGTCGATCGACACGGTGGTACCCAGGCGCTGCGACACGACCCGTGCGGCCACCTGCACGACGTAGTTCTGCACGGCGGAGATGTCGAGCAGAATCGAGAGCGACACGGGAAGGACCATCAGCAGCAGCACGGCCGCCGAGAGCAACATTCCCACTATTTTCACACCTTTGCGCACGGACTGGTACGGATATGGGGCTTTTAACTTGCAAAGTTAACCAAATTCGTCGAAAAAAACGAAATTCGGGGCCCCGATATTGCAAAACAGGGGCCGCAATCCATTGCTGGATTGCGGCCCCGCGTCGGGACAGGCAGGCGGCCGGTCAGAAAGCCAGGATCGGACGGGCCACGGCATCGCCGTCATACCAGTCGCACATGCACTCGATGAGTCCGTCCGTTCCGATGTTCATCTGGCAGGCCGCCTCGGCATCGTAGGGCGTCGACGCCCAGACCGAAGCGTAGTTCCGCCACGTGTCGACCACGATCAGCTCCTCCTTGTCCGCGTCGGGGATCTCCGACATGCAGGCATTGAAGCGTGCCAGCGCGTCGTAGGAGACCTGCTCGGAGCAGTAGTACGTGGCGTCGTAGTCCATCGTCTGCCATTCCTGCATGATCCGGGCGGCCTCGTCGCCGCACAGGTTGGCGACCATGTCCCACAACTGGCCCGTACTCGGGAGGAACCAGCCGCTGGTCCCGGCCGGTGCCGGATTCGCCTGCGAGAAGGCATTCAGCACCAGATCGAAGGCCGGCATCCACTGGGCGAGGCTCTCGCCGTAGGTGTCGCGCACGGTCATCGTCTCGACATAACCGTTGACGTTGCCGTACCACGACGAGGCCAGCTTGAAGGCGTCCAGACAGGAGAAGTCCCAGTCGTTGCCCCAGTAGGTCGTCAGCTTGTCCGCGCCGTGCGCCGTCTTGACCGCCATGACGTATCCGTGCGTATATCCGGCCGCCACGTCCGATGCCGCCAGACGCTCGGGATCGGTCTGGAAGACGATGCCGATCACGGTCTTGCCGGCCTGCGGCGCAGGTTTCGTCTCGGCCCACACGGCATCGGTGCCGTCGGCTCCGATGCTCACCAGTCCGCCGTCGCTCCACGTGCCGTCGGAGTAGAAGTAGTCGCCCACCTTGGGTTCGGCGACCTGCTCGACCGTCACCGCGCAGGTGGCCTCACACGCCCCCGCCACGGCCCGGATCACCGTCTGTCCGACACCCACGGCCGTCACCGTGCCGTCGGCCACCGTCGCCACCGACGTGTCGTCCGAGCTTCAGGTCACACTCGGGTCGGTCGCATCTTCGGGCAGCACCGTCGCCGTGAGCGTCCCGGTCTGGCCGACCGTCAGCAACAGTTCCGTCGGTTCGAGCCGCACCTCGCTGACGGCGCGCGCCACGACCTCCACTTCGCAGGCCGCCATCGCGCCATCGACCTCGGCCGTCACGCGCGTCGAACCGATGCCGACGCCCGAGACCAGTCCGTCGGCCACCGTGGCCACCGACTCGTTCTCCGAGCGCCACACGACGTCGGCTCCGGCAGCCGAAGCGGGAGAGACATGCACGGTCAGCTGCGCCGTCTCACCGACGGTGACCGTCACTCGCTCGGGCTCGAGCGTCACTTTCGTCTGTTCGGGATCGTCCTCCTTGCAGGCAACCAGGCTGAACGCCGCAAAGAGGAGCAGACAGGAAATGCTGAAGATTTTTTTCATAACGGTAATTTTTTAATGGTTCACCCGTTGGAACGCCCGGCGGACCATCGAAAAAAACAACCGGCGGAAATGCCTGTCCCTCTGCTCCCTTCTTCCCGATTCCGCCGGCAACCGTTGCCAACCTGATTACGCCTCAAATATACGAAAAAAAGGCTGAAAAGCCGCACGGGATGACCGGTTTTTTCGGCTCGGGGCACGATCTTTCCGTCCGGAGCCCGCACACCTGCCCGTGCAGCCGCCCGAGACCCCGCCGAAGCCCCGTCCAAAGTCCTGTCGCAGCCCCGCCCGAGGCCCCGTCCGAAGCTCTACCGAAGCTCTACCGAAGCCCGGCCGAAGCCCCCACCGGGGGCCGCTGCCGAAAAAATCGGACGGAAGCGTCCCGCACGCGCCGGGTTTGCCGATATTTTCGTACCTTTGCAGCCGGACGGACCGAAAACCGCCCGGGACAAAATTCCTACGAAGAGAATTATGGACATCACAATACTCGGCATCGAATCCTCGTGCGACGACACCTCGGCGGCCGTGCTGCGCAACAACGTGCTGCTCTCGAACGTCATCGCCTCGCAGGCCGTACACATGAAGTACGGCGGCGTCATTCCCGAACTCGCCTCGCGCGCCCACCAGCAGAACATCATCCCGGTGGTCGACACGGCGCTGCGCGACGCAGGCCTCACGGCCTCCGACCTCGACGCCATCGCCTTCACGCGCGGCCCCGGCCTGCTGGGCTCGCTGCTCGTGGGCGTGTCGTTCACCAAGGGGCTCTCGATCGCCCGCAATATCCCGATGGTCGAGGTCAACCACCTGCAGGGCCACATCCTCTCGCACTTCATCGACCTGCCCGACCGGCAGCTGCCCCACCCCGACTTCCCGTTCCTGTGCCTGCTCGTCAGCGGCGGACACACGCAGATCGTGCGCGTGGACTCGCCCCTCGAGATGCAGATCATCGGCACGACGATCGACGACGCCGCAGGCGAGGCCTTCGACAAGTGCGCCAAGGTGATGGGACTGCCCTACCCGGGCGGCCCGGTGATCGACCGTCTGGCCAAGGAGGGCGACCCGGAGGCGTTCCACCTCGCCCATCCGCGCGTCGACGGCTTCGACTACTCGTTCTCGGGGCTGAAGACCTCGTTCCTCTACATGCTGCGCGACGCCGTGGCCGAGGACCCCGACTTCATCGAGAAGCACAAGGCCGACCTATGCGCCTCGTTGCAGGCGACCGTCGTGGAGATCCTGCTCGACAAGCTCGTCCGCGCATCGAAGGAGACGGGCATCCGCGACATCGCCATCGCGGGCGGCGTCTCGGCCAACTCGGGGCTGCGCAACGGCATCGTCCGCACGGGCGAGCGGCGCGGCTGGCGCACGTTCCTCCCGGAATTCAAGTTCACGACCGACAACGCCGCCATGATCGCCATGGCCGGCTACTACCACTACCAGCACGGCGACTTCGCGTCGCTCGACGTCTCGCCCGTGGCGCGGCTCGAGGAACTCTGAAACGAACCGATCAAAAACAAGCGACCATGCGACTTACGCAACTGCTTCGCCTCCCGGCCGGACTGCTTGCCGCGGCGATGCTCGTCGCGGCCACGGCCTGCGACGAGAAGAACGACAACGACCACAAGGGCTCCGACGTCACGCTCGAGGTCACGGCCGACGCCGTGACGCTGGGGGCCGAATCGGGCGCCGAGGCCACGGTCGGCCTCACGACGACGGCCCGCTGGAGCGCCACGCTCTCGGGCGGCGGCTTCGCGCTCGACCCGCAGGCGGGAACGGGCGACGCCACGCTCCGCATCAGCGCCACGGAGGCGAACCCCGACACCGCGACCCGCGAACTCGGGACCATCACGATCACGGCCCCGGGAGCCGACTCTCCGCGGACAATCCGCATAAGCCAGCTGGGCGCCGAGCCCGCCCCGGCCCCCGATCCGGTAACCCTCACGCTCGACTTCACCGCCGGACCCGACATCGTGATCCCGGCCCTCCCCTCGACCTCGGCCGACGCCCTCACGGGACGCCACGAATACACGTTCGAGGGCTACACGCTGGCCATCTATGCCGACGCGGCCGCCAACGGCAAATTCTACTGGAACGACCAGGCACAGTACTACGATGCGCCCGAGCCGAACAAGGCGCTCTACTTCAGCAAGGAGGGGGCCTACGTGGAGTTCCCGGCCATCGACGGGTTGAGCCTTTCGTCCATCCTCTACGTCAACTCAACGGATGCCGGCGAGCTGCCCTCGTTCGACCTTGCGACCGACACCGGGGAGAGCCTCAACCACGCACTCGACTTCTCGGACGACGGCATGAGCATGACCTTCACGCTGCTCGACGACGTAATGGCCACCCCCTGCCGGCTTACGATCCTCAACGCCAAGAACGCCCAGGTCTCGCAGCTCGTGCTGACCTACGCCGCGCCCGAGCGGTAACCGTCCGCCACGAAATCCGCAGGACAAAACAGACCGAGGAGATGATCTACGACAACAGCGGCGTGCGCCGTCAGGACCGGCTGCTGACCGAAGCCGAAGCGCGCGGGCTTCTCGCCGCGGGCGAATACGGCGTGCTGTCGATGTGCGACGGCGGAGAGGCCTACGGCATCCCCGTGAGCTACGTGTGGGACGGCGCCGAGAGCCTCTACATCCACTGCGCCCCCGAGGGGCGGAAGCTGCGCTGCGTGGCCGCTTCGCCCCGGGTCTCGTTCTGCGTGACGGGCCGCACGCACGTGGTGCCCGAACGTTTCACGACAGCCTACGAAAGCGTCATCGCGGAGTGCGAGGCGCACCTCGGGCTTCCCGAGGCGGAGCGCATGCGGGCGCTGGAACTGATTGTGGCGAAATACGCCCCGGGGCTGGAGGCCGTCGGCCGCAAGTATGCCGAAAAGTCGTTCCACCGCACGCAGATCATCCGCCTCGACATCCGCACCTTCAGCGGCAAATGCAAGCGCGTGGCGCCCTGATGCGCCGCCTCCGGGCTTTTCCCGCCACCGGGCGGCCGAAAAGTCACACACCCGAAAACGCACCTCGGCAGCCGCCCGCAAACACACAAACCCCTGCCTTCCCGGAGGCAGGGGTTTTCGTTCGGCCGCGGACAGCAGAGCGGCCCGGCAGCAGCCGATCACAGGAAGCGCACACCCCACACACGGCGGCGGCCGCGGTCGGCGACCTCGCGTTCGACGATCCCCGTGACGACGTCGGCGGCATCGTGCCAGCGGTTGGCGCGGAACGTGCGGCGGTAGGTGGTCAAGTGGCCGTACAACTCGGGCCAGCGCAGCGCCCAGCCGCGCGGGAAGCGCACCAGGTGGAGTACCGTGGCGGCATTCGAGAGGATGCGGGCCTCCTTGTTGCCGCTCTGGTGGAACCACTCGACCCGTACGTCGGGTGCCAGCGCCTGCACGGCGCGTGCAAAGCCGCGGCCGCCGTTGTTGCTCTCGACGGCCGCCTGCCGCGTGTCGGAACGCAGGAACATCTCGGCCACAAGCCGCTCGGTCACCTCCATCGGATCGCGCGTGTAGACGGCGTCGGTGATGTAAACCAGGCCGTCGACATCGACCACATAGGCCAGCGAGCAGAGGTAGTCGTCGCCCGTGTCGGCCGTGTCGGTGTAGCTGGCGCGGCGGACGATCTCGCGCGGCAGAGCGTCGTACTCCGCAAGGTGCAGGCCGTAGAGCAGCCCCTCGCGGGCCGTGGGATGCCCCTGATACATCGCCTCGAACTGCAGCGGGTCGAGCCGCCGTTTCGCGGCAAGCAGCGCCGCCCCCTGCTGCTGCTCCCACAGCGCCTCGCCCTCGGCCCGGGGGTCCAGCTCCGTGGGCGGCGACGCCTTGAGCGCCTCGAAGTTCAGGTGCAGCCACCCCGCTTGAGGCGGCGCGTCGAGCTGCGCCCACGAGTGCAGCATCTCGACCGGTTCGCGCGCCGCGATCGAGCCGATGAGGTCCTCCTCGTGCCAGCGCGTGAAGACAATTAGTTCGCGCGAGCGGTTGTGCATGCGCGTGCGGACGACCGAGGTGTACCACTCCCAGCAGTTGGCGCGCACAAGCGGCGAGTTGGCCTCCATGGCATCCTTGTAGAGGTCGTCGAGGATGAAGCAGTCGACGCGGTTGCCCGTCAGCGACCCTTCGCGCCCGACGGAGAGCAGGCTGCCGCGGCGGCCGATGATCTCCACTTCGTCGGCCGTGCGGATGTAGCTCGGCGGCCGGGTCCCCTGCTTGATCGTCGTGGCGGGAAAAAAGGCTCCGTACTCGCGCGAGTCGAGGATGCGCTGCACGCGGCGGTTGAACTTCGAGGCCAGGGCGCCGGAGTAGGAGGCGATCGCCACGCGGCAGTCGGGGTCGAGCCCCAGCAGGTAGGCCGGGAGCAGCGTCGTGGCTCCGACGCTCTTGCCGTGCTGGGGCGGCATGGTGACGATGAGCCGCCGGATGCGCCCCTGCGCAAAGGCCTCCAGCACGCGGTAGTAGACCCGGTGGAAGGGTTGCAGCTCGAGAAAGGGATAGACCGACTGCGCAAAGTCGGCAAAGGCCGGAGGGGTGACAGGCGGTACGGCAGCGGCGGGTGGCACGGCAGTGGCGCGCGGCACGGAGGAAACAGCAGGCGGCGCCGGAGCAGGGGGTGATGCCGGGGGCGCAGTCTCCAAAGCGGAAGCCGGAGCAGCGGCAGGAGGCACGGAGGTAACAGCGGG
>OKUQ01000423.1_pt1 | contig 26052 bp, 29 predicted proteins | sample 1606811 | NCBI WGS metagenome assembly OKUQ01 (sample SAMEA3882546, study PRJEB24775) | human gut metagenome | biome: human-associated habitat; feature: intestine environment; material: feces | place: Netherlands | collected 2009/2010
GTGGTGGAAAGTTTCACAACTCCCCACCACTATTGTCCCATGTCTGTCCAGCCGCCCTCAGCTTTGACGGTTACGTTCCACACACGAAGATGCGGAACGTGGGGGCTTTTTTTGTACAACAGAAAACCACGGGCTATGCCCGTGGTTCCAAAAAGGCTATGCCTATGCGTAGAAAAGATAAACCTCCCTCGGTAAAATAGAAGATGGTTTGCCGACCACATCTCAAGAACCGAAGGAGGAATATCAGTGTTAAGGAAAAAAGAAGAAACGTCGAGTTTGGCGCATACAAAATGGAACTGCAAATATCATATAGTCTTCGCACCAAAATACCGGAGACAAGTCATATATGGGCAGATTAAGACGGACATCGGGGTAATTCTAAGAAAATTGTGCGAGTATAAGGGCGTAGAGATTCTGGAAGCAGAAGCGTGCCCGGATCACATTCATATGCTGGTGAGTATTCCACCGAAGTACAGTGTATCACAGTTTATGGGATATCTCAAAGGAAAAAGTTCGCTGATGATATTCGACAGACACGCAAATCTAAAGTACAAGTATGGGAATCGGCAGTTTTGGTGTCAGGGATATTATGTGGATACCGTAGGCAGAAATAAGAAAGCGATTGCGGAATATATCCGGAATCAGCTGGTAGAAGACAAAATCAGCGACCAACTGACGATAAAGGAATACTACGACCCGTTTACGGGTGAGCCGACCAACAAAAGCAAATAAACGTAGCCCCACTTGGTGGGGCCGCTCGTAAGAGTATGCGGTCGGCAGACCGGTTCACCGCGCCTTGAGGCGCGGCCAATATCAGACCCTTATAGGGTCAGTGCATGCCACCCGTTTTACGGGTGGTCATGACTGCGTAAGCGGACGTCTATAATGTGTTTCCTCTACTAATGAGGATTTTTTCAAATCGCTGTTTACTTTCTTGCTAATTTTGAATATAATATTAGCAAAAAGGAAGTGATGATATGACCGCCTACGACCGGCTCGATCTGCTTTTTCAGCAAAACAATGGGATTGTCAAAACCGCGCAGGTTTTGGAAATCGGCATTGCCAAGTCCACGTTTTACGCTTACGCCAAGCAGCGCGGCGTGGAGCAGGCAGCGCACGGCGTTTATGTTTCGCCTGACGCATGGACAGACGCCATGTACCTGCTGCACCTTCGCTGTGCGCAGGCCGTATTCTCCCATGAAAGCGCATTGTTTTTCCATGACCTGACCGACCGGGAGCCGAATCCCTATTCCATCACGGTCAAGACCGGCTACAATCCTGCCAGCCTGCAAGCGGACGGCATCAAGGTTTATACCATCAAGAAGGAATTGCATGACGTGGGAATTATCACGATGAACACGCCCTTCGGCAACCCGGTTCCCGTCTATGATATGGAGCGTACCATTTGCGATCTGATCCGCAGTCGCAGCGGGATCGAGATGCAGACCTTTCAGGATGCACTCAAGCAATACGCAAAACGAAAAGACAAGGACTTACGCCAGCTGATGCGCTATGCGCAGATGTTCCGTGTTGAAAAACTGCTGCGGCAGTATTTGGAGGTACTTTTATGATTAAGACTGCACGGCAGCTCAAAGACCTGATCCGCAATCTCTCCAGGGACAAAGCCGCAGATGCGCAGATCCTGATGCGCAATTACATGATGGAGCGGTTTCTGGAGCGCATTTCTCTCTCGGAATACCGGGACAAATTCATCCTCAAAGGCGGGATGCTGGTGGCTGCCATGGTGGGCCTTGACGCCCGCTCCACCATGGACATTGATGCAACGGTCAAGGGCGCAACGGTCGGAATTGAAGAAGTGGAAAATATGATCGCCTCCATCGTTTCCGCTCCGCTGGACGATGGCGTGGAGTTCCGGGTGAAGCGCATTTCCGAGATCATGGACGAGGCTGATTATCCGGGCATCCGCATCAGCATGGAAACGGAGTTTGACGGTGTGATAACGCCGCTCAAGATCGACATTTCCACCGGCGACGCCATCACGCCCCGCGAAGTGCGTTACAGCTTCAAGCTGATGCTGGAAGATCGCTCCATTGAGATTTGGGCGTACAATCTGGAAACCGTTCTGGCCGAAAAGCTGGAAACCGTCGTGTCCCGCGCCACCGCCAACACCCGTATGAGAGATTTTTATGATCTGCACATTCTGAGTCAGCTCCACGGTCAGAGTATCGTTCCCGCCGATCTCCGGGCGGCGCTCATCGCAACAGCCAGAAAGCGCGGCACTGAGAAACACCTTGCCGACGCGCCTGCGGCCTTTGATGAAGTCGAGGTCGCCCCAAATATGGAAAAGCTGTGGCGGGCTTATCAGAAGAAGTTCTCCTATGCCGCCGATCTTTCGTGGCATACGGTCATGGACTCCATCCGCAGCCTATATGAGCTGGCGCAGTAGTAAACAGGTCCAAATCTTGACGGGACCATTGCCAGCAGCCGGAGCCTGCAAACAATTTTGCGCATAATCCTTGACGGGACCAAAACCTCACTTCCGAAGAAGTGAGGTTTTCTTCACACTCTCTGTGATGGTGGAGATAAGCGGGATCGAACCGCTGACCTCTTGACTGCTAGCCAAGCGCTCTCCTCGTACAAGCGTGTAGCGCCCCCCCTAAAGGGGGTGGGGAGAGTGCTTTTGGTATGCAGGAAATTATTTTACACTTACTGCTACTGGGCTAATATCAGCCATGCGAACATTCAATTCTCTCAATGTAATTATTTTGCAAAGCATACTGTAGACATGAAGAATCGCCGCGAGGAATTGTCCCAAGGATAAAAAGTTTATATTTTGCTCTTGAACAAGCAAGATACAATTTGTTTAACGCACTATAACGTAAATAGTTGACAGAAATTCCAATGGAGTCATATTGAGGGACACGGCCTTCGTCAACGCCTAATAATATAATTCCCTGGAATTCCAATCCGTTTACATTTTCGGGAGAGAGCATCATTATCCGCTTTTTTTCTCGATCTGCTTCTTCATACGCAAATGAGTTTCTTCCCGAAAAAGAAACAACCTTTTTACCAACTATTTGCTCACACATACTTTGATCTAAAATATCTTCTGCAAAAGGAATAATCGCAATGTCGCCTAGATTACAATGACAACCATTTAAAATTGTATCAACATGTTCTTTTAGTGAAGAAATCATATCATGATCATTCTCGTACATGAACATTTGTGGCTTAGTACAAAGTTCTTCCTCTCTGGCAGTAAAACTCATCCTGACATCTTTATATGGGTTTATAAAATCTTGTAAATTAAATAAATCCGGACCGGAAGCTGTAATCGCCGCACACAATTCAGCAATCTGTGGAGAATTGCGAAATACTGTTTTAAACTCTTGCTTTAGAACGGCAGTAGGCGAAAATACTCTTTCTAAATAATTTGTCTGGACATCTCCACGATCTCCTATAGCCTGCGCATAATCGAGCGCAAAACAAACCGGAATAGTTTTTTGTGCAATATCTTTGCTTAAATAATGAAACGCTTGTTGCTCATTTACATTAAACATATGCATTTCATCCACAAAAATATAATCAAATCCTTTAGTGCTACGCTCTCTACGCCAAAATGGTGCATTAAAAAGACTTGAGGCCTCTAAAACTACATCGTCAGTATCATACACTTGCAATTGTTCAAGATCAGACTGATATTGGGAATATATTCTGTAGACGAAAGCTTTATCATCATCATTATATATAGGCAAGCCGTTTTTCAATGCGGGTAAAGTTAAATATATGTCATAACTTCCAAGTGCTCGTCCTTTTATTTGAACACTAAACTCATGTTGCAGCAATACAACAATTTGGTTCTTTTCTTCGGTTTCTAAATAAGATGCCATTTCTTTGGAGAGATGGATCTTATAAGTGGAAAAGCTCTTAGAAAAAACTCGATCATAAATATCACTTATAAGCATTAACTGATTCTGCTTTGCTTCATACGCATCCGAATCGATTATTCTATCGTCTTCTACCTGAATATACTTTGCACAATAGTGCTGCAATGTTGTAAAGGATATATTTTGTAGGCTATTTGGATCAATCCACTTATTCCCAGCAATAGTTTCAAATTGAGTCTTAACTGATAATTCGGTAGAATTGTTATGCGTAAAAAACGCTATTTTGATGGGTTTTTTATTGACTTCCGCTTCATTGAGAATTCGAATGGCACGCAACAAAAGAGATAAAGTTTTCCCTGTTCCTGCTGGTCCTTCAACACGAATAGGTGCGGACATATCTGGATGTTCCACTACCGCTTTTTGAGATGTTGTCAAGTTTTGCAGCTGTTTATCATAGGGCATATACTTGAATCCCTCATTTCCTACTGCATCACATGCCGTAACTCTATGTAGTGCCTCAGCATTATCTTTTTTAATTATATCCAACTTTTCGGAAAAAGATTCTCGAATATCATTGCTTAGCGCACGATAACATTGACCAGCGGCCTTAATAATCTTACTTTCTGGCTCCATAGGCCCCCTTTCTGCACCATCCGTTCCAAATTTATATGCAACAACAGCGGAATCAACCCCACGGTTACTCATGCTACCACTATTGTCATTATAAATCTGGAATACTAGCCGATAGGTAGTTTTTGAGTTTTTACTATATGGAAATGGAAAAAGGACAATGTTATTATCTTTCATGAGTTTTTCAGAAGATGTTAACGGATACCCATTCCATATGCGAATAGCTGTACGAAATGCTTTTTGAAGAATAAAAAGGATGTCACTATCTTGCGCTGACAGAATTTCACAGTTCGTTAAATCAAAAATCAAGACTTTCCGCGACACTTCTTTTCCACTTAAAACAATGCCAAATTCATCTTGATACGCATGGACTTCCTGCGTAGAAAAAGATGGGTCTCCGAAACGCAAGTAATTAACAAATTGTGCACCTAGCGAAAATTCAACGCTTTGAAGTTGGGAATCGTTGATAATCCCAGCAACTGCACTTTCATTAAAAAGCCAAAATCTCAACTCTTTCATATAGTTACCTCCGGTTCCCAAATAAGTGCATCGCCATTTTCTTTTAATATCTGCTTACTTAGTTTTTTTCCATCATCTTTCGTAATAGTATCAACACCCACTCGAATAAAAGAAAATGCGAAATTTTGCATTAATCTTTCTATCCAAGGAGATTTAATTTCAAATTTATTCTCGACGGCATCGTTGGAACTCTCCAAATAAAATTGTTGATTCAACTCTTCCAGTTGGGGCGTCCCAAGGATTCTTAGGTAATCATAATCGCCTTGTTGTATGTCTTTGATCTGCTTATATGAGAGTGAAATAATATCCTTAAAGTCTGCTACCAACCCATCACGGACATTTTTGCTTTCAAGATATGCGCCATGCGGCACAAAGCAATAATTGGTTAAGTTGCCTTCAAAAAGTTCATTCAACATATTAACTCGTACGCTTTTTCCTTTATCGTTTAAAAAGGATACAACTTCTGATATCGCAACATCACTGCTTTTATACTGAACATACTTACGCCAAAGTTCACATGCTTCAATCGCTTTTGTGCTCAAATCAGAAGTTTCGCATGCTTTAATATTCATTACTACTTTTTCTGGGCCCAATTCAATCAATGCTTCAATATCTTATCCTACACTCTGTGCCCATTTTTCAATTATTTTTAATTGAGATCTAATTTCCGATGATAGTGCTTTCTGAAAAATAGCCGTCTCAATCCAAGAAGATAACGGAAGCGCAGTAATTAAATGGACACAATCAATTTTGTTCTGCGCGAGATCACACCTAGCAGAAATAACAATACCATAACATCTAGCGCTTTTGTATTTTTGGGAGCGTAGGTTTGTAATAATTGAGCCTTGAGTAATTTCTTTAGTCATACCAAGATACCTACCCTATATCTATCTTTTCTCAAAAGTATAACAAAATTATTGTGTTTTCGCAATTGCTTCTTCCCACATTTCCCGTCGCAATAGCAAACACAAGAGGCAAGTGCTTTATTGCGAGAGTTCTTGTAGAGGAGAGATGAGCAAAACAGGCGGAAGGAGCAGCCCACAAACAGGCAAATGGGAATCAAAAGAGTTTAGGGCATCTCAAGGGCGCAAAAACCATAGCGCGGTAAACTCCGCGCCTGCAAAAGGTATGGAAAAGACAGATCAGGCGGAACGCCGAAGCTGTTTGGCAGAACGGCAGGAGTGAGAGCTGTGCAGAACGGCGGCCAGCGCAACCGCTAAAGTGGAGATGTGGGCCAACGTAGTGGGCAATGAGCCGGTTGTTGTCCAGATAATCCATCAAATCTGTGATTTGCGCGAAACCCTCGCATTTCATAACGATAAAAGCACAGACCATGGCTTCCTTCGGAAAGCCGCGCCGCCCGGTTGCAGCCCTGGGCAGCGTGAAGTCCAGACTGCTGAAAAGCTTGTCGTAGAACGCAGCGGCACTTCAGGATGTGAACAGCGTCACATCCTGAATGATTTCCTGTCGGTAGATAGCGGCCAGCCCCTTTCCGGTTGGTTTACTCTCAAGTCAAAAAGGGGCTCCGCTTTCTATACCATATGAGTGATTTTCGGTTTCAGCCATGGCCGGGAACCATTGCAATTACTGCACTTCTTGCGTTTTGCTCATGGCTGATACGGAGAAATTAGGAACCGAATTATCGCGCGGGGTGGAGATGATAACGAACTATAAAATTCTGCGTACATATTTATTGGGTGTTGTACTAACATGGAAAAATTCCAACTATACAGAACCAACAGGGGATGCTAAACTGAGAGTGTATTTCAGGGCGAAGTAAGTTAGGGCGGAGTAAGTTAGGAAAGAAAGAGTGGAAAGGAGGTAGTATGCCCTTTGCACAGCTCATGGCGGTTTTACCGCTTAGAGATGTGGCATGCTCCTTGCGAGTACCGTCGAACTCAAACGGCTTGAAATGTAATAAGGACGAGAATGAAACCGTAATTGCTCATAGGAGTGATTGCGGTCTTTTTTTGTTTCGTCAAAAGAAAGGAGTCAGGCAATGAATGTCCAATAGCAAGCTGATCGAGCTGAGTTACTATGACCCATCCGCACAGGTGCGTTTGTCGGCCTATGCGGATACGCTGGTACTCGACCACGATCAAAACGGCAGCATCATCAGTGCCATCCGCTTCGGCGGCTATCCCGAAATGGTGCGGGCAATGGCAGATGCCATCTACGGCGGCGCGACGATAGAAGCCGCCCAAAACGACACGACCCGAATGCTCCAAAGCAGCCTCAAAAGTTATCAGCGGCAGATCACGCACGATGGGATCTACGCCGTGGCAACATTGATGGCTGCGGACACCGTACAGGAGGATGACAGAAGCGGCAAGCATGAAAAAGACGAGGATACAAACCTCGTAGATACGGAGCAGATGGAGCTGCAGCCCCGCAGGTGCTACATCTTCTGTCCTGCCAGGGATCAAAAGCGGCTCTTTGAGGAACTGGATCGCAAAACGGCAGCGCCTCTGATCCCGGAATTTCAGGATTATGTGCTCAGCAGTCTGCGCCAACGGGGAGATCTCCGGCAACTGGAGGTCATTTCCCTGAAAGAGCGGATGGACGCATGGGTGCTGGATCTGAAGCCGCAGGATCAGAATGTGGTGGAGGTGCTGGAGCAGGGCTTGCAGAGCGGAGATATCCAGATCCCCGGTGCAGTCCCCAATATGCCAGACGGTTTTGAAAATGTGGAAAATGTCACAGGCTATCTCAATACATTTGGCGTTACCGTAGCTGACCGTATCCGCAATCAGTTCATGCCCCTTTTTGATCCTGCCAAGGAACCGCTTTCCGATGAAGTGCTCGCTATCAACGACTGCATCATGAGCCGTGTGGGATATTCTCTCTACGATGCGCAGCTTGCGGTGGCAGAAGCCGTCAAGCGGCAGCTTGCGCGTAAGCGTGTGGCGCTCATTATCGCAGAATGCGGTAGCGGCAAAACGAAGATCGGTTCGACTGCTCTTGGTGCTTTGCACGGGCTATGGGCCGCTCAGAAGAGGAAAGGCGGCGGGAAATCTTTCGGCATCGTCATGTGTCCCTCCCATGTCACACAAAAGTGGGTGCGGGAGATTGGAGAAACGCTCCCGGATACCTACGGCATGGTGGTGCGCACGATTCAGGATCTCAACCGTCTGTATGCGATGTATGAGGAGGGCGACAAAAGTGTATTTGCTGTTTTTTCCAAGGAGCAGGCGCGGGATGGCTATATGCGTTACCCCGCCGTGCGTTGGAATCGACACAGACGCGCGTTTCTCTGCCCAGACTGCGACGGTGTGATCGAAATGGAGATCAGCGAGGACGGCAGCCGCTATATGGTGCCGGCCGACCAGTTCTTTTTTCAGAAGGAGCACAAGAAAAATCACACCTGTCCCCATTGCGGTACGCCGCTATGGTCTGCGGTCAATCCGGATAAGCGGATCGACTGGGTGAAGATCGGAGAATACGGATGGGTCTACCGCTACGGCGCGCAGGCACATCTGCATCGTACCAAAAACGAGCGTGTTCTCGATCAGCTCACTGAGATCGCCCAAAATCCGGATGCATTCTACCCGATCCGCGGAGCGCACCGGCGGTTTCCCCTGAGTACCTACATCAAGAAAAAGCTGCGCGGGCGCATCGACGGCTTCCTCTGCGATGAGCTGCACGAGTACAACAACAATAGCGGGCAGGGCGATGCCATGGCAGAGCTGTACGGCGCGTCCAGGTGTTTTGTCGGAATGACGGCAACGCTTATCAACGGCTATTCCTCCGGCATTTTTCACCTGCTCTACCGTATCGTCCCCGGGCTGATGCTCAAGGATGGCAAACGCTACAAAAGCCCCGGTGATTTCGATGCGGAGTACGGCGTGGTAGAAAATACCTATGAGGTACAGGATGCGGAGTACAATTCCAATAGGCGCACCAGTAAGCGCAGAACAAAGTCAAAGCAGCTGCCCGGCGTATCGCCGCTGGTATTTTCCCGTTTCCTGCTGGAATACACGGCATTTCTCTCCCTCTCCGACATGGGCAAAGACCTGCCGGACTACGAAGAGATCCCCGTACCGCTGGAGATGCCGGAGGATGTACGCACGGCCTATAAAGAGGCGGAACACGAATTGCAGAAAGTCCTGCGCACAGACCGGAAGGCGGCGCAGAAGATCCTGTCCACCTATCTCAATTTGCTGACGGTCTACCCGGACCAGCCCTACGATCAAGCGGAGGTAGTGCATCCCATAAACGGAATGCCCATTGTAACGCCAAAGAACTGCGGCGATTTTTCCCGTCTGCTTCCCAAGGAGGAACGGGTATTGGAGCTGGTGCGGCAGAAGGCGGCAAACGGAGAGCGCGTGCTCATCTATACCAGTTGGACGCGCACGGATTCACAGAAAAAGCTCCAGAAGCTTCTTTGCTCGGAAGGTTATCGGACAGAGATCCTGACGCCGCAGATCGCTACGGATAAGCGGGAGGACTGGGTCAACAAGCGTGTCAAGAACGGTTTGCAGGTGCTCATTACCAACCCGCGCTGCGTGGAAACCGGCCTTGACCTCAATGCCTTTACCACCATTATCTTCTACTCCATGGGCTATAACCTCTTTACGCTGCGGCAGGCATCCCGCCGGTCGTGGCGGATCAATCAGACCGCCCCCAGAGTGGAGGTATATATGCTCTACTACGCCGATACCATGCAGGCAAAGGCCATGAAGCTGATGGCCTCCAAGTTGGCGGTAGCAGGCATCATCGAGGGGACATTTTCTGAAGAGGGCCTTGCGGCCATGAGTGATGTAAAGGATCTGACCTCACAGATGGCAAAGGAGCTGGCGCTGGGAATCCGGGATAATGTGGAGGATATTGCGGCGGCCTTTCGGAAAATGGCGGTCATTAACCCGGAGCGGAAAAAGAACATCGCAGCTGCGCAGCTGAAAGAGACTGCGGCAGAAGAACAAAAGGCACCCGCAGCCAAGGATTCCTTCGGCGTGCGCACGGCGCAGGCGCAAGTGCGTCAGGCACTTTATGAAGGGCTGCTTGCCAGGACTGCGGAAGAACAGAAGAAACGGAAGTCGAAGAAGGCAGAGGTGGATGAAAACCAGCTGTCGATCTTCGGCTTTGCTGCGTAAAGGAGGAGATTATTTGAATGTAACGATCAATCGGGCGGAAATGCTGAGCGCCATCAAGCGTGCATCAGCCATCGCACCGGCGGATTCGCCGTTGGACGTGCTCCAGGGCGTTTTGCTGGAGGCGGATGCCGCCGCAGGAAAGCTCACCGTCACCTCGACTAATCTGGAAGCGGCACTGGAGGAAAAGCTCCCCTGTACCGTTCAGGAGAATGGGGCGCTGGTATTTGGCGCGAAGATGCTTGCAGAAATGCTCTCACGGCTGCCGCAGGATGCCGTGCAGCTCTGCCGGACGGAAAATCAGGGGCGCATGACGCTCAGAAGCGGAGACGCCTGCTATGAAGTGGATGTATGGGAGCGAGGCGCTTTTCCAAAACCGGATCTTCCTTTTCCGGAGGATACCGTCAAACTCAGCGGGATTCCCGCTATGGCGCAGCACACCGTATTTGCAACCGCACAGGATAACAGCAAGCCGCTTCTCAAGTGCGTCAATCTCATGTTTACCAGCACGGGACTGCGCGCGGCCGGCAGCAACGGAAACTGTATCGTGACGGCCAGAGGCGACAATCAGAGCACGGGGGATGTGAGCCTGCTCATCCCCGCCGCCTCGCTTGGAAAGCTCTCGAATATGTGCCAGGACAAGGATGAATTCCGTGTCGGCACCACGGGAAAGAGCATCGTCTTTTTCCGCGAGAACTTCCTTTTCAGCGCGCGGCTCATGGAGGGCGGCTACATCGATACGGATCAGTTGGTAGGCAGCATCCGGAATGCGTTTACCGTGCTGACGGATATTCACGACATGAGAGCGGCGCTCTCGTCCGTCCTAAGCATTGGCACCGGAAACCGGGTGAAGCTGAGCTTTCAGGATCAGCGCCTTGTATTCCAATGCGCAGGCGATTGCGTCAGCGCATCGGCACCCATTGAGGTAATTGCATTGACCGGCGCTCCTGCGGGGGACTACTGGTTCAACGCAAAGCAGCTTGTCACCTGCCTGAAAGCCTTGAGCGGCACGGTCACGCTGGGGATCGCGCAGGGCGGAATGCTGACGCTTGCCACGCAGGATGCTTACTATCTGCAAAACGCCATGCGGCCGGAAACACAGAAGAAAACTCAAAAAGCCGCGCAGCCAGCTGCTGCGAAAGCGGCGTAAGGAGGGATGCCTTTGGTAGAGATTCCGACGATCTGCCGCTATTGCGGCGGCGCAGTCCATCTTGTTCCCGCAGCAAAGGTGTATGGCCCCGCGGCGGCAAAAAGACTGGGCTTGGAACGCGAGAAATTTTATCAATGTCAGAACTGCAATGCCCGTGTGGGCTGTCATAAGGGCAGCGCGCGGCCGCTGGGCAATCTTGCCAACGAAGCCCTTCGCATGAAGCGGATGGAGACCCATCAGGTCTTTGACAGCTTCTGGAAGGAGCGGGGAATGAGCAGAACGCAGGGCTATAAGTGGATGGCAAAGAAGCTGAGACTCTCTGAAGAGCTTGCCCACATCGGAGGCTTTGAGATGGATCGGTGCCAGAAGCTGATCCGGCTATGCGAAAAGGAACGAAACAAAGAGAAAAAGAAGGAGACAGCATAAATGTGTGAGAGAACATATTGCCGGCATGAGCATGAGAGACTTTGCTCGTGTCCGCCGGTCGCTTGCAGGGACGCCCTTGGAATGGCCGCGCATTTGGCGGAGAACATGGAGAAAGTCCAATGGAGCCTGACCTACAACAGCCTGAAGGAGATAAAGCCCTATCAGCTGTGTCTGGTCGGGAAATGCAGGATCTGCGGCGGGCGGCTGTGCATGGAGCAAAGGCCCGTTGAGGCGGATAGCACTGACGGTTTCCTTGCTGCGGTATACCGGCATTTATACCATTTTCACCGCTCCATCGGTCAGTGCTTGCCTCGCGCGGCGTTTCGCACAAAGTTTGTAGAGATGTTCCGTAAGGAGGATCGCGCCGCTGTTGAGGACTGGCTGAGCATGCCGGAAAACCAGTCGATCCATGCCATGATCTGCGGAAATGCGAAGAGAGTCTATACCATCGTCCACTCCTGGGCGGATGCGGATCAGGGCAATTTTCCTGCTCCGGAAGGTATGGCAGCCTTCACTGTGAAGGAGGAGGCCCGCAAGGAGCTTGCGCGCCTTGTGACGGAGGAAAAGGAAAATCGGACGATCCCGTTTCCGACAGAAGAATACTGTGAGGAGTACGGCGAGGATTTCTGGGAGGCTTACCGGGACGGCTATGCCGCCGGATGGTTTACCCGCTATGAGATCATCGAAAGTCCGCTGTACGCAGAAAATATCGAAGAAAAAGGAGGTGCGGCTGATGATGCTGCGAAAACCGACCTGCGCTGATTGCCCACATAATCTCCAATACATGGAAAGATTGCCGATCAAGAAAAAGGGCGTCACCATGCACTTGGGGGAGCGTTTCTGTGTTGCGGGAAAGCGCGCGAGGAAATTCAAACGCAGTGATCCCAAAACCTATGTGCCAAGCTGGTGTCCCAGACTCAAGGCTCCCTGTGAGCTGCGGATCTATGGCTTCAAGAATCAGAGAGAATGGAGGATGCACCGCAGTATGTGCGCGTATCTGGGCGAGGATACTTCGCCATCTGCATTCCGCTATGCGGTGCGCTATGAAGGACATACCGATCTGGCGCCGTATGAGTTTTTCGAGTGCTGCAATGAAAAATCGGATGATGAGATTTTGGGTGCAGCAGTCCAGCACTACGATGTTGTGGAAATCGACGACGGTATCAAGCCTGCCTTTTTCTACAAAACGGAGCATGGCTATGAGCTTTTATTCTCGTTTGATGCCAAGACTGCCAAGAAGAATATCAGGGAGGAAATTGATTGAAGGAAACTGTAAAAAGCTGCAGCAACTGCCGATATTCCTATGATCTGCCGAGCAATCGCGGACCGATGGCAAAAACGCAGTACTGTAGAAACAAGAACTATAATTCCGTGAACTATACCACCAAAATGTTGCTGGAGGACTGGGACCAAGGCCACTGCCGCTTTTGGGCGTCCATACCAGAGGAAGGAAACGACAATGAAAAATAATTACTCAATCGCTCAGCGCAACGCCATTGTGGAAGCAAATCTTTGGTGCATCGACAGTGTGATCCGTCAGAATCGCCCGCTCATGAGAGCGGCTCGGTTGGAATATGACGATGTGTACCAGCAGCTTGCCCTGCGGCTTATCAAGGCTGTGGCGGGCTATGACCCGGAAAAGGGACGCCTGGAGCAGCACATTTTCGCCCAGCTCAAGTATGAGCTTCTTAGCTGCAGATCGGCCTACCGGCTCTGCGGTATGACCGGCACACCGCACTCGTTCCGAAAGAGCCATATCATTTCCATCGACGCGCTCTCTGAGGACAGCAGCCTCTATGAAGAGGCGCTGGCGGCGTAAGGAGGCACGGAAATGACGCTGAGAGATAAGATGCTGGCGGTCATTGCGGATACCAATGATAGCGTAGCTGAACGGGAGGAATTGGTGGAGATGATCGCCATTGCCCTGCTGACGCGAAAAAACCTGTTTGTTCTGGGTGAGCCGGGACAGGCCAAGAGCTATGCCATCAACCTGTTCCGTCGGCACATCACCGGTGCGCGGCAGTTTGAGCGGCTTCTTTCCAAGCAGAGCGATGAAGAACAGCTTTTCGGCCGTGTTGATCTTGCGAGTCTGCTGCCGGGCTCTGTGCCGCCGACCGTGCTGGAGCAGGACGCAACCTATCAAAACCAGCGCTTCAACCTGCGTGTCCTCGTCGAGGGCATCGGCTCCATGAAGGACGAGCCCGCAACATGGGAAAAGCTCAAGAGCGGCACCGAAAAGCTGGAGCTTTATCGTGCAGCGCTCTCGGCGCTTCACAAAAGCGAGCCCACGGTGCAGACAGCCGGCAAAATTCCAGAGGCCGATATCGTATTGCTGGATGAGATCTTCAAGTGCAACGACGGCGTGCTGAACTCACTGCTCACCGCCCTCAATGAGCGGAAATACACCAACGAGGGACGTACCTATCCCATTCCGGTCATTTCTTTCTTTGCAGCCTCCAATGAGATCCCTAATTTCAATGACCCGCAGGAAAAGATCCTGGAGGCGCTGTATGACCGCCTGGAACTGAAGGTCGTGACGGCCAATATGGAGGATCGGGGCACGCGCCTTGCCGTTTTGAAGAATAAGCAAACCGGCGCCTTCGGACAGATCTCCGCCACAATCACGTTGGAGGAATTGCGGCAAATGCAGCAGGAAGTCGCGTCGATCCTCGTTCCCGACGCCATCAACGAGTTGGCTGACGATATCCTCTGCGAGCTTCGTAAGGATATGGCGGTGTCGGACCGAAAGTATCTGGGCTATTATCCCATCGCGCAGGCCAAGGCATGGCTTTCCGGCCATGACAAGGTAGAATCCTGTGACCTTCTGGCGCTGAAGAATTATCTCTGGCGCCTGCCCTCAGACCGTGAAAAGGTGGAAGCGGTGCTCACCCGCCTGTGTGTCAACCCCATGCAGGATAAGGTCAACAATATCCGCGGTATGGCGTTGGAATCCCAGGAGGAATTTGACGCTGCGCTGGGGGATGGAAGCAAGGCCGATACTGTGCGCAAGGCATTTATCAAGCTGCGCGGTGAATTGACGCATCTTTATCAGATGCAGTGCAGCCTTCGCACGGCGGCGCAGTCTGACAGCGAGATTGCGCTGGTGGATGACCTCTTGGCTGATTTGGAGAAGATCAGCCGCAAGGCCCACGAGCAGACACATTTTACTTATACGACGCTGGAAGAGATCGCAGCGTTAAATTAAAAAATATTGGAGGAATCACGATGCTGAACAAGATCATTCTTATGGGAAGACTCACGCGCGATCCCGAACTGCGCAGGACGGAGAGCGGTACCGCCGTTTGTTCGTTTTCAATTGCGGTGGATCGGGACTTCAAGTCCAAAAACGGGGAAAAGGAGACGGACTTTATTGATATCGTTTCTTGGCGCGCCACGGCGGAGTTTGTGAGCAAGTATTTCACAAAAGGCCGCATGGCCGTCGTGGAGGGCCGGCTCCAGATCCGCGACTGGACGGATAAGGAAGGCGGCAAGCGCCGCAGTGCCGAAGTCATTGCAGACAATGTCTACTTCGGAGATTCCAAGCCGAAAGACGGCGGTGAGGAAGATGATGTTCCTGCCTATACCGGAGCGCCCGACAGCTTTGCCGTGCCGGACGGCTTTACACCGGACTTTGGCGGCGAATCCGGGGAAATGCCATTTTAAGAGCACCAAATAAGCGAGGGAGGGCATCAGCCCTCCCTCCATATAAAAGATAAGAGGAGAAAACAAAATGAGCATTGTTTTTACGGAAGTACGGATCGAAGACCGTGATGGCGTGGAGCTTTCCTTTATGGAGGGCGGTTGTTTGGATGAATTTGATATCCGCGAGCTTTTGAAGCACGACCAGCCCTTCCGTGATATGTGGGACGCAGTAGGCAGCGACGCAAGGATCGCCGTCCAGCAGTATCGTTTCCGGGGCGGCAAACAGGGAGAAGAATTGGGTGACGAAAACCACTTCGCCCTGATGCGCGCGTATGATCGCGCACTCTCAGACGAGGACGGATCTACTTTTGTCGAACGGGACGATGTAGACTGGCTGGATGACTTTGAACTCACCAAGGACGATCTTGCAGACGGTAAGTGACAAACTCGCATTGATAGGGGAGCGTTTTATATGGAAACGAGTATTCTTAGCGCCTATTCCAAGAATGAATGCCAGAAGTATTTTGACTATCTGGAGCAGCTGCGTCAAAGCGGCGAAACCAATATGTACGGAGCTGCGTCATACTTGCAGGAAGAATTTCCGGAGCTGCGATATGCGCCGGAACGGGCAAAAGAGATCCTGCTGGCGTGGTTTGGCACATTTGAGAAGGGAGAGAATGAGAAATGCTGAAGCCCTACCGGACGGTTCAGGATGTTCTTTCCTCTCCGTGGGCGCAGGTGCAGAGAGCAAAAAGCAGTTCGCAGCAGACAGACCGCGTGCTGCGTTCCACCAAACTGGAGGATAGCATTTACCGAGATCTGCGCATGGAGGATACGGGTATGGACGAGATCGAGAACAGCGCAGGCGAAAAGCTGCGCTCTTTTCCAGCGCTCTCGCGGGATATTTTCCAGTCCTTTTATTCCCTGATGCCCCGGCGCAACGCGGACGATGACCTCTCAGTAGCGGCGAGGAAGATCAACATGCCGATTCTGGAGCACATCACCCAAAGCGAAGACTACCCTACGCTCAAGGCGGTGTGTGAGGGTCGGGAGCTTCCGGCCTATGAAGCGGCGGCAGAGTTTACTGCCCAGACCTCGGGAGAATTGGATAACTTACTTTCCCAATTGGGCGGAAAACCCGGCGCTGTGCAGACGCTGGAAAAGCTGGAGCAAGCAGAGAAAACCGCAGAGGACAAGCTCGCGGCACTGCTGGAGCAGCTTCGTGGGACTCCACAGGACGATCCGGCTCTGAGTGCCGCTGTGGTAAAAGCCGCTAATGACGCCGAGAGCAAACGGCGGCAGGCAGATGCGGTCAATAAGCTCGTTGACGCTGGCCTTGCGCAGAATCAGGCAGAAGCCGGTGCGCTGATCGCCCGCGCGGTGTCTGCTGCCGCGGAAAGGGCGGAAGAGGTACAGACGATCCTCGGCGCATGGAGCGACGCTCCCGGTGATATGCGGATGACAGACGCGAATGCGGCGCTTTTGGAGCGTGTGCGCGATAGTAAAACGCTGCAGGACATTTCCCGCTATCTGGGGCGTTTCCGGGAAATTTTTGCGCAGGGCAAGCGCAATGGCTATGCCTATGGCCGCGGGGAAAAATATGCGTTGGAGTTGGGAAACGATCTATCTCGCGCACTGACCTCCGAGCTTGCCATGCTTGCTGTGCCGGAAACGCTGTCGTTGTTCCTGCGGAAGTATCAGCACCGGCAGATCAAGCAATACCGTCGGCGGGAGCCGGTCTATAAGGGCGCGGGTGATATCATCTGCTGCCTGGATGAATCCGGCTCTACTGTGGGAGATCTGGCCGCGTGGGGAAAAGCTGTTGCCCTGACGCTGCTGGAGATTGCGCAGAGCGAGGGGCGGAAATTCGCTCTTGTTCATTTCTCTGGCCCCGGCCGCTTTCAAACGGATGCATTTCTTCCCAGGCAGTCTTCTCTTGAAGAGAAGCTGCATGCGGCGGAAACCTTCTTGGGCGGCGGCACGGATTTTCAGACGCCGCTTGCGGAGGCGGAACGCCTTATGCGGGAGGGCGGCTTTGAAAATGCTGACATCGCGTTTATTACGGACGGTGAGTGTTCACTGCCAGGAACCTGTGTGGAGATGCTGCAAAAGGCGCAATCAGAGCTTCGCTTCACCGTCACAGGGATTCTGCTGGATGAGGGAAACGCCGGCATGGATTTCAGCCTGAAACCCTTTTGCCAGAATATTTACCGCACCAGTGAACTGACCGGGGATCAGATCGTCTGGGAAATTGTGTTGGATCGCGTATGATATTGGTTGCGCGCAGAAAGGAAACAGGCTATAATATTATGAAATATAAAGATGAAGGAGGACGGTTATGCAGACTCTTTACCATGGAAGCAGAGTGGTTGTGGAACAACCCGAGATCCGCATTCAAAAATTCCATAAGGATTTTTACTGGGGCTTTTACTGCACCTCCTATGAACAGCAGGCGCTGCGCTGGGCAACGCGCTTTGGAAAAGCTGGAGTCGTCAACGTCTATTCCTTCGATGACCAGACCGAACTCAAGATCAAGCGCTTCCTGGAAATGAGCGATGAATGGTTGGATTTTATTGCGGCATGCCGGAATGGAGTTCCCCATGACTATGATGTGGTGGAAGGCCCGATGGCGGACGATACCATCTTCAATTATGTGCAGAGCTTTTTGGATGGTGAGATCTCCAGAGCTGCTTTCTGGGAGTTGGCAAAATTCAAGTATCCCACCCATCAGATCAGCTTCCACACTGCACGTGCTCTCGCTGCACTGAAATTCGAAAGGAGCTATGTTGCCAATGTGCAAGAGAAACAATGACGCGCTCTTTTTCACCTGTTCTCTGATCGAACAGCTTGGCCGCTCCCTTCACATGCGGCGCGGTAAGGTGGCTGCGGAACTGGGCAAGGCCGGCATTCAGACGCTCTACCGCAATGCAGACATTCTGCACTGTGAGCCGATCGAAAAGGTCGCGGACGATGTGATCACGGAATTTTCACTGCAAGGCGGGAATTTTGACAATCTTGCCGAGGCAAGATATACAGTCCCCGATGTGTGGACGATGGGAAAGGTCTATGCAAGGCTCATCGAGGATGTGTCCGATGAGGACAACATCGTAGAAACCATCTTGCAGGTCTTTACCTCCTGGATCGACAGTCTGCTTTCGGACTATAATGCTGCCTTCTATTATCAGCCCCGCGATTATATTGCGGAGTGCTACCGGCAGAAAACGGTCCTGGACGGTTGAGAGGAACGAAAAAGGCGATGGTTTTCTATCGCAACACTCATAATAGTAGAGGCGGGAACATCATTGAAGATGTTCCCGCCTTGTGCGTCTATTTGTCATCGTCTCTGTACATCTCCCATAAGCGCCCAGCCATCATCGGCCCAGATATTTCTCCGCCGATCTAGCAAAAGATTTGGGATAAAATATTTTGTGAGAACTGGCAAAACCCTGTGAAACAGCGCATTACACCGCATTTCCTGACAACAAGGCCCTCAAATTACTACGAATTTACTACTATACGGCATTGGCACAGGTGATGGGGAGATCGTAACGGTGGCTCTCTCCCAGCTCGGCAATGTAGGCGGTCGGCCCTATTGGTCCTGGTATGGCTTCGAGAGCCGGGTGGATTGGTGCGCCTGCTTTGTTTCCTGGTGCGCCAACGAGTGCGGCTATCTGGACACCGGCGTCATCCCAAGGTTCGCAAGCTGCTCCATCGGCCTCCAGTGGTTCCGGGAGAGAGGACTGTGGCGGGACCACAGCTATGAGCCGCGCCCCGGCGACCTGATCTTTTTCGATTGGGATGATGAGGACGAAGGCCAGGACGGAGCTGCGGACCATGTAGGCATTGTGGAAAAGGCGGATGGCGGGATTGTCTATACCGTGGAAGGAAACTCTGGCGATAGTTGCCGGGAAAATCGCTATGCCATAGGCCATTATGAGATTTACGGGTACGGCACACCGACTTATTAAAAGGGGAACAGCCTGTGACTGTCCCTACATAGTGAAATAATATCCCTACTTATATTTAAAAATATCAGCATTTGTCATCTACTGTAACTGAATATTATGTGATATAATTCTTAAGGGTGGGCCAGGGCAATTTCTCAAAGACTTTACCGCCATCCAAACAGGCCGGCACCGCCCGCAACCGCTTTTCCACGGTGTGATCTTTTCTCATGACGGAACCTCCCGTCTCTTGTCTGGAGGTTCTGTCATGATACGCCTTCACCCAGTCCAATACCCGATTTTCCGAGCACAGTTGATACTTTTCCGCAATGGACATAGAACTGCCCTGGCCCGACAGATATTCCCCCACCACCCTGCGCTTTACTCCCCAACTGTACTGACACTTGGCCTGGTTTCCATTTTCCCGCAGCCCGGAAGCACCCTCGGAACGATACCGGCTGATCCAGTTTTCCATGGTGGAATGGCCTAACCTTGCCTCCCGCGCTGCCTCCCGCATCCGTAGCCGTCCTGCAAGGTATTCCTCCACCAGCGAGACCTTTTCTTCCGATGCAAGCTCTTTCCGCTTTCTCATCTGTGCTCTCTCCGCTGTGATTTCCTTGTCTGTCTTATTGGGAGCATATCAAAGTGTTCCGCAGCTGTTTGCGATATTTTGAAACTCAGTACCCCAAAATGAACAATTGGATATAGTAAACAAAATAGCAGGATTATGTTTTATGGTGAAAATAAAGGGAGATCGTTCTATGTTCATATATCTAGCTATAATCGACTCTCCGGAGGGGAAACTAAAATTTGAGGTCATATATGAGCGGTACAAAGGCCTGATGTTCTATACGGCAAATAGCGTGCTGGGAGATACACGGGATTCTGAGGATATAGTTCATGACGCTTTTTTAAAGATAATAGAAATAATTGATGAGATTGATGATCCAAAGAGTCCCCAAACGAGATATTTAATCGTTACTATAACTGAAAACAAAGCAATTGACCTATACCGAAAGCGAAAAGCAAAAACAGTTGTTCCTTTTGAGGAAGAGTACATAGGGGTTCCAGAACAGTCCATGATTAATCAGATTGAGGAAAATGACCGGCTGGTTAAAGCCATTGCATTGTTGCCGGGAAAATATCGCGAAGTACTCTTATTGAAATACTCACATGGATATTCTATGGACGAAATTGCTATGATTCTTTCTATGTCGAAAGAAAATGTAAAAAAGATCATCCAACGGGCCAGAAAAAAGTTGGAAAAACAATTGAGCGAGGAGGCGTAGCATATGAAAATCACAGAAGAAATGCTATATAAGTGCGCTCCGAAGGCGGAAAAGCTTTGGCTCAGTTCACTTCCGCCTGATAATCAAATTCCGGAGCATAAATTCTCCCGGCGCTTTGAGCGGAAGATGAGACGGCTCATTCGGGAGCAGCGACGCTCACTGCCAATGAGAAAGGCCCTGCAAATTGCCCGGCAGACAGCCGCTGCGATCTTAATTGCAGCAACCCTTAGTTTCTCTTGTCTGATGACAGTTGAGGCCTATCGAGCCAAGTTCATAGAGGTTATTACTGAGGTGTTATACGACTTGACACACTTCAGTTTCTTCTCTTCCTGGCAGGATGACACGGAATTGGCCGAAATTGAGTTTAGCTATCTTCCAGAAGGAATAAATGAAGTCCGCCGCGAGACCTTGTCCGAACCACAAAGCCAAACGATCTATTTTGAAAACTCAGAGGGCCGGCAATTAAAATTCAGGCAGCAGTTAGTCACTGACAGTACCGGCCTGGATATTATTCTGGATACCGAAGATAGTACGACAACAACAGTTCCCTTTGGCGACTACAACGCTTCTCTTATTATAAAAGAAGGTAGTTCAATTTTGATGTGGGAAGATGATCCATATCTAATGCTTCTGACTGGTGATTTCCCGTCAGAGGAAATTATCAAAATTGCTAACGGAATAACCATATCGAAATAATTCCTACTTTTGAGAAAAAACAAATTTTGAGTGTCCCCAAATCGCCTCCTTCTTCGTTACTGTAATTGGAACAGGAAGGAGGTGATTCTTATGTTCAAACAGGTTTCAAAGCAGTTGCTCTGTCTGCTCTGCGCTGTTATCTGCACATGTGCGCTTTCCTCTCCGTGTATGGCAGCTGATATATCTTCGATAGAAGATGGTGTTATCGAGCTTAGGATGACGAATATCAACGATGCTCAATGCGCAATTTCTGTTAAAAACGGAACAGCTGCTGCAAGCGCCAATGTAGGTGGTAAACGCGGTGCTGAAAAATGCAAAATTGTCCTGAAGATTCAGGAACAGCAAGGGAGCCGCTGGGTCACATTGGATTCGTGGACGGTCGAAGAAGATGGACGCAACGCTTCGATTAACGGATCGGTCGATGCAAAGAGCGGTAAAACCTATCGGGCACAGGCTACGGTTACAGTTTGGCTTGATGGCAAAGCAGAAAGCAAGACCATTACAACTACAGGTAAGACAGCATAATTCCTGATAACTGGATCACTTAGGAACGCTTGTCATGGTCTGCATACGCAGACCACCAAGATATATCTTGGTGGATTTTATAGATTTTGCACATGGATGATTCGGACTGAACAAATAGAAGGAGGACAAATAGTATGGCAAACGAGAATAAGGGAATTACATTGGCGCAAATCCGTAGCGGAGCCAAAGAATTTGTACTCGATAACAGCACTGTTTCTGACGATATTAGAGCGGTGCAGGTAGCATTACGGGTGTTGGGATATTGGGGAAGCCCTAACAACCCGGACGGATCATTCGGATCCTATTCTGTTGCTGCTACTCGCGGGTATCAAAAAGAGAATGGTATTTCCGTCACAGGGAGAATGAACAAAGCGACCCTTACTCATATTGAAAAATCGACTGGAGTCCTTTATGCCGGTCATAAGACTACACCCAGCGTAAGTTATATTTCAAAAGGTTTGGACTATGCGAAACTTAATGATACAGGTGCAGCGATTACAACAATAACAACAAAACTTAAAAATTTAGGTTTTTTGACGGCGAGCAAAAGTACATTTGACTCTACCGTTAGAACTGCTGTGGGAAATTTTCAAAGCCAATATGGTCTGTCGAAAGATTATACCGTTGGACAGGGAACATATGCTGCGTTACTGAATCCGAGCGCAGCGAATTGGTTCTCAAATGGAAAGGTTTCTCTTACAGCAGGAATGCTGGCACGCTGTGGTTTTAGCTGCACTTTATTACTCCCAACGTTTGTAACAAAGTTAAATGCAGCAATGAATAACTATGGAATTAACACTAAGGGAAAAGCGCGTCATTTTCTGGCGCAGGTTCGCGCTGAAACAGCCAATGGTTATGGTATTATTGAAGGGGGGTATAAAGCTGGTGACGGCGTTTATAACAGAAGTGCGTTAAGAAGTTATTCTCCATTTGGAGGTGCTGGCTTTTTACATCTCACACACGACTATGCCTATGAAGAATTTGGAAAGCTGATGGGAGATGCTCGAATTTATGATCCACCCAAATATGCGATGCAGCATGTAGCGATTGCTTATCCGGATAAAAGCGCAGGTTGGTTCTGGAAGGAAAAAAAGAAGATTGACTCCAGTGTTAATTGGAACAGTGACAGTGATACGATTGGGAAAAAGGTGACAGGGCTTGTGTTTGGAGATGAAACAGACTGGACTAAACGCCGAAAGGCGTACTATGAGACTATTTGTAAGGTATTGCTGTAATGAAGAAAGTTGATCTTCTTGGGTTGACACTATTTACATTAATGACAATGTCCACATTGGGCGGAATTCTTAGCGGATGTCGGGATAGAACAAATGAACCGCAACAGAAGGGAGTTGTAAAAACAAATGCGCAAGAAATAGATTTGCCGTTATACTATCCCGGAACAAGTGATAATACTGAAGTTAAAGAAGCTATTGTGCTCCGATATTATGGACATTGTAGAACAGAAAATGGGCAGAGAATTTATGATATTTCTATGATTTACCATCGGCCCATAACTCCTGAAGACTACGAGCAACAGTACAAAATTGTCATAAATTTTTATGATCTTGTATCTCATGAAAATCTTCAGACAATATCCTATATTCCCCCGCTGGGTATGGACCCAGGGTCAATTAAATGCGGATTATCCATCGTAGATGTAAATGCAGACGGATATGATGATTTTATTCTTGATTTAGGTTTGTTTGGGCACGTGTACCATTCCGCATGTTTTGTTCATAGTCCTGGCGGAACCTATGCCGAAGTAGCTGGATTTGACAATTTGCCATACCCAGAATACGACGCAAATGATGGAACTTTTACTGTGGAAGAACCTGGCGAATTTGGATACCAAAAGTATTTGATTATGGAAGATGAGTTACTTCCGGCCAATTGAGTATCAGGTTATAAAAAACAAGATTTTATCGTTCCTTTCGGATGGGACAGACTCAATCAAGCAAACTGTTACACAATAAGCAATTATGTTCGTACGCTAATCTGTGGCGGTTTTGAGTCATTCAAGACCGCGCCTTGGCGGGACATTGATTGGCAACGGGATGATATCCCTCTACTATCACAATAATGTTTTCTACAAGTTTCTTCGTTATAAATCCTCATAAAATATTATCCTAGCCCTATACGGCACCCAACGATTTATATAATATTGATGGAATAAAGGAGGTGCAAAATGAACGTCCAGAAGAAATTTACGCGCTATATCCTTGCCTTTTGTTTGATCGCCTTAGTTCTTTGTACTGCAGCACTTGCGAAGGAAGTAGAATATTCTAAAAAGCTTGTGAACGGAAACGATTACACATATGTGACTCAGGCCACAAAAGAAACCAGAAGCAGCACAGCTGCGGTGCATATTACAAACATTGACAAGGCGGATGGGTATGATTCCTTATATAGCTATCTATGGGTAAAGGCTACTAGCGATGGAACCGGTACACAGATTGTTAAAGGTAGTTCCTACGATGTTGCAATTCCTTCGTCATATCAGGCTAAGGGTAGTATCGTTGAAATGTATGCTAAAGGAAACATCCCGTTTTTGGACTGTACGATTACTGGATATTGGAATGTCCACTAATAGTATGGTTTCTTGTCAATAAGTTCAACGCAAAATAATAAATCGTTGGGTGCCGTTAGTGGGGCATTATTGGAGGAAAAATAATGTTTAGAGCATTAAAGGCACAGTTTTTAGTATTAGCTCATCATACACCTTTCTGGATCTCTGCCATATCCCTGTTTAGTTATTCTGTGTTTGCGTTTTATGTAGAACTATTTACCTATAAAGGAGTAGAACTGAGTACCATACCAGATGCAAATGCACTCTTTCTCTTACTACATAATTCGCGGTTTTATCCTTTCTATGCAACGCTTGCTTCGTTGTTGCTTGTTTTACCATTTTCTACCTCCTATGTGACAGAAAATAAGCGGGGGGCAATTTGGCCCGTCATCAATCGCTTAGGGCGTAAGAATTATTTTCTATCTAAAACTATAGTGTGTTATATAGCTACATTTTCTGTTTTCTTCGGATCGTTGCTTATCAATTTATTTCTTTGTAATATTGCTTTTCCCCATAACTGCAATGTCTTATTTGGCGAATACAATATGCCCAACTATTTTAGGACATTATTGGGTACTAATCTTCTATATCGGTCTGTAATGCCAGAACACCCTTTCTTGAAATTGTATATTTATAGTCCTCTGCTATACAATGTCTTTTACGCTTTATTATTCGCTTCACTTATGGCATTTCTGAGTACTATTGTAATTTCATTTTCTTATCTCTACAGCAAAAAACTATATGTTCTCTTTTTCCCAATCTTCATATTCTTGTATATTTCTCAAGCCCTTCAGTTCGCAGCCCTGAACAATGCGCTGCAGAATGGCGGAGATGAGTTTTTAAACTTTAATGTCTTTGATTATGTTACTCCTATGGCGACTACTGGTCAGTCAATTTATTTTATTTTGTGCTTTATAGCCATCACTTTGATATTCATTGTCATCTCACATATTATTGTGGTGAGAAGGGAATAAAATGATGGTCAGTTGTAAAAGAACGTTATCTTTTTTTATCATTATCCCTACAACAATTTTGGCGTCTATTTACCGACTTGTGGGCGCAACAACAGCAACTCCTATTCAAAGAATTGTATGGTATAACATAGTCGGAAATATAAGCTATGATAGTTTAGAAAATTTGGCTTATGCATATAAAAATTCTGTGTATATCATTCTGTTCGTATTATTATATGGAACATACATAAGCAGCTACTTTGATTCGGGAAGTTCCTATTACTTTATAAGAGTACATTCTCGGACGAAGTGGTTGGCCCAAAAAAGCCTCAGTTTAGCTTGCTTGTCATTTTCCTATTCTATACTATTAATCATTACAAATATCCTTATTGCATGCAAGTCATCCTCCGCAGTAATGAACCTTGATGATTTGTATAGCGGAATATATTTGTCAATATATATTTTTCTTGTCATTTTCTTGTTTTCATATATTGCTAATGAATTCTCGCTTTACCTTAGCGATGTGTTCTCATTACTAGGTGTTATTATACTTATTTTAATATCAATAATGTTTGCGGTGGCCGGTTTTGGTACTGATTTTTTGTTTCTTATCAATCCTTTTTATATGAAAAATACCGAGTTTATTCACCTAACACAAAAAATCGTAGTTCTCATGTTTGAAAATGTAATTGTTATTGTAATAGGGATGATACTCATAAGAAAAAAAGAAATTTGGAATGTTGATGTTGAGTAATATTAGGCAAGGAATGAAAT
>OKUQ01000430.1_pt1 | contig 25741 bp, 25 predicted proteins | sample 1606811 | NCBI WGS metagenome assembly OKUQ01 (sample SAMEA3882546, study PRJEB24775) | human gut metagenome | biome: human-associated habitat; feature: intestine environment; material: feces | place: Netherlands | collected 2009/2010
CCCAGGCCTTGGTCTTGGAGACGACGGAGTAACGCAGGGACACCGGGAAGTCGGCACCGGCCTGACGCTTGATGGACTGCACGACCTCGACCGGGAAGCGGAAGCGGTTCTCGAACGAGCCGCCGTACTCGTCGGTACGATGGTTCCAGTTGGCGATGGTGAATTGGTCAAGCAGGTAGCCCTCGTGGACAGCGTGGATCTCAACGCCGTCAACACCGGCCTCACGCAGCAGCTTCGCGGTCTTGCCGAACGCATCGACCATCTCGTGGATCTCTTCCACGGTCATCGGACGCGAGAGCATGTCCTCCTGCCAACGGTTCGGGGTGGCGGAGGCGGACGCGCAGCAGTAGCTGACGTCGATCACGGGTCTGGCGAGCGCGCCGAGGAGCTTGTTGTTGTTCAGAGTGACCATCCAGGGGGCAACAGCCATGGAGCGGCCGAAACCGGCGGCGAGCTGAATGAACAGCTTCGAGCCGGTCTTGTGGTACTCGACCATGTAGTCGGCGAGCTCCTTGAACATCTTCTTGTTCTGATAGAGCCATCTGCGGCCCATGGTGTCGCGGACACACTGCATGCCCGGAAGCACCAGACCGACGCCGTCCTTGGCGCGGGTCAGCAGGAAGTTCGCAGCTTCCTTATCGAAGTGGCACGGCTCCAGCCAGCCAAACAGAGAGGTGCCGCCCATGGAGCACTGGACAATGCGGTTCGGGATCTCGACATTGCCAATTTTCCACGGAGTAAACAGCGCGCTATACTTTTCGTCCATGAAATACATCCTTCCTTTTTCTTTGATTACGAAGATGATCCGCCGTTGCTCCCAGCGGGTCATCGGACGCTTCTGTAAGCACACACCGCACAAGATGCATACATACTGTGCATATCATAGCATACATTTTGACAAAAAGCAATGAAATTAAATCGACCGTCTCGTGTATTTTGCTCACAAAAAGCGAAAAAGCGTGACAAATGAGGCAAAAATCGGACGATTTTTTTCAAAGGGAAATATGCGCCGTGCCCGGTGCCGGTATAGGAAAACAACGAAAAACTGCCGGAAAATCGGTGAGAAATATATGAATTTGTGCTTGCAATCCGGTATCGGCTGTGCTATCTTAATACCATTCATTCCTTCACCTATAAAAACGATATGTATTAAGGAGGCTTTCGCAATGGGCGAGCAACTGGATCGCGCGCAGGCTTGGGCGCTGCTGACGGAATTCAATCAGGATCCATTCCATCTGCATCATGCCAGAACGGTCGAGGGTGTCATGCGCTATTTTGCGCAGGAGCTCGGCTATGGGGACGAGGTGGACTTTTGGGGCATTGTCGGTCTGCTGCATGATCTGGACTTTGAACGTTATCCTGACCAGCACTGCATCCGCTCGCAGGAGATCATGCGCGAGCGCGGTCTGGATGAGCGCCTCATCCATGCCACAGCCAGCCACGGCTACGGCATCACGGTCGACATCGTGCCGGAGCATGAGATGGAAAAGGTGCTCTATGCGACCGATGAGCTGACCGGCCTGATCGGTGCGGCGGCACTGATGCGTCCGTCCAAGAGCGTACAGGACATGGAGCTTAAGTCCCTCAAGAAAAAATATAAGAGCAGCGGCTTTGCCGCCGGCTGCTCGCGCGAGGTCATCCAGCGCGGCGCCGATATGCTCGGCTGGAGTCTGGACGAGCTGCTGACGCGCACGCTCGATGCCATGCGCGCGGTCGAGCCGGTCGTGGCGGCTGAGGAAGCCTGAACGTGCAAAAATAACGCCGGGGAGATGCCCCGGCGTTTTTGGAGACCGTCAAAAAGTGTTACTTTTTGACAAAGGGGTTAGCGGCCTGACTGCAGCGCACGCGCCGTCCGTCAAGACGGACGGCGCGCACGTTTGCAGGCCGAGAAGTATTTTCTCAGCCGCACATGTCGCCTGAGAAAATGATCGGACTTTCTTTCGCCGCACCGGCGGCGAAACTCTACGAGGTTTTTGACAAGCTGACAAAACGCCGGGGAGGTGCCCCGGCGTTTTTGCGTACAAGATCGCAAAGAACTGTCTTGAATTCCTTGCGATTTGATAGTATATTATTCGTAACACCTGCAAGCAAGGAGGCAACAGATCATGGTGATCTCAACCAAGGGGCGCTATGCGCTGCGCCTGATGATCGACCTGGCGCAGCATTGTGACGAGGGCTACATTTCGCTCAAGACTGTGGCACAGCGGCAGAACGTTTCCCTGAAATATATGGAGGCGATCGCAGCGGCACTCAATCGCGCGAGCCTTGTCCTCAGCCAGCGCGGCAAGGAGGGCGGCTATTGCCTGAGCCGTCCGGCGTGCGACATCACGGTCGCGCAGGTGCTGCACAGCACCGAGGGCAGCATGGCTGCCGTGGCGTGCCTTGAATCCGGGGAGAGCTGCTGCGAGCGCGCGGAGCAGTGTCTGACGCTGCCGATGTGGAAAAAGCTCGACGCCGTCATGGACAACTATCTGTCGAGCGTCTCCGTGCAGGATCTGCTCGACGGCAAAGCGTGACCATAGCGGTCGGGGAAGGAGAAGCAATTCTCTTTCCCCGATTTTTCTTTTTGCAAATTCCTATTGACAAGAAGGGAAATACGTGATACCATTTACCCACAAGGAAAGTAGGAATTAGAAAACAGACATATCTGGAGGAGAGCTTATGCGCGTTTATGCAGACAATGCGGCGACCACAAAACTATCCGCCGCTGCAAAGGAAGCCATGCTTCCGTACTTTGATGAGATATATGGAAACCCCAGCACCCTCTACACGCTCGGTCAGGAGGCGGCGGAGCATCTGCTGGCCTGCCGCACAGAGATCGCACAGCTGATCGGCGCGGCCGACCCGCGGGAGATCGTGTTCACCTCCGGCGGCAGCGAGGCCGACAATCAGGCCATCATCTCAGCCGCCATGAACGGTGCGCGCAAGGGGAAAAAGCACCTCATCTCCACAAAATTTGAGCACCATGCGGTGCTGCACACGCTCGATAAGCTGCGCCGGCAGGGCTTTGAAGTAACGCTGCTGGATGTGCACGAAGACGGCGTTGTGCGCGTCGAGGATGTGGCGGCGGCCATCCGTGACGACACGGCGCTCGTGTCGGTCATGTTCGCCAACAACGAGATCGGCACGCTCCAGCCCATTGAGGCCATCGGTGCGCTCTGCCGCGAGCGGGGTGTCCCGTTTCACACGGATGCGGTGCAGGCGATCGGCCATGTGCCCGTGAATGTGCAGGAGATGAACATCGATATGCTCTCGTGCTCGGCGCACAAATTCCATGGGCCGCGCGGCGTCGGCTTCTTGTACGCCAGGCGCGGCATCCCGCTCACGAATATCATCGAGGGCGGCGCGCAGGAGCGCGGCAAGCGCGGCGGCACGGAGAATACTCCGGCGATCGCCGGCATGACGGCGGCACTGCGAGAGGCGGTCGACCATATGGATGAGAATATGCGCAAGGTCACACGCCTGCGCGAGACGCTCATTACAGGGCTTGAGACCATTGCGCACGCGCGGCTCAACGGCGAGCGCACACAGCGTGTCCCGGGAACGGTGAACTTCTGCTTCGAGGGCATCGAGGGCGAGTCGCTGCTGCTCCTGCTCGACCGCAAGGGCATTGCCGCCTCCTCCGGCAGTGCCTGCACCTCCGGCTCACTTGACCCCAGCCATGTGCTGCTGGCGCTCGGGCTGCCGCACGAGGTCGCACACGGCTCGCTGCGTCTGTCCGTGGGCGAATACAACACGGATGAAGAGATGGCGTACATCGTCGAAAATGTCCGTCAGGTGGTCGACTACCTGCGCAGCATCTCCCCGGTGTGGGACGAGCTGGAGACAGGTGTGCGTCCGCACCAGATCTAACAGATAACAGATTCAGATAAAGGAGGCTTTCCTATGGCATTGTACAGCGAAAAGGTCATGGACCATTTTGAAAACCCCCGCAACGTCGGCAAAATGCCCGATGCCGACGGCATCGGCGAGGTCGGCAACGCCAAGTGCGGCGACATTATGCGCATGTATATCAAGGTCCGCGACGATGTCATCACGGACGTGAAGTTCAACACCTTCGGCTGCGGCAGCGCGATCGCGTCCTCGTCGATGGCGACCGAGATGATCAAGGGCAAACCGGTCTCTGAGGCGCTGGAGCTGTCCAATAAGGCGGTCATTGAAGCGCTGGATGGCCTTCCGGCGCAGAAGATTCACTGCTCCGTGCTGGCGGAGGAGGCAGTCAAGGCGGCCGTAAAGGATTACTACGATAAAAATGGTATCGCCTATGACGCCGATCTCTTTTCGACGCATGACTGCGCCGCCTGCCACGGCGGCTGAAGCAACCAAGCTGCTTTTTTCTTTCTTCCCCCTTCTATGTTTTTGCGGAAAGCACCCGACCGTTTGGCCGGGTGCTTTCTGTCTCTCGGCAGAAAAAAGCCCCGGCAGGTCTGCGGAAGCCTGCCGGGAGGATGGCGTCAGTAATAGATGCTGTTTCGCTTTGGCTTTGGTCGGAAGTGGATGCCGGACACCATGCCGAGCGCGGCGAAGGACGTGAACAGCGACGAGCCGCCGTAGCTGAAAAACGGCAGCGTGATGCCGATGACGGGCGTGATGCCGATGCACATGCCGATGTTCTCAAACGTCTGGAACGTCAAAAATGCGGCCACACCGAAGCACACGAGCGAGCCCATGTTGCTGCCCGAACGGATGCCGACCATGACGCAGCGGATGATGATGATCAGCAGCAGCACGATGACGAGGATGCAGGCGATCATGCCGAGCTCCTCACCGATGACGGCGTAGATGAAGTCGGTGTGCTTGCCGGCGAGGGCATTGGACTGACTCTGCGTGCCGTTGCCGAGCCCCGCACCGGTCCACTGGCCGGAGGCGAGGGCGATCTTGCTCTGATGCGGCTGCCAGTTGATGCCGGTGTTGGTCGGGTCGATGCTGGAGTCATAGGGCGCGAGAATGCGGTTTTTCTGATAGTCGTGCAGCACAAAGTTCCACAGCAGCGGGATCATCGCGGCGATGGCCGCAAAGCCGATGGCAAACCAGTGCAGCGCAAAGCCGGCGGCAAAGAGCATCACGAGGAAGATGGAAAAGAAGATCAGCGCCGAACCGAGGTCGGACGACACGAAGAGGATCAGGCCGAACAGCAGCACAAAGTGGACAGCCAGCTGTGCGACCGACCACACGGAGTTGAGGTCGTGGTATTCCTTCAGGTAACTGATCTGCTTTGCCAGCACGACGATAAATGTGAGCTTGACGACCTCCGTCGGCTGGATGCCGATGCCGAAAAAGCGCAGCCAGCCGGTGTTGCCGGTGTTGTCGCTCACGCCGAAGGGGATCAGCAGCAGCAAAAACAGCGCATTGAATGCGCACAGGATCTGCCATTTGTCGGCCAGAACGTCCACATCCAGCACGGTCATGGCGACAAACGCGACCACACCGAGAATGAGCGACGCGCTCTGTACAATGACATACTTGGCCGAGTGATATGACGCCGTGGCACTCGAGATGACGATGATACCGAACGTGGCGCAGATGAGACCCATCACGAGCAGGAAAATATCCGCTCGGTGAAAAAACTCCTTTGCGTAGGACAGTGCTTTTTTCAAGATGGCCTCCTTTCCGCCAGACCGGCGATTTGAAATCGGCAATGATTATATCACAGAAAACCGCTTTACGCAACGGGCGAAACCGTGCTATAATACTTCTTCAGAATCGGAGGGATATCATGCAGGAATATCTGACCCACAGTGAAGCGGAGACCGAACAGGCCGGCGCGGATTTTGCGCGCACCCTGCCGGACGGCAAGGTCGTGGCCATGTACGGTGAGCTCGGCAGCGGCAAGACCGCCTTCGTGCGCGGGATGGCGCGCGGCATGGGGCTGACGTGCCGTGTCTCGAGCCCCACGTTCACGATCGTGAACGAATATGAGGGCCCCCGCGAGCTGATCCATTTTGATATGTATCGCCTCGGCAGCGCCGACGAGCTGTTTGACATCGGCTGGGAGGATTATGTCAACCGCGGCTCGGTCTGCGCCGTCGAATGGAGCGAGAATGTGGAGGACGCCTTTTACGGCGACGAGGTCGTTGTCCGCTTTGAAAAGCTCGGGCCGACGACCCGGCGCATCATCATCACGGAAGGGAGCGGGAAATCATGCTGATCCTCGCACTGGAATCATCTGCAAAGGCGGCGTCGGCGGCGCTTTGCCGCGACGGTGTGCTCATCGCCCAGAGCCAGCAGTGCAGCGGCCTGACGCATAGCTGCACGCTGCTGCCGATGGCAGAGCAGATGCTCAAGGACACCAATATTGCGCTTTCGGACGTTGACGCCATCGCCGTCGCGCGCGGACCGGGCTCGTTCACCGGCATCCGCATCGGCGTGTCCACGGCGAAAGGTCTCGCCTGGGGCGCGCAGAAGCCCGCCATCGGCGTGTCGACGCTTGAGGCCATGGCGTATCACGGTATTGCGGCAGGGGAGGGCGCGCTCGTGTGCGCGGCCATGGACGCCCGCCGCAGCCAGATCTACAACGCGCTCTTTGAGATCCGGGACGGAAAACCGCGGCGTCTTTGTCAGGACCGTGCGATATCGCTCGCGGAGCTGGGCGCGGAATTGAAAAAAATGCAGAAATCCGTTTTTCTGGTTGGCGACGGCGCGCAGCTGTGCTATAATACGTGTTTGGACATGGGCATCCCCGCAGTGCTTGCGCCGGGCAATCTGGTTGTGCAGAGTGCGTGGGGCGTGGCCATGGCCGCCTTCGGGCAGACGCCTGCCCCGGCTGAGGAGCTGCTCCCGGTCTATCTGCGCCTGTCGCAGGCCGAGCGGGAACGTCAGGCGCGGCTCGCGGCCGAGGCGGAAAAAGACTGAAAGTAAAATACGGATGCAACAAAGGAGACGACGAGATGAGTAAAGTTCACGTTTTTGACCACCCGCTGATCCAGCACAAGCTCTCGATCCTGCGCGACAAGCACACCAGCGTCAAGGAGTTCCGGGAGCTGATTTCCGAGATCGCCATGCTGATGTGCTTCGAGGCCACGCGCGACCTCCCGCTTGAGGAGATCGACGTTGAGACCCCGGTCGCCACGGCACACTGCAAGCACATCGCCGGCAAGAAGCTGGCCATCGTGCCGATCCTCCGCGCCGGTCTCGGCATGGTCGACGGCATGGTCACCATGATGCCGAACGTCAAGGTCGGTCACATCGGCCTGTTCCGCGACCCGCAGACGCTCGAGCCGGTGAAGTATTACTTCAAGATGCCGCCCGATATCGCCGAGCGCGACGTCATCATCGTCGACCCCATGCTTGCCACCGGCGGCAGCGCGTCTGCTGCGGTGAAGTTCATGAAGGAAGTCGGCTGCAAGCACATCAAGCTCATGTGCATTATTGGTGCGCCTGAGGGCGTGCAGGTGATGCAGACCGAGCACCCGGATGTGGATATCTACGTAGCGGCGCTTGACGATCACCTCAACGAGCACGGCTACATCGTCCCCGGTCTCGGCGACGCGGGCGACCGTATCTTCGGCACGAAGTGATCCGCTCCTGTTGATCCCATAAGCAAACACCCGGTATTGGGCTTTCCAATACCGGGTGTTTTTTTGCTGCGTTATTGCAGGTTCAGGTGCTTGCGCAGCATGCCGTGCGTGAGAAAGAAAAAGCCCGCACAGAATGCCAGCGCGCCCACACAGGCACAGCCGAGCAGGATGTATATGCTCTTGAGCAGCGGCATCGCAGTCATGGCCGGGAGCGGCTGCGCGCCGAGCCCGAAGAGGAGTCCGAAGATCAGCGTCAGCAGCATCCGCGTGCCGATCCAGAGCACGAAGAAGAACACGACGGACATGAGCCCCTTGTTCTTTTTGAAGCTCTGCCCGATCGCCATGGCGGCATATGTCATCAGGCACAGCGCGACGCAGCACAGCAGCAGGAACGCGACGAACTCGATGATAAGCCCCGCGCTCTGTGCGCCGGTCATGGGCATACCGAACGTGTAGGTGACCTGAAAGCGGACCGCATTCTGATACGAGCCGAAGCGGCCCGTCGCCAGCAGGCCGAGCGCATCGACGGCGAGCGCACCGAGAAACCATACGACCGAGACGATCAGCTTCGAGCAGATCAGCTCCGTCGTCGAGACCGGCAGCGTGAACATCAGGTATCCCTCATCGGTCATGAGGTTGCGGTAAAAGCGCAGAATCATCAGCACGACTGTCGTCACGACGGCGGCGATGAGCGCCAGCGAGAACACGAACGACACGAGCGAGCCGAGGATGCTGATCCAGATATTCGACTGGCTTTCACACAGGCGGGTGATCAGCCCCGTGAACAGACCGAGCACCGGCACGGCCGCATAGACCGGCAGGATGATGCGCGCTGTCGCGCGAAAGTCCTGCTTCAACAGTTTTCCTAACATCTGAATACCTCCCGGAACACAGCGTCCACCGATTTGCCCTCCTTGGCGCGCAGGTCATCCGCCGACGACTGCAGCAGCAGATGCCCGCGGCTGAGAAACGCCACGTCGTCGAGAATGTGCTCCACGTCCGCGATCAGGTGCGTGGAGATGACGACGGCGGCCTCGGGGTTGTAGTTGGAGATGATGGTGCTGAGAATGTAGTCGCGTGTCGCTGGGTCGACGCCGCCGATCGGCTCATCGAGCAGATAGAGCTTTGCCTTGCGGCTCATGACGAGGATGAGCTGCACCTTTTCGCGCGTGCCCTTGGACATCTGCTTGATCTGCTGCTTCGGCTGGATGCCGAGCCGCTGCATCATCTGCACGGCGGCGGCGCGGTCAAAGTCGTCATAGAAGTCGACGAAAAAGTCCAGCAGCTGCAGCGCCGTCATCCAGTCGGCGAAATAGGTGCGCTCCGGCAGGTAGGAGACGATTTTCTTCGTGTCCTTGCCCGGCGCCATGCCGTCAATGAGGATTTCCCCGGCATCCGGCGTCAGCAGACCGTTTGCCAGCTTGATGAGCGTGCTCTTGCCGCTCCCGTTCGGGCCGAGCAGACCGACGATGCGCCCCGGCTCGACCGCGAGATCCACGCGGTCGAGTGCCGGTTCTGCGCCGTAGCTCTTGCACAGCCCTCTGCATTCGAGAATTGCCATGTTTGTTAGTCCTCCTTTGCCTGCTGCAGATCCTGCCGCAGCAGCTCGAGCGCCTGCGCCCGGTCGTAGCCGAGCTGCGCCAGCGCCTGCCAGAATGCGTCGATGCCGGCCTGTGCCAGCCGACGCTTTTCCCGTTCAATGCGCGCGATGTCCTCCGTCACGGTGCGCCCGGCCGTGCGCTGCGTCCGGATGAGCTCCAGCCGCTCCAGCTCGGCGAGCGCGCGCTGCATCGTGTTCGGGTTCACGCCGGCGTCGGCCGCGAATTCCCGCACCGACGGCAGCCTGCCCCCCGGCGGAAACTGACCGAGAATGATCGCGCGGGCGATCTGATCCACGAGCTGCGTGTAGACAGGCGCGTCGTTGCGAATGTTCCAGTTCATGGTGCGCCTCCTGTCCGAAATGCGTATCACTGTATTAATCAATTAAGACAATAGCACAACTGCATCGTGCAGTCAAGCAGAATTTTGTGAAGAAAATGTAAAAACGCCCGCAGCGGCTGCTGCGGGCGTGATATATGTCGTGAAAGGGCGGACTCAGCGTTCGGGCTCCTGCTCACAGACGGCGGCCGGAACGGCGCGCCTTTGTGCGAGCAGACCGGGCAGGATGGAGGCCAGACTGCCGCAGAGGATGCACGCGATGCCGGCGAGCATATTGCCCGGGATGGCCTCGTGCAGGATGAGAAACGCAAGCAGCGGCGCGAGCGCGGGCTTAAAGAAGAATACGAGCGATGTCGTCTGCGCGCTCGTGACCTCCATCGACAGGAAGTAGCACGTAAAGCCGATGCCGGTCACGCCGATGTAGATATAGAGGACGATCGGCAGATTTGCCGCCGTGTAGCCCGTGAGAAAGGGGATGTTCGCAAAGGTGTCCAGACCGGCGGCGGTCAGCGCGGCGGAGACGGAGGGGATGTGCGTCAGCGCGGCGAGCACCATCATTTCGGCCGCGCCGAGCAGAAAGCTGAAGCACGACACGACGAGACCACCGAAGCGCGCGCACTGCCGCTTGCCGCACACGCCGTAGAGCGCGAACAGCAGCGTGCCCAGCAGGATATACGTCACGCCGAGCGCGTCGAGCTTCAGATGCCACGGCTGGATGATGAGCACGATGCCGACCACGTCGAGCGCAAGACCCAGGATCTGATTTTTGGAGATTTTCTCCCGCAGCAGCAAAAACGCAAACAGCGTCACGAACACGGGGTTGCTCGAAAACAGCACGCCGACGACCGACGCCTGTACGCGCGCGACGGCGAGCTGATACAGCGACATGCTCACAGCGATGCCCATCAGTCCCAGCAGTGCAAACGTGCCGAGCGCTCTGCCGTCGAGTGACAGACGGCGCTTTTTCAGCTCACGCACGGCCAGCGGCACGAGCACCAGCCCGCCGACCAGAAAGCGGCTGAAGTTGAGCTGGATGGGGTTTAATTGTCCGGCAATACACTTGAGCGCGACCTCCATACTGGAAAACAGCAGCGTCGTGATCAGGATGTAAAGATATCCGCGTTTCATATCCGCACCTTCTTTTTTGGTTTCACAGATGGTTTTCGTTGTAACATCATTTTGGCCGCTTGTCAAGCGGTATCGACGCTGAAAATGCGCTGCATCCTGCATCCTGCCTGGCAGCGGGCACAGGGTACAGAAAGCGCGGTATCAGCGCGGCAGACGGCCGGCATTGCGCTCCCAGAACACACCGTCGGCATAGCCCTGAATGGCGGGGTTATCGGCTGCCATTTCCAGCCGCTTTTCCGCCCATGCGCAGTATTGCTCGCTGCGCTCAATGGCGACGAAGCGGCGGCCGAGCTTGCGCGCCGTCACGGCCGTCGAGCCGGACCCGGCAAAGGGGTCGAGCACGATGCCGCTGGGATCTGAACTTGCGAGGATGAGCTTTGCCAGCAGCTTCTCGGGCTTTTGCGTCGGGTGGGCGGTGTTTTCCGGCATCGACCAGTAGGGTACGGAGATGTCGTCCCAGAAGTTTGACGGGCACGTGTTGCGGAATTTTCCGTCGGGCGTATCCTCCCAGTCCTTCGGCTGCCCGTCGGCGCGATAGGGCGCACGCACGCGCCGGCGCACCTTCACGGCATCGACGTGGAACGTGTAGTCATCCGTGCGTGTGGCAAACCAGATGTCCTCCATGCCGTTTTTCCAGTTGTGGAGCGCGCCGCGCCCCTTTTCTCGCTGCCATGTGATGCGGTTTTGCAGCCGGAAATACTCCTTGAGCGTCAGGCCGATGATCGGGCTCGAGCGCCAGTCGCAGCAGACGTAGATCGAAGCATTCGGCTTGAGCAGCGGCAGCAGCAGCTCGATCCATGCGCGGGTGAAGGCGGCGTAGTTGGCGTCCGTCATGCGGCGGAAGGCGCCGCCGGCGAATTCCTTCGTGAGGTTGTACGGCGGGTCGACGATCAGCAGGTCAGCAAAGCCGCGCGGCAGGTGCGGTGCGACCTGAAATGTGTCGCCGCAGATGGTGCGGTCACACACGGCGTCAAGCGGGACATCCTGCGCAACGCGCAGGCAGCGCGCGAGATATTCCGGTGCGTCCTGCGGCAGGAAGTCGATTGTCTTGTTGCGTTCGGCTTTCATGGCGTCACCTCGCTGTAAAAAAGAAAGGACCCAATCTGAAAAGATTGAGTCCTCTTTTTGTGGCGGAGAAGGAGGGATTCGAACCCTCGATACCCTTTTGGGGTATACACGATTTCCAATCGTGCGCGCTCGACCAGGCTACGCGACTTCTCCACGTTCTGTTCGGGTTGCTTTCATTTCAAATTGTCAGCTTGCACATTATAATCAAAATTTCCCGTAAAGTCAAGTGCTAATTTGAAAGATTCACATTTTGCGCGCATTTCCCTCAAAAAATCAGTCCGGTGAGCAGCGTGCGCACGCGCTGCGCGTGGAGTGCATCCTGCTGCGCCATAGTGCGCAGCGTCTCTCTGAGCGGCATCGGCGCAGCATTGGCTGCCGCATCCAGCTGCGCGCTGAGCGCAAGCTCCTGCCAATAGATGCAGCGCAGATCCGCCGCCGCTGTGCTCAGCCGCGGACAGGCGGCGGGCGGGACGCAGAGTGTGCCCGTGCGCAGAAAATACTCTGTTTGCAGCGCTCTGAGCTGCGCGCGCTCCTGCGCGGCGAGCTGAGCGAGCGGCTGCCGGAGCGCACAGACACGCTGCGCGAGTGCGGCATAGAAGGCGGTGCCAGCAGCCTTTGCGCATATACACTCGCGCAGCTTCGCTGTGATTGCGTCCGGCTCCGGCTGCACGGGCGCTGCTGTGATGCCTGCTTCACCTGTTACACGCTGCCAGACGCGCAAAAATGCGGCGCTGTCGAGAAAAACGGGGTCATTCATCTTCCATCCCTCCGCTTCATGCTATGCCCGGCTTGCAAAAATGTGTGGGATGTGCCATAATCGCAGCAGAGACTTTTCACCGGAGGTGACCATCATGGCTCGATTTTTCATAGCAGGTACGAATTTCCCGAACGGCCGGGCGATCATCCGCGGCCGCGACGCCGACCATATCCGCGTGCTGCGCCTGCGCGCGGGCGACGACATCGTCATCTGCGACGGGGCGGGACGCGACTATAAGTGCCGCCTTGTGCAGACGCTTGAGCATGAGGCCGAGGCAGAGGTCATCGAGGTCGTGCCGTGCAAGGCAGAGCCCACGGTGCGCACGACGGTGTTTGCCGGCCTGCCCAAGGGCGAACGCAGCGATTTCCTTGTGCAGAAGTGCACCGAGGCCGGTGCCGCCGAGATCGTGTTTTTCTCCTGCACGCGCTGCGTGGCCAAGGCCGCCAATATCGAAAAGAAGGTCGAGCGCTGGCAGCGCATCGCCGAGGAGGCGGCAAAGCAGTCGGGGCGCGGCATCATCCCGCAGGTGCGCTACACGGCGGACTATGTCAGTGTGCTCAACGACGCGCTGCACACCGATCTGCCGCTGTTCATGTATGAGACCGGCGAGCGCGAGACCATCCGCGACGCCATCGAGCACGCGGCGCAGCCGGTCGCGACGGCGGCCATCATCACAGGGCCGGAGGGCGGCTTTGCGGAGTTTGAGGCCGACATGGCGCGCAAGCTCGGCATGCACATCTGCTCCATGGGCGAGCGGATCCTGCGGTGCGAGACCGCGCCGGTCGTCGCGCTCACGGCGCTGATGTACGGCACGGGAAATCTGTGAACTTTTTTTGAATCGGGGCTTGACAAGCGCATATGGGTATGTAATAATACTCCACGCAATCAAATGAATATCCAAGGAAACCTCAAGGATCGGCACAGCCGAGACTGGAGGCGGAGGAGACTCTGGAGAATCCCGTGCAGAGCGGGTGCCGAAGGTGTAAGGCGCAAGCCGAATCTCTCAGGCAAAAGGACAGAGCGAGTGCCCGACTTGTGCGGGTGTTCAGGCGCTGTTTGTTCTCTGGAGCTGCTGGTCAGATCGACCGGCAGCTTTTTGCTTTGCAAAAAATGAATGCAGAGGGAGAAACAACATGGAAACTTTACTCAAAATCGTGCAGACCGTCAACATGTACCTGTCAGACTATGTGCTGGTCATCCTGCTCATTGGTGCGGGTCTGTATTTCACGATCCGCACGAAGTTTGTGCAGGTGCGCTGCTTCGGCGAGGGCTGGCGGCGTTTCTTCGGCGAGTTCAGCCTCAATGGTGAAAAGCACAAGGCCGGCATGAGCTCGTTCCAGGCACTGGCGACGGCGGTTGCGGCGCAGGTCGGCACCGGCAACATCGTCGGCGCCTGCGGCGCGATCCTCATCGGCGGTCCCGGCGCGATCTTCTGGATGTGGTTCATCGCATTCTTCGGCATGGCGACGATCTATGCCGAGGCGGTGCTCGCACAGGAGACCCGCGTGGTCGAGCCTGACGGCACGATCCTCGGCGGCCCGGTGTACTACATCAAGCGTGCCTTCCCGAACGGCTTCGGCAAGTTCCTTGCGGGCTTCTTCGCGGTCGCGATCATCCTTGCGCTCGGCTTCATGGGCTCTATGGTACAGTCCAACTCCATCGGCGAGGCGTGCCAGAACGCATTCCACATTCCGAGCTGGGTCATGGGCCTGATCGTCTGTGCCATCGCGGCCTTCATCTTCATCGGCGGCGTGCAGCGCATCGCCTCCGTCACGGAAAAGATCGTGCCGATCATGGCCTGCCTGTATCTGCTCGGCGGCTTCATCGTGCTCATTGCCCGCATCCGCTACGTGCCGGAGACCTTCGGCATGATCTTCAAGTATGCTTTCATGCCGGATGCCATCATCGGCGGCGGCATCGGCTACGCGCTCAAGACGGCCATCAGTCAGGGCGCAAAGCGCGGCCTGTTCTCCAACGAGGCCGGCATGGGCTCGACCCCGCACGCGCACGCGCTGGCCAACGTCAAAAATCCGCACGAGCAGGGTACGGTCGCAATGATCGGCGTGTTCATCGATACGTTCGTCGTGCTGACGATGACGGCGCTCGTCGTTATCTCCACGCTTTACGCCGGCAACGGCCCGCTGGCGCACGGTGCGGTCGACGGCATTTCCAAGACGAACATGGCGCAGCTTGCGTTCTCGAGCGTGTTTGGCGAGACGCTCGGCAATGCCTTCGTGGCAATCTGCCTGCTGTTTTTCGCGTTTTCGACCATCGTCGGCTGGAACCTCTTCGGCCGCATCAATGTCAACTATCTCTTCGGCAAGAAGGCGAACCTCCCGTACTCCATCATCGCCCTCGTCTTCATCTTCCTCGGCTCCTGCCTGTCCAATGATCTTGTCTGGGAGCTGACAGATATGTTCAACCAGCTCATGGTGCTGCCGAACGTCATCGCGCTCATGGCGCTCTCCGGCCTTGTGGCCGTGGCCGCGCGCAAGAGCGGTGACGTGCACGAGCGCGAGCTGCACAAGTAATTACACATATATGGGAAAACCGCCCTGTGCTATTTTGCACAGGGCGGTTTTGCGCTTTGCTCACTTGCAGCGGCGCAGCACCTCGAGCGTATAGCGCCAGACGCGCTGAACGGAGGTGATGTGCATCCGCTCGCGGCAGGTGTGGATCTCCGTCAGATCAGGGCCGAAGGACACGCAGTCGAGGCCCGGCAATTTCCCGGCAAACAGCCCGCACTCTACGCCCGCGTGGATGGCCTCCACCTTTGGGTCATGACCGTACTGCTCGCGGAAGACGTTGATCATCCGCTCGCGCAGCGGAGAGTCCTTGCGGTATTCCCAAGCGGGGTAGTCGCCCGAGACGTCGACGCTGCCGCCAAGCTGCGCCATCAGGCAGCGCAGACGCGCGACGAGCATCTCCTTCTGCGTGGCCACGCTGCTGCGCACGCAAAACGACGCCTGCACGTACTGCTCGCTCGTGGTCAGGATGCCGAGGTTCAGCGACGTCTGCACCAGCCCGGGAATGTCCTGACTCATGGCCTGAATCCCGTTCGGCAGACAGCAGAGCATACACACGGCGCGCTGCGTGGACGCCGCGTTCATCGGCGGCATCTGCGGGTGTGCCGGCTCTGCGCGCACGAACACATCCGGGTCGGCTGCCGCGTATTCGTGCCGGAGTGCCGCGTCCATGTCCGCGATCGCAGCCTGCGCCGCATCGGGGTCGGCGATGGTGATGACGGCGCGGCTCTCGCGCGGGATGGCGTTGTCCTTCAGTCCGCCGTCCACGCAGATGACGCGCAGCGCCGTGCGCGCACCGACGGCGTACAGCACACGCCCGAGAAGCTGGTTTGCGTTGCCGCACCCCTTGTCGATCTCCGCGCCCGAGTGGCCGCCGAGCAGACCGCCGACCGTGACGGTGAGCGCTGTGCCCGGAAACGCTGCACGCGTGACCGGCAGCGTGCACACGGAGACATTGCCGCCCGCGCAGCTGACGGTGAGGATACCCTCATCCTCGGAGTCGAGGTTGAGCATCGTGCGCCCTTGGAGCACGGAGGCGTCGAGCGCATCCGCGCCGAGCATACCGGTCTCCTCATCGACCGTGAGCACTACCTCGAGCGGCGGATGCGGGATGTCGTCCGCGTCCAGAATGGCAAGCGCCATCGCAACGGCGATGCCGTCGTCCCCGCCGAGGGTTGTACCGCGCGCGCCGATCGTGTCGCCGTCCACGAAGAGGTCGAGCCCCTCGCTGGTCATGTCCTTTGCGCAGTCCGGCGCGGTCTCGCAGACCATGTCCATGTGCCCCTGCAGGATGACCGGCGCGGCGGTCTCATAGCCCGGCGTTCCGGGGCAGAAGATGATGACGTTGTTGTGCGCATCCTGAATGTGGCGCAGACCGCGCGCGGCGGCAAAGCGCACGAGATAGTCGCTGATCGCTTTCGTGTTTCCTGAGCCGTGCGGGATGGCGCACAGCTGCTCAAAGTGCGCAAAGACGGCCTGCGGCTGAAGCTTTTCCAAAATCGGCATGGTGTGTCTCCTTTTCTTGATGTGAAACCGGCGGACACGGTCGTGCCCGCCGGTGGGTGATCAGAATTCTTCCGGGATCTGTACCCGGGACAGGGAAGCGCGGATGTTGCCCGTGAACAGCAGACTCAGGCGGTGGATCTGCGTCTCGAGATCCTCCTTCATCCCGTTTTCGAGCCACGCATAGAAAATGTCCGTGATGCCGAAGCGGTAGAGGTCGCACACGAGCTTTTTGTCCTGTTCGCTCACGCGCAGACCCTTTGCCTGCCGCTCGACATAGCTGTGCATTATTTCCTCGGACACGCGGTCGACGTGCCGCTCCAGCTCCAGCCGGTGTGAGGAGGTGTAGATGTGGTAGACGGCGCGCTTGTGCTCGCGCGCAAAGCGGGACGCAGTGATCATGCACTCCTCCCAGCTGCCGGTCGCCTCGAACTCGGCGACTGCCCGGTCGGTCTCACGGCGCAGGATGATGTCGAGCAGCTCAAAGAGATCGGAGTAGTGATAGTAAAACGTCCGGCGCGTGATCTGGCATTCTTCTACGAGCTGCGTCACGGTGATCTTGTCAAACGGCTGCTCGGACAGCAGCTTCAGGAACGTGTCCTGGATGGCGGCTTCGGTCAAGTGTGCCAAGCGGGATTCCACCTTTCTGGGTGCGCGGCGCGGTCATCGCGCGGCTGGATTCTGGTCCTGTGCGGGGAGATACTCGATGTGCGCATAGCTCCTGCGCGCAGAAACGGTGTCGCACAGGAAGGTATAGACTTTCTTGTGCAGATCCCGCCGGGCGCTGCGCGGCGGCAGGGCTGGGTCGGGATAAAACGGGTCGCTCACGACGACGGTGATGCGCGGCGGCAGCGCGCGCAGCAGCTTTCTTTTCCGGTAGACGACCGCCGCGGCGACGACGGGCAGCTGCTCGCGCACGGGGTAGGCAAACGACGTGTCCGGAAACGGACGGATGCCGTTGTAGTACGGCCAGATGTGTGCCTCTGGATAGATCATCACGGCCTGACCGCGTTCGAGCCGGCGGTGCATGGCGGCAAGAAACTGCCGCGTGCCCTCAATGGTATTCGCCAGCGGGATCGCGCCGAGCATCTGCACGATGTTGCGCACGCCCGGGATCGAGACAGTGTCGGCGGAGGTGATGATGTTCGCACGCCGCGGAAACGCCAGCAGCGTCGGGATGAAGGCGTCCGCCAGCGTGTTCGTGTGGTTGCCGTAGAGGAAGTATCCGCCCGGCAGCGCGCGCAGCGCCTTGCGGTTTTCAATGCGCAGGCCGAACACAAGCTTGCAGTACAAAAACAGAAACGGTGTCATCACCATCCGGTATACGACGAAGGCGAGCGCGTTCCAGAGCGGCCCCTTGTGCTCATACGGGAAATCCGCGCCGATCTGCTTCGGGCGGATGCGCCCGTTGGTCGGCGCAAAGTCGTCGTGCAGCGGGTCGTGATAGTAGACGGTCTTGCGGCTCATACCGGCGCACCGGCCATGGCTGCGGCGTCAAAGAGCATCTGCTCCATCTGGCGCATGCAGCTCTGCTGCTCAAACTGCGTGCCGCTGTCGAGATATTTGCGGCTGTAGTCCGCGCGCTCGTCCGGGTGGCTCACCCAGTAGTCGATCTTGCGCGCCATGTCCTCCGCGTCCTTATTTTTAAAGAGGGACTTATCATCGAGCGCGAAGGCCTTGGCCGCGCTCTTGGGCGAATCGGCGATGACCGGCACCAGTCCGCAGGCGATGGCCTCCAGGCAGGCGATCGACTCGATCTCCACCTCGGCGGGGTGACAGTAGAGGTCGGCGCAGCGCAGCAGGTTCAGCAGCTCCTGCCGCGTGAAGAACGAGATCTCCATGTCCACCCCGCAGCGCTCGGCAAGGTGACGGTAGTGCGCCTCACGCGGGCCTTCTCCGGCAAGGATGAGGTGGATCTGCTCGCGGTAGGCCGAGCGGCCGATGGCCTCGATGAGGATCTCCTGATTCTTTTCGCTCGACAGACGGCCGGTCGAGACGATGAGAAACTTGTCCTCGAGCCCCTCCGGACGCGTGGCCGGGCCGGGCGTGAACATGCTGTTGACGCCGTTTGAGATCACGCGGCCGTTCGTCGGGCCGACAACGGCCTCAAACGTGTCGCGGATGAACTGCGTGGGGTAGTGGATGATGTCCGAATACTGGTACACCATCTGATAGCACGCGCGGTACACGCCGCGGTTGATGGCGGCCGAGTCCTTGCACAGAAAATGCGCCGTGACGTTTTCCGCCTGACAGTGGAAGCTTGACGTGATGGGCTTGTTGTACGCCTTGGCGATCTTTACCGCCGTGTGCGACAGGCGCAGCACGAACGTTGTGTGCACGACGTCGCAGTCGCGGATCGCCTCCTCGAGGATGGAGCGGTCCACACGCGGCAGCGTCACGCCGTTGCGCTCTACGATCGGGTTGAGCAGGTAGAGGTTGCGCTCCGGCACGACGTAAAAGCACTCGTTTCCGGCCTTGTCCTGATCGGCGCAGACCACACGCACGGTGTGCCCCTGCGCGCGCAGATAGCGGATGAGATTCATGCAGGCAATGGTCGTGCCGTTGTTCTCCTCACCCAGAATATCGCAGACAATCGTAATCGTCATTGTGTCGTATCATTCCTTGCATTTAGAATTGGCAGGGGAGTGTCTGCCGTAAGATGCGACGCTCATCATTGTAACCGGCAAAAATAAGAGCCGCATTAGAAAACGTTTTTTTTTCGATAAATCGCTGGATATATTGAAAACAATTCATTTTATCATAGCATACTTTCACGTGTGAGAAAACTTCTCACATGGGCAAAAGTGTGACATTTCAGGGCGGGAAATTGCAAACATCTGTGCCCTCTTGAATTCAGCGGCCGAATCATGTATGATAATAAACAGCAACTGTGCACATTTTTTGTTTGAGGGAGCAAATAAATTATGACAGATTTTCAGAAAATGTATCAGGACAAACTGACGACGCCGGAGCGTATCGCACAGCAGGTGCAGTCCGGCTGGCTCATCGGCATGGACACGGCGACTTCTCAGACGCCGGCCATCATGGCCGCGATGGCGGAGCACATCCGCAATACCGACATCACCGGCGTGAAGGTGCAGACCCTGCTCGACGGCTATCCGTTCGACTTCTATACCGACCCGACGCTGGCCGGAAAGATGACGGGCTACAGCTGGTTTTCCAGCAGCGCAGCGCGCAAGGCGGTCAACGCCGGCTATGCCGACATCATTCCTGCGTACTACCGCGATTTCCCGACCCGCATCCGCTCCGAGTATGACTACGACGCCGTGTGCGTCGAGGTCGCGCCGATGGACAGCCACGGCTACTTCAGCCTCGCGCTCAACGGCTCGTACATCGATGCCATGCTCGAAAAGACCAAGCGCATTTACCTCGAGGTCAACGACCGTCAGCCCCGTGCGCTGTGCGGCTCTCTGATCCATATCTCGCAGGTCGACGCGCTCGTGGAGTATCACCATGACCTGCCGGTGCTGCCGCCGGTGCAGCTTGATGACGTGAGCAAGACGATCGGCGGCCTCATCGCCGACCTTATCCCGGACGGCGCGTGCCTGCAGCTCGGCATCGGCGCGATCCCGGATGCGACCGGTATGGCGCTCAAGAGCAAGCACGACCTCGGCATCCACACCGAGATGTTCACCGACTCCATGGTCGAGCTGATCGAGTGCGGCGCGGTCAACAACAGCAAAAAGCAAATCCACCGCGGCAAGACCGTCACGACGTTTGCCTTCGGCTCGCAGCGCATCTATGATTTCGTCGACGACAACCCGTCCGTCGAGATCCTGCCGGTCGACTATGTCAACGACCCGAATGTCATCTGCCAGAACGACAACATGATCTCCATCAATGCGGCGGTCGAGGTCGACCTCTTCGGTCAGGTCTGTGCCGAGTCGGTCGGCACGAAGCATATGTCCGGCTCCGGCGGCCAGATCGACTACGTCCGCGGCGCCTGCCAGTCCCGCGGCGGCAAGAGCTTCATTGCCTTCACCTCCACGGCCAAGGGCGGCACGATCAGCAAGATCAAGCCCATCCTCACGCCGGGCGCCGTCGTCACGACGAGCAAGAACGATGTTGATTACATCGTCACCGAGTACGGCGTGGCGCACCTGCGCGGCCGCAGCCTCGGTGAGCGTGCCCGCCAGCTCATCGCCATCGCGCATCCCGACTTCCGCGACGAGCTGACCTTTGAGGCCAAAAAGCGCGGCATGATGATCTGATCTCATAGCCTGTCTTACAATGCAAATCCCGCTGTCCGCAACTCGCGGACAGCGGGATCCTTTTGTCTTTTCTGCCGCAGACGCGTTCTGTATCTCGAAGCACATAATGGTGACGCGTGTTTCATCAAGAAGCGCGATGTGTGCAAAAAGGTTACACTCGTCCCGCGCTGGTGCTTGTTCTCTTTTCGCAGCAAGACTATAGTGTAACCATAAAAAAGGGGACAGATGTGAAGCCTGCCCCAAAATCTATTGGAGGGATTTTCATGAAGAAAACGTGGAGCAAAGTGCTCGCCACCGTTTTGGTGCTGGCGATGGTGCTTTGCATGCCCGGCTTCGCAGCAAGTGTTGACACGGTCGATTATGATGCCGACCATGCGACCTCTGCTGACGAACTGACGGACGCGGACCTGCCGGAGCTGCTGTCGGCGAGCGGCAACCACTATCCGATCGTGATGGTGCACGGCCTGTTCGGCTGGGGCGGCACGGAGGTGCTTGGCCTGAACTACTGGGGCGGCTTCAGCAGCCTGCGCGACATTCTCAACAACGCCGGCTACGAGGTCTATACCCCGTCGATCGGCCCCGTCGCCAGCAACTGGGACCGCGCCTGCGAGCTGTATGCCTACCTCGTCGGCGGCACGGTCGACTACGGTGCGTATCACTCTGCCACGAACGGTCATGCCCGTTACGGCCGCACGTTCCCGGGCGTCCTGCCGGAGCTGAACAATCCGGACAGCGAGCTCAAGGTGCACCTGATCGGCCACAGCATGGGCGGCGAGACGATCCGTATGCTGGCGCAGCTGCTTGAAAACGGCGACGCCGACGAGCGCAATGCCACCCGCGACGGCTCTATCAGCCCGCTGTTCACCGGCGAGTGCCGTCACTGGATCGAGAGCATCACGACGCTGTGCACGCCGCATGACGGCAGCCAGTACGACACCAAAGTCTATCAGAACATCGGCGACCTGGCGCAGTATGCCATGGGCATCATCGGCACGGTCACCGGCTCGAATGTCAACGAGAACAACTTCGGCCTGGACTTCAAGCTCGATCAGTGGGGCCTGGTGCGCCAGCCCAACGAGTCCTATTCCAGCTACTTCAATCGTGTCATCAACAGCAAGATCTGGACGCAGCACACCAATGACCTGAGCGTCTATGACCTCGACGTCGACGGTGCGGCCGTGCTCAACGGCTACGCCAAGGCGCAGGATGATATCTATTACTTCTCCATTGCCTGCTCGAACACCCACCGCGATCCGCTGACCGGCCACTATCTGCCGAATGCCAGCATGAATCCGATGATGATCAAGAGCGGCACCTACATGGGCAGACACGTCAACTATGCGGTCGGCCATGTGAACATCACTCCGGAGTGGTGGGAGAATGACGGCATCGTTTCCGTCCGTTCCGCCATCCGTCCGCATGAGAACTCCACGGATCAGTACAACGAGAACTACGGCGTCGGTGCTGACGGCAAGATGACCTTCAAGTCCGGCACCAAGATGGGTGTCTGGAACTACATTGAAAAGATCGACAACACCGATCACATCAACATGGTTGGTCAGACGCAGAAGTCCACGCACGCCATGCTGCAGGAGAAATTCTTCGAGCTTGCCAAGATGCTCAACAGCATCCCGGTCAGAACCAGCGCCTCCGATACGCACATCTGCCCGGGCGCCGGCTTTACGGATATGCCGGCCTACAGCTCCTGGGCACATGAAGGCCTGGATTACTGCATCCAGAACGGCATCATGAGCGGCATGAGCGCCACGACCATCGCGCCGGATGGCGTGACCACGCGTGCGCAGCTGGTGGAGATGCTCTACTGCCAGGCCGGCAGCCCGAAGGCCACAAAGACCAGTCCCTTCACGGATCTGACGGAGAGCTGGTATGTCGATGCGGTCAACTGGGCCGCGGAGAAGGGTGTCGTGAGCGGTACGAGTGCTACCACGTTCTCCCCGAATGCAACGATCACGCGTCAGGACATGGCGACGATCCTCTATAACTACGCCAAGAACGTCCTCGACCTGAACGTGTTCCAGACTGCGGATCTGACCGGCTATCCGGATTACAGCAGCATCTCCGGCTATGCCCGCACGCCGATGTCCTGGGCGGTCGCACAGGGTGTGATCTGCGGTGTCGGCAATGCCAACGGTGTCACGACCCTCGAACCGAAGGGCGATGCGACCCGCGCACAGACTGCCGCGATCGTCATGCGTTTCTGCCAGAACGTCCTCTGAGACTTCATTTCAACACACAAGCCCGGTGGGGAATCCCCACCGGGCTTGTCCTGTTTAACGCGCGCGAGTTTACCGTGCCTTTTCCCAGCCGTCGAGCGGCGCGCGCTGAATCGCGCCGAACACCTTGCTGCGCAGATCGGGGTAGGTGAGGCTCATGGTGCGGATGAGCTCCTTGACCTCGTGCCGTTTGCTGCCGCGGTCCTCCGGGCAGGGATTTTCGACGACCGGCAGCGCCAGCGCCTTTGCGAGGTTTGTGATGCGCCCCTCGCCGGCATAGAGCATCGGCCGGATCTGATCCACGCCCGTGCGCGTCATGTGCGTCACCGGCTGAAAGCAGCTGATGCGCCCCTCGTACACGAGCGAGAGCAGAAACGTCTCGACCGCATCATCAAAATGGTGGCCGAGCGCGAGCTTTGTGATGCCGCGCTCGCTGAGCGCCGTGCACAGCGCACCGCGGCGCATCTTGGCGCACAGGGAGCAGGGGTTATCCTCCTTGCGTACGTCGAACACGATCTCCTTGATGTCGGTCTTCAGGCGCGTGTACGGCACGCCGAGCGACGCGCACAGCTCTGCCACCGGCGCGAAGTCCATGCCCTCGAAGCCGAGCTCGACCGTGATCGCCTCGAGGGAAAACGGCTTCGGATAATACCGCCGCAGCTCGTTGAGCGCGAGCAGAAGCACGAGTGAATCCTTGCCGCCAGAGACGCCGACGGCGACGGTGTCGCCCGGCGCGATCATGTCATAATCCTCTACGCACCGGCGCACGAGACCGGTGAAAGCATTCAGGTCGTTCATAGCAGCCCTCCGAAAACGAAAATAGAAAATGCGAAATCAAGAGAAAAACGGAGAAAAACGGAGATATTAAAAGCAAAGAGACATCTAAATGAAAATTCCGTTGACAGACTCCGGCGGTTGTGGTATAAAAGTAGGGCGCGGATGTGAGAACTATTCTACGTTCGCGCCTGAAAAATGTCAAAATGTTTTTCAACACATTCTAATTGGAGGCACGAATATGTCCACTACTTTGCTGAACAAGGACACCGTCACCCGCAAGTGGTACGTTCTGGATGCAGCCGGCAAGCCGATGGGCAAGACCGCAGCGCTCGCTGCCGATCTGCTGCGCGGCAAGCTCAAGACCGACTACACCCCGCACGTTGACTGCGGCGACTTTGTCATCATCATCAACGCCGAGCAGGCTGTGCTCACCGGCAAGAAGCTCGAGCAGAAGTACTACCGCACGCACTCCGGCTACCCCGGCGGCCTGCATGAGACGCAGTACAAGAAGCTCATGAAGGATAAGCCGGAGCTGGCTATGCGTCTGGCTGTTCGCGGCATGCTGCAGAAGAACACCATTGCCCAGTGGCAGCTCAAGCGCCTGAAGATCTATCGCGGCGCCGAGCATCCCCATGCGGCACAGAAGCCCGAAGTCTGGGATCGCTGAGAAGGAGGAAATAGAACATGGCAACTTATACGAGCAAAAAAGCCTATATGTACGGCACTGGCCGCAGAAAGTCCTCCGTCGCGCGTGTGCACCTGTTCCCCAACGGCACCGGCAGCATCACCGTCAACGGCCGTCCCCTCGATGACTACTTTGGTCTCGAGACCCTGAAGCTCATCGTTCGTCAGCCTTTCGCTGCGACCGACACCATGGGCAAGTTCGACATCGAAGCCACCGTCACCGGCGGCGGCGTGACCGGTCAGGCCGGCGCGATCCGTCACGGCATCGCCCGTGCGCTGCTGCAGGTCGAGGACAGCTACCGTGCGCCCCTGAAGGCCGCCGGTCTGCTGACCCGTGACCCGAGAATGAAAGAGCGTAAGAAATACGGTCTCAAAGCAGCTCGTCGCGCTCCGCAGTTCAGCAAGCGATAATCGACTGCTCAGACTATATCAAAATGGTTCAAAAACCCCGGAAAATCAAGGTTTTCCGGGGTTTTCTTATACCTAAACGGGCTGATATAGTTTGACTTGATTTGACCAAACGAGAGCCGTTTTCACCCAATTTTTAGTGGTTAAATATAGGACAACCGGCAAAAATGGGGTCAAAAAACGGCCTTAGTGGTTAAAAAATAGGACAACCAGAGAGCAATTTCGGGGGTATTTTTGAGGGTGATTTGGCACTCTCAGACACCGGATTTTTCGCTGGAGGGTTTGGCATAATCTGACCAAATCTGAACAATTAAATACGATTCTAATGCAGGCACTCAGTAACAAATAACTGGGTGCTTTTTTTGTTTCAGAGATTCCGGCATTAGAAAGGGCCGTCACTTTATGATTTTGAAGTGGCGGCTTTTTCTATTTCCAGAAACAACAGCAACAATCAGAAATGAGGTGAAGTCATGAACACACAAATCATCGCCATCGCCAACCAGAAAGGCGGCGTTGGCAAAACAACAACCTGTGCGAACTTGGGAATAGGTCTGGCACAGGCCGGAAAGAAAGTGCTTCTGATCGACGGGGACCCGCAAGGAAGCCTGACAATCAGCTTGGGAAATCCGCAACCAGACAAGCTGCCATTTACACTGTCGGATGCAATGGGCAAAATTCTGATGGATCAGCCTATACGCCCCGGAGAAGGTATTCTGCATCATGCAGAAGGCGTTGACCTGATGCCTGCGGATATTCAGCTTTCCGGTATGGAGGTTTCTCTGGTAAACGCCATGAGCCGTGAAACGATTTTACGGCAATACCTGGACACACTGAAGGGACAATATTCCCATATCCTGATTGACTGTCAGCCCTCGTTGGGGATGCTTACGGTCAATGCGCTGGCGGCTGCGAACAGGATCATAATTCCCGTTCAGGCAGAGTATCTGCCCGCCAAAGGGCTGGAACAGCT
>OKUQ01000448.1_pt1 | contig 24821 bp, 22 predicted proteins | sample 1606811 | NCBI WGS metagenome assembly OKUQ01 (sample SAMEA3882546, study PRJEB24775) | human gut metagenome | biome: human-associated habitat; feature: intestine environment; material: feces | place: Netherlands | collected 2009/2010
GGGCGCTGCCGATGCAGCGCCCGCGAAAGTCTGTGTGTTATTATGCCTTCGGTGTGCCGTCGGGGTTAAACAGCGGCAGCTTGCCCAGCACGGTGATGTCGGGGCGGTCGTTGGCGTCGCCCTCGGCGAGCACGGCCATCTTGCCGACGATGATGCCGCCGGCCTCGTTGACGAGCTCCTCCATCGCGCGCAGCGACTCGCCGGTCGAGATCACGTCGTCGACGATGACGATGCGCTTGCCGTGGATCAGCTCCGCGTCCGTCTGGTCGAGCACGAGCGTCTGCACGCCCTGCGTCGTGATGGACTTGACGTGCACCTGAAACACGCTGCTCATGTAGGCCTTGGCCTTCTTGCGGGCGACGAAGTACTTGTCCGCACCGCTCTGACGGGCCATTTCATACACCAGCGGGATGGCTTTCGCTTCGGGGGCGATCAGATAGTCATATTCCGGCGTCAGCTTGAGCAGCTCGGCCGCGCAGTGCACGGTCAGCTCCACATCGCCAAACATGACGAACGCGCCGATGTACAGGTCATCGGAGACCTTGCACAGGGGCAGATCGCGCTTTAGCCCGGCGATATCCATCTCATATGTCATTTGAAATTCCTCCTAATCATAATCACAGGGTAACAAAGACATTATACATGAACGCCGGAAAAATGCAAGACTCCCGACGGCAAAAGATGTCTTTGTGTATGTGTCATATGGACGAATGTGTTTCGAATATATTTCAGTAAAGTTACCCATTCGAAAACAGAATATCAAAATAATGGGAGTTGCCATTTTCGTGACGCCGTCAGAATATCTAAAAAGTGGTCATGTTCGGCTGGCCCAATCTATGGCATCGTCTAAAATGAACAGTTTGTGAACGAAATTCACGAAAAACGGTTGCGAATTTCGGGTTTTTAGTGTAAATTAGCAATAAGTTCATCGAGAATTTCCCACTTGCGGTTATGGATGCCCGGACGAAGCGGTTATCGTCCGGCGCTATTGGGGGGAGTTCCGGGGAAAAGCAATTTGAAATTGGAGGAAAAACAATGGACGAAAACAAACGTGATTCATTTGGCAGCACAATCGGCTTTCTGCTCTCTGCCATCGGTTCCGCCGTCGGCCTCGGCAACATCTGGGGCTTCCCGTACAAGATGGGCAGATGCGGCGGCTTCACTTTCCTGATCGTTTACCTGGCTCTGGCGGCATTTGTCGGCTTCGCGATCATGCTCTCTGAGCTGGCGATCGGCCGCAGCACCGGCTTCGGCCCGGTCAACGCCTACAAGAAGATCTCGAAGAAGTTCAAGTGGATCGGCTGGCTGGCCATCATCGCCCCGTTCCTGATCATGACCTTCTACTCGGTCCTCGGCGGCTACTGCATCTATTACATGGTCATCAACGTCGTCGGCATGTTCAGCGGCATGCCGGATAGCAGCTCCTTCGGGGCCCTGCTCACCAACCCGTGGGCCAGCATCGGCTGCATGGTTCTGTTCATGGCCATCTGCTATCTCATCAACCGCGGCGGTGTCGGCGGCGGCATTGAGAAGTTCAACACGATCGGCATGCCCGCACTGTTCGTCATGCTCGTCATCGTCATCATCCGTGCCTGGACGCTTCCGAATGCGGACGTCGGCCTCAAGTACATGTTCGTCCCCGGCTACGCTCTGAAGGCGGGCTTCTTTGACAAGGCGCCCGGCTTTATGGAAGTTCTCGCAACGGCCGGCGGCCAGATGTTCTTCTCCCTGTCTCTGGCCATGGGCGCCATGATCACCTACGGCTCCTATCTCGGCAAGGGTGAGAACCTGCCGAAAAACTCCGTTATCATCGTTATCTCCGATACCATGGTCGCCATCATGGCCGGTCTCGCCGTTATCCCGGCGGCCGTCGCCAACGGCATCGCCAAGGGCATGGCCGTCTCTGAGATCGAGCTCGGCGGCCCGAACCTCCTGTTCGCCACGCTGCAGGACGTGTTCCATGACATGGGCACCATCGGCGGCATCTTCGGCCTGATCTTCTACGCCCTCGTTCTGATCGCGGCCATCTCGTCCGCCATCTCCCTGATCGAGGCGGTCTCCGTCACCTTCATCGACCACGCCAGCGCCAAGGGTCACGAGCGTGACCGCAACAAGGTGCTCGCCGTCGTCTGCCTCGCCATCACCCTGCTGGCCTGCCTCGTCGCGGTTGACGGTCTCGGCTCCAACGGCATCGCGCCGAAGGATCTGTTCCACATCAACTCCAAGGCTGACTGGTGCGCTGACTGGCTCGACTTCATGGATATGATCTCCGAAGGCATCGCCATGCCGCTCGGCGCCATGCTCATGTCCATCATGGTCGGCTGGGAGATCAAGCCGAAATCCCTGTACGGCGAGATCGACAGCGGCTACAATGGCCACATCCACGGCTTCTACACCTTCTGCATCAAGTATCTCTGCCCCGTGATCATGTTCTTCATCCTGCTTGTGCAGATCAGCACGTTCTTCGGTCTGGGCTGGTTCAACTGATCGCAGCAGCGTAAGCTTGCAACCCAACAAAACAACCGCAACCGGCAGCCTTCTGGCTGCCGGTTGCGGTTGTGCCGTGCGCTGCGGCGGCGGTCACCGTGCAGTCCTCGTCCGGACATGGAAAAAGCGCCGTGCAGATCGCTCTGCGCGGCGCTTTTCCGCTTGGGGAAAGAAGATGGAGAAAGAAAAAGAGAGGATGCATAAAACGCTCGGCGGCGGGGCGGTCACCCGCCGCCGGAGTTGGGGAGAAGCAGATTATTTTGTGCTGTCGCTGGCGCGGTCAAAGGTGACGGTCAGCTTCAGCGTCTCGCCGCTGCGCGAGACGGTCAGCGTGGCGCTCTCACCGGCGGAGTAGCCGCGCAGTGCACTGCGCAGCGCATCGCCGGAGGAGACGGCCGTGCCGTCGATGGCGGTGATGATGTCGCCCGCCTTCAGACCGGCCTTCTCGGCGCAGCTGCCGCTGTTGACGGCGTTGACATACGCGCCGTCCGGCATGTTGTAGTACTGCGCGGCACTGTCTGGAATGGTCTGCAGCGTGATGCCGAGTTGGGCGCGGTCGGTCACGGTGCCGTTTTTCATGAGGTCGTTTGCGATGGCCACGGCGTCATTGACCGGGATGGCGAAGCCCAGACCCTCCACGCCGGAGGAGCTGTATTTCGCGGTCACGATGCCGATGACCTGACCGGAGGTGTTGTACACCGGACCGCCGGAGTTGCCGGCGTTGACGGCGGCGTCGATCTGGAACATGTTGATGCCGCTGTCGGTGCCGTCGGAGGTGGTGATGGTGCGGTCGAGCGCGCTGATCATGCCGCTCGTCATGGTGAACTCCAGCTCGCCGAGCGGGTTGCCGACGGCGTAGACCGTGTCGCCGACGGACATACTGTCGCTGTCGCCGAAGGTGACGGGCGTCACGCCGGTGGCGTCGATCTTGAGCAGGGCGATGTCATTGTCCTCGTCCACGCCGACGATGGTCGCCTGATAGGTCGTGCCGTCGTAGGTGAGCACGGACACGGCGTAGCCGTACTGGTGCGCGGTGGAGATGACGTGGTAGTTTGTGAGCACGTAGCCGTCCTCCGTGATGAAGAAGCCGCTGCCGCAGCTCGCCTGCGAGCTCGTCTGGCCGAAGTAGTTGGTGTAGGTCACCTCGGTCGTGATGGCAACGACCTGCTTGCATGCCTGACTGTAGATGGCCGAGGCGGAGCTCGGGTCGGAGCTGACCGGCTGCGTCACGAGCGTGCCGCCGGAGTTGGAGGCGGAGCTGCTGCCGGTCCTGCCGGAGCGGTTGATGAGCCCTGCGACTGCGCCGCCGCCGAGCCCGCCCAGCAGTGCACACACGAGGCACAGGCACGCGATGCGCGTGATGAGACGCTTCTGTTCGGGTGTGCGCGCGGTCCTGGGCCTGCGGGCGCGGCGCTTGCGTTTGGGCTTTTCCGCCCATGCGTCGGCGTCCGGCGTGTAGTAGCGCGGCGGGGTGTTGGCCGCGTCGTCACTGGGCTGGAAGTTTGCGTCGGCGTAGCTGCGCTCGGTCTCGGGGCGGACGATGTGGTAGGTCACGTCGTCGCTGCCGTCCACCGGCGCGCCGCAGTTTGCGCAGAAGCTGGCGCCCGGCTTGAGCGCCGCACCGCACTGCGGGCAGGTGCGCGCCGCAGCGGCGTTGTCGTCTGCGGGCGTCTGTGCCTGCGCGGATGTGTTCGCGTCCGCCTCTTGGGCTGCATCCGATGCTGCGGGGATGCCTTCCGGCTGTTCGTTTTCAGGGATATTGGAAGCGTCGTTCATGTTGTTTGCCTCCCGGCTGTTGTTTTTGAAGTGTCTATATCGTAGTCGATATTTGTAACACGCGCATGAACAAAGGGCGAAGATTTTTCGAATATTCCCGAAAGCATTTGTGAACACTGCGTCTGATTTATGAACGCGCGGCAAAAAACCGCCCGCACAGATCCTGTGCGGGCGTCGGATGTTGTTTGTGCGGATGTTACCGGCCGGAGCTGCTGTCGGCCGTTTCGTAGGTGTTGACGGCCGGCTGGGTGTCAGGCTCGCCGCCGTACTTGATCGAGTCGCCCTCGAGCAGCGGCTTGATGTCGTGCGCGCGCAGCCACGCGAGCGTGCGTGTGGAGTCGGTCAGCGGAACATAGTCAACGTTGGCATAGACGGTTTCGCCCGTTGCCGGGTCATATTGACTGAGCTGATAGTCGATGGTCACGGCGTAGGCTGTGCTCTTGCGCATGCCGCTGTCGGTCAGCCAGGCGCGGCCCATGGTGCCGTCCGCGCAGTCGGGCACGATGGCGTTTTCGTACAGGTCGAGCGCCTGCTCGGCCGTGAGCTCCATGTAGAGGTAGTCGCCGCTTTCGGTCTCATAGCCGATGTTGGCGTAGGTGAGGTGCTCGAGCGTCACGGGCAGCGCCGGCGTGTTGCGCGTGGCGCGCGCTTCGTCGCAGTTGAGCACCTGCTCGATCTGCGCCAGGCGTGCGCTCGTGTCGGGGAGCACGTATTCGCGCATCAGCACCTTGCCGTTCGAGAGCTTGTAGGTCAGCTGCAGACTGGTGATGCTGGTGTCGTCCGTGATCTTTTCGCGCTCCGCCACGACGGCGCGGTGGATGTCCTCCACGGCCTGAATGTTCTCCGCCTCGGTGAGCGTGGAGTTGTAACCGTTGCAGATGATGCGCACGCTTTTGACCTGCGCGGTATCCGGGATGCGGCGGGCGTAGCCCGAGAGGTCGCACTTTGCGCCGACCACGACGAGGCAGCACACGGCCGCCGTGACCGCGCAGCCGCGCCAGACCGTGCGCGGGATGCGCAGGGACTTGCGGATGACCATCTCGCTGATGACAAAGCCGAGCGCCGCGCCAAGAACGGTCAGCAGCAGGAACGGCGCCAGATGTGTCCGGTAGGCCGGCACGTTGAGCAGCATGCCGTACACGCCGACCGGCAGCGCCAGACCGGCGAAGAGCGCCACGATATACTTCAGCACCGGCTTGAGCACCGGGATGGCGACGGTGTCGCCCGCACTCTCCATGCGGCGGCGCCGGTAGAGCTGACCCGCGCACACGAGCAGCAGCAGCGCGAACGCCGCCCAGACGAGCGGATAGGTCCAGCCGGAGAAGTTGGAAATGGCGACCTCCGCCTCCGTGCCGCTGATCGGGCGCACCAGATCGGCGTGACCGACACTTGTGCGCCGCATGAACAGCACCAGCGGGGAGAGCCAGTCGACCGGCAGATCCATCATGCCCGACATGCCGTACACGAACGTGTAGAGCACGGATTCGATGAGCACCTGGAAGCCCACGGCGATGAAGTTCACGAGCAGGTACAGGCACGGCAGCATGACCACATGGCCGGTGAACATGGCGCACAGCACGGCGATGCCGTAGAACACGACCGTCTCGAGCGCGAGTATGCCCAGCCAGGTGAGCAGCGGCTCGATGACGAGCGTGAAGCGCACCGCCTCGATGAGCACGGCAAGACCGAACACTACGACCTCTGCCGACAGCAGCATCGCAAGCCCCGCCAGCAGATGCGTGCGGAACATACACCCGCGCTTTATGGGCAGCGACGCTGCCAGCCCCGCGCCGCGCGGCGTGTACAGGTAGCCGAACATGGCAGCGGCCGCGAGCAGACCCGCGCAAAACGCCGTCAGCGGCAGCAGCATCTGCGTCTCGGAGAGAATGACGTTCGAGAGGTAGCTGATCTGCTCGGTCGACACATACGGTATCGTCGAGCGCGCGTTGAGCAGCACACCCGGCAGCAGGATGAACAGGATCACGCCGTAGATGACCCACAGCGGCCACCAGCGCGACAGGCACTTGCGAAATTCCGTCCCGTTACAGAAGGATGTCTTTGACGGCATAGTCTGCACCTCCCAGTTCATAAATAAAGATCTCCTCGAGCGTCAGCGGCACGACGTCGAGATACTGCGGCTGCGCGGTCGAGAGCCGGTTCATGACCTCGGCGGCGTCGCCGTGCACGATGAGCGTGTGCAGGTGTCCCTGCGCGCTGCGGTGCAGGATGTCGAGCCCCTCGGGCAGCTGCGCCTCGTCCGGCAGGGCGACGAACACCTTGACGATGTTGGCCTGCAGCTCCGCGAGCGGGTGCTCGAGCAGAACCTTGCCGCCGTTCATGATGCCCACGTGGTCGCACACGTCCTCGAGCTCGCGCAGGTTGTGCGACGAGATGAGCACGGTCGTGCCGTTTTCGGCGACATCGGCCAGCACGAGATTCCAGACCTGACGGCGCATGACGGGGTCGAGCCCGTCGACCGGCTCGTCGAGCACGAGCACGTCCGGCCGCAGGCACATCGCCAGCCAGAACGCGGCCTGCTTCTGCATACCCTTGGACAGGCGGCGGATCTGCCGCTTCGGATCGAGCTGAAACACCTCGCCGAGCTTCTGATAGCGCGCGGCGTCGAATTTCGGGTAGATGCCGCGGTAGTAGCGCATCATGTCCGGGATCGTCGCCTGCGGGAAATAGAACACGTCGTCCGGGATGTAGGCGATGCGCGCCTTGACGGCCGGGTTTTCGTACACGGGCTGACCGTCGATGTCGATCGTGCCGCTGTCCGGGCGGTAGATGCCCGTCAGATGGCGGATGAGCGTGGATTTGCCCGCGCCGTTCGGCCCGACGAGACCGTACACCGCGCCGCGCGGCACGGTCATGGTCACGCCGTCGAGCGCGCGGAAACCGTCAAACGTCTTGACGACGTCTCTGATTTCAATCATGGTTCGTTCCTCCTTCCGGAATGCGGCTGCGCAGCTCCTCACTGCGCATACCGAGGTACAGCAGCTCCTGCACGGCTGCGTCAAATTGCTGCAGCAGCGCGTCCTGCCGCGCGGGATCGTCCGGGATCTGGGCGCAGACGTAGCTGCCGCGTCCGGCGACGGAGCAGATGTAGCCCTCCGTCTCCAGCTCGCGGTAGGCGCGCTGGATCGTGTTGGGGTTGATGGTCAGCTGTGTCGACAGCTCACGCACCGAGGGCAGCTTCTCGCCCAGCGGCAGCGTGCCGGACACGATCAGCCGGCGCAGCCCGTCGCGTACCTGTTCGTAGATCGGCCGGGGATCGCGGTAATTGATCGAGATCGTAGTGCAGCACCACCTTTCGTAGCGTATTAACTGTATTAACCGTGTTGGTACAGTTAGGTTACCATGCGGCGGTGTGTCTGTCAAGGGGTAAGATGGTTTTGGGCGCAAAAAGTTCCCGGACACAATGAGCGTCCGGGAACAACACTTATTTTATTTCTGCCCCTCATGGCTCTCAAGATAGACCATCAGCGTCGTGATGTCGGCGGGGGAGACGCCGGAGATGCGGCTGGCCTGACCGAGGCTCGCGGGACGGATGTCGTTGAGCTTCTGCCGCGCCTCGAGCCGCAGGCAGGATACCTCCCGATAGTCGAGATCCTGCGGCAGCAGCCGCTCCTCGAGCCGGGTGAACTCCGCCACCTGCCGCAGCTGGCGCTGGATATAGCCCGCGTATTTGAGCCGGATCTCCGCCTGCTCGGAAACGACGTGCGGCAGCTCCGGCCGCGCGGGATCAAAGGGTGCAAGGTCGGCATAGGTGATCTGCGGCCGGCGCAGGAGGTCGGCAAGGCTCACGCCCGAGCTTGTCGGCGCGGTGCCACGCGCGGTGAGCATCGCGGCGAGGGCATCCGACGGCGCGAGGTGCGTTTTCTCCAGCCGGGCGCACTCGGCGTCTACCAGCCGGTATTTTTCCTGCACGGCGGCAAAGCGTTCGTCCGATACCAGCCCGATGCGGTGGCCGATGGCGCTCAGGCGCTCGTCGGCGTTGTCCTGCCGGTGCAGCAGGCGGTATTCCGAGCGGGAGGTCATGATGCGGTACGGCTCGTTTGTGCCCTTGGTCACGAGATCGTCCACGAGCGTGCCGATATACCCGTCCGAGCGGCGGAGGATCATCGGCGCGCGCCCGAGCAGCTTGAGCGCTGCGTTCACGCCCGCAACAAAGCCCTGCACCGCCGCCTCCTCATAGCCGGACGAGCCGTTGAACTGACCCGCCCCGTAGAGACCGGGTACTTTCTTGGCCTCCAGCGTCGGCAGCAGCTCCGTCGGGTCGACGCAGTCATATTCGATCGCATAGGCGCAGCGGGTCATCTCCGCGTGCTCGAGCCCCGGCAGCGTGTGCAGCATCTCGATCTGCACATCCTCCGGCAGGGAGGAGGAGAAGCCCTGGATGTACATTTCCTCCGTGTCCAGGCCCATGGGCTCGATGAACAGCTGGTGGCGCGGCTTGTCGGGGAAGGTCATGATCTTCGTCTCGATCGACGGGCAGTAGCGCGGTCCGACGCCCTCGATCACGCCGGAGTAGATTGGGCTGCGGTCGAGGTTCGCGCGGATGATGGCATGCGTGCGCTCGTTGGTATAGGTCAGGTAGCACACGGCCTTGTTCTCGACCGGGTGTGTGGTGGAAAACGAGAACGGCTCGATCTCCTCGTCGCCCGGCTGCAGCTCCATGTGCGAAAAGTCGACCGTGCGCGCATTCACGCGCGGCGGCGTGCCGGTCTTGAAGCGGCGCATGCGCAGCCCCAGCGCCTTGCAGCACTCGGCCAGCGGGCCCGCGGCCGCCAGCCCGTCGGGGCCGGAATCGCGCAGCACATCGCCCACGATCGTGCGCCCGCGCAGATACGTGCCCGTGGCGAGCACGGCGGCGCGGCAGCGGTACACGGCGCCGTTTGCCGTCACGACGGCGCTGACATGCCCGTCCTCCGTCTCGACGGCGACGACCTCCGCCTGCTTGACGCGCAGGTTCGGCTGCAGCTCGAGCGTGTGCTTCATCACGGCCTGATACTTGCGCCGGTCGGCCTGCGCACGCAGTGAGTGCACGGCCGGGCCCTTGCCGCGGTTGAGCATCCGGTACTGGATGCAGGCCTGATCGGCTGCACGCGCCATCTCGCCGCCGAGCGCGTCGAGCTCGCGCACAAGGTGGCCCTTGCCCGTGCCGCCGATGGCGGGGTTGCAGGGCATGTTGCCGATGGCATCCATATTGATGGTAAAGCAGACGGTGTCCAGCCCGAGCCGGGCGGCGGCCAGCGCGGCCTCAATGCCCGCGTGCCCCGCACCGACGACGGCGACGTCACAGCTTCCGGCGTCATAACGCATGACGAGATCCCTCCGGATTCCTTTTAGAATAACAACAACTTTTTATTTTACCTGTTTTATGCCCGGATTGCAAGACGAGGCCGGCTGAAAACGGCGGCTGAGCGGCAGAAAACGGTTGTGCAGTATCTGCACAGCAAAATGCAAAAAACCTCTTGCTTTATCGTGCTAATGTGGTAATATAACAGCGTGCTAACAAGCAAAACAAAAATTTGAGATATGAAGGAGAACCGACATGAAAAAGATGACCAAAGTGCTCGCGCTGGTGCTGGCGCTGGCGATGTGCCTGGCGCTGTGCGCCTGCGGCAAGGGCGAAAGCAAGGATACGGCCGGCGATAAGAAGACGTTCATCATGGGCGTCGATCCCGAGTATCCCCCGTTCAGCTATCTGGGCGACGACGGCAAGTTCACCGGCTTTGACGTGGAGATCTGCCAGGCGGTCTGCGACCTGCTCGGCTGGGATCTGCAGGTGTTCGGTGTCAACTGGGATCAGAAGCTCGTGCAGCTCGATTCCAAGGAGTGTGACTGCGTCTGGTCGGGCATGACCATTCTCGACAGCATGAAGGACGCCGGCTATGTGCTCTCCACCCCCTACTATGACAACACGCAGGTCATCATGGTCAAAGAGGGCAGCGACATCAAGTCCTCCGCCGATCTGGCCGGCAAGAACGTGGCCGTGCAGCTCGGCACCTCCGGCGAGTCCCTGCTGACCGAGGGCGGCGATCTGGAGAGCCTGGCCAAGACCTTCGGCAAGCTCACCACCTGCGACAGCTTCCTCAAGTGCTTCACCGAGCTGGGCGGCGGCGCCGTTGACGCCGTGATCGTCGACAAGCCGGTCGCCACCGACTATGCGCAGAAAAACAGCGGCTTCACCATCCTCAGCGAGGAGCTGGGCGCGGAGCAGTACGGCATTGCCTTCCGTTCCGGTGATCAGGAGCTGTGCAACACCATCGAGGACGCGGTGCAGCAGCTGGTCGATAACGGCACCTATGCCAAGATCGCCGCGAAGTACCCCGACATCGTCAACAACCTGACCTACCTGAATAAATAAGTGTGAAATCCAGGCACATCTCCCGGAGGCTTTCGCGGCCTCCGGGAGTGTGCGCGTATCATAGAGGAACGACATGACATTACTTACTATCATCGCGAAGATGAGCGAGGGCCTCGGCAAGACCTGCGCCATTTTCTTTCTGACCCTTCTGTTCTCCCTGCCGCTGGGCATGATCATCACCTTCCTGCGCATGAGCAAGAGCAAGGTCATCTCGAGCGTGACCCGCTTTGTGGTCGCCGTGCTGCGCGGCACGCCGCTGATGCTGCAGCTGATCGCCGTGACCTACGGCCCGTACTATCTTTTCGGTACGGCGGTGTCGAAAAACAAGCTCATCCCCGTGGTCATCGCGTTTGCCATCAACTATGCGGCCTATTTCTCGGAGATCTACCGCGGCGGCATCGAGTCGATCCCGGCGGGACAGTATGAGGCGGCGAACGTCCTCGGCTACACCAAGGCGCAGACGTTTTTGCGCATCATCCTGCCGCAGGTCGTCAAGCGCGTCATGCCCAGCGTCACCAACGAGGTCGTCACGCTCGTCAAGGACACCTCCATGGCCTTCACGGTCTCGTATCAGGAGATGTTCACCATCGGCAAGCAGATCGCGAACTCGCAGACGAGCTTCACGCCGTTTCTCGTGGCGGGCGTGTTCTATTTCGTCTTTAACGCCATCGTCGATTTTGTCATGGGCAAGATCGAAAAGCGCATGGACTACTATAAGTAAGGAGGTGCTGTCATGAGCGTATTGGAACTCAATCACGTCAAGAAGTCCTTTAATAACGGCGAACTGCAGGTCCTGCAGGACATCAGTCTGAGCGTCGAAAAGGGAGAGGTCGTGGCCATCATCGGCCCGAGCGGCAGCGGCAAATCCACGCTGCTGCGCTGCGCCACGCTGCTCGAGCGCATCGACTCCGGCGAGGTCTGCTTTGACGGGCATTACGCCGCGCGCACCGGCGACGACGGCACCGCCGTCTACGCCGACAAGGCGGAGCTCAAGCAGATCCGCAACTACTTTGGACTCGTTTTCCAGCAGTTCAATCTCTTTCCGCACTACTCGGTGCTCAAAAACGTCATGGATGCACCTGTCTGCGTCCAGAAGCGCGACCGTGCCGAGGTCGAAGCCTCGGCGCGCAGGACGCTTGAAAAAATGGGCCTCGGCGACAAGGCCGACGCCTATCCGTGCCAGCTCTCCGGCGGTCAGCAGCAGCGCGTGGCCATCGCGCGCGCACTCGAGATGAACCCCGAGATCCTGTTTTTCGACGAGCCGACCTCCGCGCTCGATCCCGAGCTCACGGGCGAGGTGCTCAAGGTCATCCGCGCCCTCGCCGAGGAGCATATGACCATGGTCATCGTCACGCATGAGATGGCCTTTGCCCGCGCCGTGGCCGACAAGGTCATCTTCATGGACGGCGGCGTCATCGTCGAGCAGGGCACGCCCGAGGCGGTCTTCGGCGACACGCAGCAGGAGCGCACGAAGCAGTTTCTCGCACGCTACAATGAGCGTCCGTGACGAAAATGTAAGAGAAAATTCAGTTTTTCCCTCTTGCATGACCGGGGGATATTCGGTATGATAAAAAGCGCATCGGTGTTCGATGCGCTTTTTTGATTTCTTCTTTCGGGAGGGTTTCCCTTGAAATACAGCAAACGGATCGCGGTGCTGCTGCTTGCGCTCACGCTGTGCTGCTGCGCGGCGTGCAGCAAGACCGTCGGCAGCTACCGTGTGGTCAAGACACTCAGCACGGAGCAGTTTCGCATCGGCTTTCGCGACGGGGATCAGGCGGCGGTGTATGTCAACGCCGCGCTCAAGGTGCTTGCCGCCGATGGGACGATCCGCAGCCTTGCGCTCAAGTGGTTCGGCACGGATAACACGACCTTCGACAGCGATGCCGGTGCACTCGATGCGCTCGGCGACATTCCGCAGCGCACGTTCATCATGGGGCTCAATGAGGAGCGCTTTCCCATGAGCTACGCCGACGGCGACGGCTACAGTGGCTTTGACGTGGAGCTGGCGCAGGCGGTCTGCGCTCGCCTCGGCTGGACGCTGCAGTATCAGTCCATCGCCAACCGCAACGCCTATGTGGAGCTCTCGAGCGGCAACGTCGACTGTGCATGGGGCGGCATGGTGCTCGACCAGACCGACAGCAAGGACAGCAAGAACAAGAAAAAGCAGAAGATGACGCTCACCGCGCCGTATCTGGAAAACCGGCTGCTGCTCATCGTGCGCGGCGATTCGAAGTACCGCACCGGCAGCAGTCTCAAGGGCACGACTGTCCTGCTCGGCACGGACGAGACGTACATGGCCGCCCTCTCGAGCGAGGAGAAGCTCATGAAAAACTTCGGCGCCGCCCAGCGCGTCACCGGCGGGTCGAAGGCCTGCTTTGAGGCGCTCGCCGCCGGAAGCTGCGCCGCGATCGTTGCCGACAGCGCGGCGCTCGCCTACTACACGCACTGATGTCTGCCGCCCGCGCGGGCTGAAGCGCGGGCGGTTTTTGCGCTTTTTCATGCCGGACGGCAAAAAGGAATTCCGCTTTTGCCCCGACTGTGCTATACTATCTCTGTCCGCGCCTGTCGAACCGGCAGAATATTTGCTTGCGCGGGCAGAAACACGGGTACGCCTATGTCGAACAACAAATACAAAACCCTCGTTTCCAACACCATGCTCATCAGCCTCGGCACCTTCGGCAGCAAGCTGCTGGTGTTTTTCATGGTGCGCTTTTACACGAGCTATCTCACACCGGCGGATTACGGCACCGCCGACCTCATCACGCAGACGGCCAATCTGCTCTTCCCGCTCATCAGCCTCGGCATCACAGACGGCGTGTTCCGCTTCGCCGTGGATCACACCGAGCAGCGGCGGAACATTTTTTCCGTCGGTGTGTATACGATCCTGGCGGGTGCGCTGCTGCTCGTGGCCATTTTGCCGCTGCTGGGGCTCTTCCCGCAGTTTGACGGCTTCCTCTGGCTGATTGCGCTCTACACGATGTGCTCGTGTCTGCACGCGCTGTGCGCGCAGTTCGTGCGTGCCGAGGGGCACACGGCGCTCTTCGCCGTGCAGGGCATGGTCAATACCGCGCTCGTCATCGGGCTCAACGTCCTCTTCCTCGTCGGCCTGCGCATGGGCATCACGGGCTATGTGCTCTCGGTCGCGCTGGCGGATCTGGCGTGCACGCTGTTTCTGGTCGTGCGCGAGCGGCTCTGGCGGCAGCTGATGCTGCGTCCCGGCTGGGCAGCCGCGCGGGAGATGCTGGCATACAGCATCCCCATGATCCCGACGACGGTGTTCTGGTGGATCACGAGCGTGTCCGACCGCTATATGGTCACGGCCTACCTCGGCGTGGACGCCAACGGTATCTACGCCGTGTCGTACAAGATGCCGACGATCCTGTCGCTCGTGTCGAGCATTTTCATGGAGGCGTGGCAGTTTTCCGCTGTCTCCGAGGCGCAGGGCAGCCGGCGTGAGCACATCCGCTTCTTCTCAAAGGTCTGGTGCTCGTTCCAGTCGGTGATGTTCCTCGCCGGCGCGTGCATCATTGCCTTTGCCGTGCCGGAGATCCATGTGCTCACGACCGAGCAGTATTACGGTGCATGGCTGTATGTGCCGGTGCTCGGCATGGCCATGGTCTTTTCCGCGTTCGTGAGCTATCTCGGCAGTGTCTACATGGTCGAAAAGCGCAGCAAGCGCACGTTCTTCACGTCCATGATCGGCGCGGTGCTCAACATCGCGCTCAACTTCCTGCTCATCCCGTCGAAGCTCGGCGTGCAGGGCGCAGCCATTGCCACGTGCGCGAGCTATTTTATCGTGTTTGTCATCCGCGCGGTCGATGCGCGCAAGTTCATCCCGTTTCGGTTTTACGTCGTCGGCGTCACGGAAAACTGCATCCTGCTGACGGTGCAGACACTCTTCATCGTCCTGCAGCTGCCGGGCTGGAAGCTCGCGCAGGGCGTTTGCATCGCGCTGCTGCTTCTGCTCAACCGCAAGCCGCTCATGGACGGGGCGGGGAAGATCATCCACTTCCGCCGCTGATGCCTCGATACTTTTCTCGGAGGATTCGAATTTGAAAATTTGGAACAGCCTGTTTGGGAAGCTCTTTATGACCTTCCTCATCTCTATGGTGCCGGTGCTCGAGCTGCGCGGCGCGATCCCGATCGGTGTGGCGCACGGGCTGGATTACCGCGCTGCCATCGCGGTGTCCGTCGTCGGCAATCTCGTGCCGGTGCCGTTCATCGTACTCTTCATCCGCAAGATCTTCGCGTGGCTACGCACGAAAAGCGAGCGGCTCAATGCCTTTGTCACGCGCATGGAGCAGCGTGCGCTCAAAAAGTCCGACACTGTGCGCCGTGCGCGCTTCTGGGGCCTGTTCCTCTTCGTGGCCATTCCGCTGCCTGGCACCGGCGCGTGGACGGGCTCGCTCATCGCCGCCATGCTGGAGATGCGCGTCAGGGAGGCCTTTCCGCCGATCGCGCTCGGCGTCGTCACGGCCGGCATCATCGTCGCCGTTGTGACGTATGGCGCGGCGTCGCTGCTGTTTTAATGCCGGCGTGCCCGCTGGCAGAGATCGCAGTGCACTGCGGCACACAAAAAAATCCCGCTGTCCCATGGGACAGCGGGATTTTTTATGCATCTCTTTACTCGGCAAACGCCTTTTCCAGCGCCTCGAGCTCATCACGCAGCTCGTGCGGCAGCTTGTCGCCGAACTGCTCGAAATACTCGCGGATGCCCGCGCAGTTTTCGCGCCAGCTCTCGGCGTCGAGCGTCAGCAGCTGACGGAGCGTCTCGACCGTCACGCCGCAGCCGTCGAGGTTGATGTCCTCGGGCTTCGGCTCATAGCCGATGGGCGTCTCGTCCGCGCCCACCTCATCAAAGCAGCGCTTGAGGATCCACTCGAGCACGCGCAGGTTGTCGCCAAAGCCCGGCCACAGGAAGCGGCCGTTGTCATCGGTGCGGAACCAGTTGACATTGAAGATCTTCGGCGCGTTCGGCAGCTTCTTGCCCATGTCGAGCCAGTGCTGCCAGTAGTCTGCCATGTTGTAGCCGCAGAACGGGCGCATGGCCATCGGGTCGCGGCGCACAACGCCGACGGCACCGGTCGCAGCGGCCGTCGTCTCAGAGGCCATCGTCGCGCCGACGAACACGCCGTGCGCCCAGTCGCGGGACTGGTAGACCAGCGGCGCGGTCTTCGCGCGGCGGCCGCCGAAGATGATCGCACTGATCGGCACGCCGGTGCCCTTGAAAAACTCCTCGCTGATGCACGGGCAGTTTTCCGCCGGGGCGGTGAAGCGGCTGTTCGGGTGCGCACCGCGCGTACCGTCGCTGCCGTCCCACACTTCGCCCTTCCAGTTGCGCAGGTGGCCCTTGGGCGGCTGCTTGGTCATGCCCTCCCACCAGACGGTCATATCGTCCTCGTTGAGCACGACGTTGGTGAAGATGGTGTTTCGGCTCGTGGACGCGAGCGCGTTCGGGTTGGATTTTTCGCTCGTGCCGGGGGCGACGCCGAAGAAGCCGTTTTCCGGGTTCACGGCCCAGAGACGACCGTCCGGACCGACGCGCAGCCAGGCGATGTCGTCGCCGACGGTCCAGCACTTCCAGCCCTTTTTGCGGTAGCCCTCGGGCGGGATGAGCATGGCAAGGTTCGTCTTGCCGCACGCGGACGGGAACGCGCCCGTCACATAGCGCACCTCACCCTGCGGGTTCTCGATGCCGAGGATGAGCATATGCTCGGCGAGCCAGCCCTCGCGGCGGCCGAGCTCGGAGGCGATGCGCAGCGAGAAGCACTTTTTGCCCTGCAGCACGTTGCCGCCGTAGTTAGAGTTGACCGAGACGATCTTGTTCTCCTCCGGGAAGTGGACGATGTAGCGGTTTTCGGGGTCGAGCGTGACCTTGGAGTGCACGCCGAGGATCACATCGCTGCTGTCGCCGAGCGCCTCGAGCACCTTTGTGCCGATGCGCGTCATGATCGCCATGTTCAGCACGACATAGATCGAGTCGGTGATCTCGATGCCGTACTTGGCAAACGGCGTGCCGATCACGCCCATCGAGTAGGGGATCACATACATTGTGCGGTCGGTCATTGCGCAGCGCAAAATCTCGTGGAGCTTGGCCTTCATCTCGTCCGGATCCATCCAGTTGTTTGTGGGGCCGGCCTCTTCGCGGGTCCTGGAGCAGATAAATGTCCGGCCCTCGACACGCGCCACGTCGTTGATGTCGCTGCGGTTGAGATAGCAGCCGGGCAGCTTTTCCTCATTGAGCTTGATGAGCTCGCCGGTCTCCACGGCGATCTTTCTCAGGGAGTCGAGCTGGGCCTCAGAGCCGTCGATCCAGACGATCTCTTTCGGGGTCGTGAGTTCGGCAGTTTTCCGCACCAGCTCCAGTACGGACGGGTTTTGCGTCAGTTCCATGTTGTGAGGTTCTCCTTTTTGACTAAAATTTCTCGACCTTGATCCGTATCTATACTACATTTCTCTGAAAACACCTTACACCATCCCGCCGCGCCTGTAAACCCCAAAACGGAAACTTTTCCTGTGAACCTTTTCACACAGGCGCATTTGTGCTACAATGCGCGCAGGATATTGTTCGCGCGAAGGAGGAAACCATATGTGGGAAACCGTTGTACCGGCGCTGTCGGTGCTGGCGGCTGAGGCGGTCATCCGCCGGAAGATCAACGCCCTGCCGCCCGAAACGTTCCCGCTGCGCATCGGGCAGCGCGTGCAGCTGCGCCGGGCATATAATCGCGGCCTGCTGTGCAGCAAGCTTGCCGACCGGCCGAAGGCGGCCGCAGCGCTCCAGACAGCGTCCGCTGCGGTGCTCGCGTCGATGACGGCGGTGTGCGTTTTCCGCCGGAGCAGCGCCGTGCTGCAGGTCGCCATGGGGCTGATGCTCGGCGGTGCGTTGGCAAACCTCGTCGAGCGCTGGGCGCGCGGTGCGGTCACGGACTATGTGTATCTTCCGCGGGCGGTCATCCCGTTTTTCCGGCGCATCATCTGGAACGTTGCCGATCTGAGCGTGTTTGCCGGCTGCCTCGTGGCGATCGGCGTGCTGCTGTGCGAAGCGATGTGATTATGTAAACCAAAGAGAGCAGAATACCCCATGTTCACAGAGCAGCCGGGGAGCACGAGGGGGTAAGCCCCCTCGTAAGGAATCTGGGCTATCTTTTATTTCGCGCGAAGCGCAAATAAAAGATAGCCCCTTGTTCCAACATCAGAACAAGGGGCTATCCTGCGGTGTTCGGTTCCATCACCTTAGAACCTCCTTTAGTTTTCTTGCCGCGCACGGGTACTGGGCGCCGCACACGGACTCCGACCGCTGTGAAGGGAAATGCTCATTCAAGATTTCACACCACTGCGTGCCGTCTCCGGAATTACAGAACCCTGTCTGCTTCCGGTCGATTCAGTACATCGGACTCACCTCCAAGGCTTCCACTGAACCTTTATTGTAAAAGCGCCGCCCCTTGCGGGGTTGCGACTCTTCCTCTTTGCATCTTCAGTATAGCAGCAGCTTCTCACTTTGTCAATGTTTTAATAAACAAAAATACAGAGCAATGTTCAGTAAAAACGCCGAATTTCCACCGTGCGCCCGTGCCAACGCCCCGTGTGCGCGGGGCATTGGCGACCGGCTGCGCGCAGCCGGAAAAACCGCCGTGCGCATCCGTCGGCACACAGCGGCAGCTGTCTCGTATCAGCGGTTGCTCGGCGCGGAGCTTTGCCCGCCGAAGATCCAGTCATCCAGATCCTGATCCATGGTCCGTCACCTCCTGTTTGAGCGACATACGGCCATTGTATGCCGGGCGGGGTGAAAAAATGCACGAACGCGGGCCCTGAAATAGAAAGAACTTGAAACCAACGGCCGTTTGCGTTATAATCAATGCATCTTTATTCGCACGCGGAGGTTCTCTTCGCGGGCAAGACATTTTTCGAAGGATCAGGTGAATCACGAATGAGTGCATCCCAAGACAAAAAGCGCCGCAGCGACGAGCGCGTGCTGGGCACCGAGCGCCGCCAGGTCGCCTCTCAGAAGGAGGCCAAAGAGCGCAAGCAGAGCAAGATCAAGTGGACGGTCGGCACGGTCATTGTTGTGCTGCTGGTCGTTGCGATCCTGCTTGGCAATTCCAGCCTCTTTTACACCGCGCGCCCCGCGCTGCAGGTCGGCGATGTGAAGTATTCCTCGGCCGAGGTCAACTATGCCTACCGCACGGCCTACCTCTCGTTCTGCAACCAGTACAGCAGCATCCTCTCGTCCATCGGCTTTGACACGAGGAAGGCGCTCGATGAGCAGAAGTGTACCATCAGCGAGGAGTTTGACACGTGGGACGACTATTTCAAGGACGCCGCCAAGCAGAACCTCGTGCAGGTCACGGCGCTGTGCGATGCCGCCAAGAAGGCCGGCATCACGCTCGACGAGGACGATCAGCATGAGGTCGATGAGCAGTTTTCCTACATTGAGCTCTCTGCCAAGCAGTATAAGTACAGCTCTGTCAGCAAGTATCTGCAGGCAGTCTACGGCAACGGCGTGACCAAGAAGGTCGCGCGCCACATGCTGGAGCTCAGCCAGCTCGCCTCGAAGTATTCGCAGCAGCAGTACGACAGCTATACCTACACCGACGAGCAGATCGCGGAAAACTACGCCGAGAACAAAAACAGCTACGACGTCTTTAACTACCAGTACTATCTTGTGCAGGCAGCGACCGAGGAGACGACGGGTGCTGATGGCAACACCAGCACCGCCACGACGGATGCCACGATGGCAGCTGCCAAGGCCACGGCCGACAAGATCGCCGCTGCCACGCACGACGCGGACAGCTTTGCCGCCGCCGTGACCGCGAACGTGCCCGCCACGACCTCCGATGACGGCACGGCAAAGGCACCGAGCGTCACGTCCAACACCAACGCCAAGGGCTCGAGCGTCAGCTCCGCCCCGTATGCCGAGTGGCTCTACAGTGCTGAGCGCACGGCCAACAACGTGACCGTTGTCGAGCAGGAGAACACCGGCTACTATGTCGTGCTCTTCCAGAGCCGCGACGACAACAGCTATAACACCGTCAGCGCCCGCCACATCCTCATCAAGGCGGAGGACAGCGACAACGACGGCACGTATTCAGACGACGATAAGCAGAAGGCCAAGGCTTCGATCGACGATGTCTATGAGCGCTGGATGCAGAGCGACCAGACCGAAGATGACTTTGCGCAGCTGGCCAACTCCTTCAGCCAGGACAGCGGCTCGAACACCAAGGGCGGCCTGTATGAGCACATCTACAAGGGTCAGATGGTGCAGGAGTTCAATGACTTCTGCTTTGACCCCGCGCGCAAGCCGGGCGATGTGGGCATGGTCTTCAATGAGAGCGATTCCTACTGCGGCTACCACCTGGTGTATTTCGTCGGTCAGGGCGAGCGCTACTGCGACTACCTTGCCGATCAGGCGCTGCGCTCGGCGGACTTCGAGAAGTGGGAGAGTGCGTTCTTCAACGACTGGAGCGCTACCGAGCTCAACGGTATGAAGTACGTCGGATAAATCAGACACGCGGGATAAATCGGACACACGTCAGAGCCGCCCGCCGGGCGGCTCTGTGTCTATCGCAAAGTGCGGACGCACCATGTTGACAGAGCAGCGGGGGAGCTCGAGGGGGCGAAGCGCCCGCCTCGAATGAGATTCTATTCGTCAGGCATATTTGCTGTGCAAAATGCCTGACGGTGACGGCTTGCTCTCTGAGCAAGCCGGGAGCCGTCCGAACAGGGCGGCTCTTTTTTCAATGTCACTATGGAGGGATCAGCATGACCGGAACAAAAACACTGCGCTATGACACGACCGTGCTCGATGCGCGCGCGCTTGCCGATGCGCTTGAGGCAGAGGAGAAGGCCGGCTGGGAGGTCGCGGAGGCGGCCTACGACGGCACGGACTTTGTCGTGACCTTCGAGCGGGAGGGCGCGCTATGAGCGAGCAGACCCTGCGCTCCGAGATGCTGCTCGGCAGCGACGCGCTCGCACATCTGCGCCGCAGCCGTGTTGCGGTGCTCGGTCTCGGCGGCGTGGGCAGCTGGTGCGCCGAAGCGCTGGCGCGCGCCGGCGTCGGCGCGCTCACACTCGTGGACGAGGACACCGTCAGCGAGAGCAACATCAACCGCCAATGCTGCGCGCTGCACTCCACGGTCGGCCTGCCGAAGGCGGAGGTGATGGCCGCGCGCGTGCGCGACATTGACCCGACCATCGCCGTCGATGCGCGCACCGAGCGCTATGAGGCTGCGACACGGGAACGGTTTTTCGACACGGAGTATGATTATATTGCCGACTGCATTGACCTGGTGTCCTGTAAGGTGGATCTGATCCGCACCGCGCATGCGCGCGGCATCCCCATCGTGTCGGCGCTCGGCACGGGCAACAAGGCGGATGCGAGCCGCTTCGAGCTCTGCGACATCAGCCGGACGAGCGGCTGCCCGTTCGCGCGCGTCATGCGCCGCGAACTGCGCAGCGCCGGCATCACGCACCACGCGGTCGTGTTCAGTCCCGAGCCCGCCATGACGCCGGAGGCACTGTGCGCTCCGCCGCCGGGACGGCGGAGCGTGCCCGGCTCGCTGCCGTGGGTGCCCGCAAGTGCGGGGCTGCTCATGGCGCAGAAGATCGTGCTCGATCTGTGCGCGGCGCAGGAGGCGCGGATATGAAGTCCGTCTGGATCGTGCTGCTGTGTCTGCTGGGCGCGGCGGTGCTGATGGCGCTGCTCGTGTGGTATTTTGAGCAGCGGATGCTGGCGCGGTCGCTCGGCCGCGCGCCGGAGCGAGCGGATGCACAGGCCGCATGGGAGCAGCATATGCTGCGCAAGCAGGGCTGGACGGCCGACTCCGAGCCCGGCAGCGCCGCGCTTGCGCGCGCCCGCGCGGGGCTTGCCGCGATCCAGGAGCGGCCGCACGAGGATGTGTTCACGCCCGGCCTTGACGGTGCGCGTCTGCACGCGCGGCTCTACCGCGTGCCCAATGCCCATGCGACCGTCATCCTCTGCCACGGCTATCACAGCCGCGCCGAGCACGACTTCGGCGCGCAGTTTCCGGCTCTGTATGCCTCCGGCGGCTGCAACCTGCTGCTGATCGACGAGCGCGCGCACGGCCTGAGTGAGGGCAAGTGCCTCACCTTCGGCCAGCTTGAGCGCTATGACATCGCGCAGTGGGTGCACTGGGTGCGCGAGCACTCGCGCGTGCAGCGGCCCATCGCGCTCTACGGCGTGTCCATGGGCGCGGCATCGGTGCTGCTGGCCGCACAGCTTCCGGAGCTGCGCGGCGAGCTTGCCTGCGTCGTGGCCGACTGCGGCTACTCCAGCTTCGAGCTCGAGGTCACGGACGCCGTACACCATGCGACGAACGCGCCGCGCTGGCTGCAGGGGCCGCTTGCGCGTGCCTGCGTGCGCATCCTGCGCCGCAATGGGCTGGATTTTGACGCGGTCGATACCACGCCCGGCATGGCGGCGCTCGATATCCCGATCCTGTTTTTCCACGGCGACGCGGATACTTTTGTGCCGCTGCACCACAGCGAGCGCAACCTCGCCGCCTGCAGGCGCGAGCAGCGGCTCATTGTCATCCCCGGCGCGGAGCACGCCATGTCCGCGCAGGTCGATCCCGAGCGCTACCGGCGCGAGCTGCTGGTTTTCCTGTGGCGCAACACAAACTACCTCTGGGCCGAGCGCGACAAACCGCTCAAATGAGCCGGCTGGCCGAGCCGGTGAACCTCCACGCATCCAAAAGCAGAGTCTGAAAAAGAGCACCGTCCGGTGCTCTTTTTTGCGTCTCAAAATCTTTTATACTTGACTATAAGTAAAATATACTTGACATTATGAATGACAAGTGCTACATTGCGCTTGAACGGAAAAGGAGGCGCTGTTATGCACAACATGACTGGATTTTTGGGTGCTGCCGTCGGCGTGGCCATTGCGGTCGTCATTTGGGTCGTGGTTGTTTCCCTGCGCAAGGAGCGGAGCGGTGACGCGCCGCAGTTTGACGAGCGGCAGCTCGCCGCGCGCGCCAAGGCATACAGCAGCGCATTTTTCACGCTGCTGGGATATCTCGCCGTCGTGGCGCTGCTCGATTCGGTCGCTGAGGTGCGCTGGTGCGATCTGTACACGGCGTGTTTTCTCGGCATGATGCTCGCGCTCGACGTGTTTGCCGTCGCGGCCATCCGCAGTGACGCCTATTTCGGTATCCATGAGCGTCCGGTCGCGTCGATCGTGCTGTTTGCGTTCGTGGCCGTGCTCAATCTCAGTGTGGCGATCGCCCGCTTCGCGGCCGGGGAGCCGCTGCTGGAAAACGGTCTGCTTACGCGCACAAGCAGCATGAACCTCATTCTGGGCATCGCCTTTGTGCCGGTCACGGCGGCGTCGATCGTGTCGGCCGTGCGCGCCCGCCGGGAGGACGCATGAAGAATCTGAAACTCAAGGCGGCCCGCGCCGCGCGCGACTGGTCGCAGCAGCAGCTGGCGGACGCCGTCGGCGTGTCGCGCCAGACGATCGTCGCCATCGAAAAGGGGGACTACAACCCCACGATCCGCCTGTGCATTTGCATCTGTCAGGCGCTGGGCTGCACGCTCGACGCGCTGTTCTGGCCGGAGACGGAGCGGCAATAATTCCCCACTTGCTGCATGATTTCGTGCCACATTTACAAAGCTCTCACCACTTGGGTACAAAAAAGCCGGATGTCTGTGACATCCGGCTTTTTGTGTGTCTTCTCAGCCTTGCAGCAGCGCTGCAGCCGCAGCGCCCACGGCAGAGGCATTGGATATGGGCTTGCACACGCAATAACGCTGCAGCTTCTGGACGAGGAAGCGGTCGAGCTCCTCGTTGACGGCGGGGTGCAGAAGCGCCGAATTGCGAAACAGCGACCCGTCCACGGCCACGACCATGGGACGGTGGCGGTTTTGTGCGCCGCCGGTCAGCAGCACCATGGCGGCGACGTTTGCGACGAGCACCTTGGCCGCACGGCCGAACACACCCTGAATGACCATGGCGGCGGTCTTGCGGTCGGCGTCCGCAGCATCTGCCAGGGCGGCGATCGCGCCGCTGTCCGGATCTGCGCCGAAGGTGTCCGCATCGCTGGCGGAGAGCGTGCCGAGCGCGCGCAGCTTGTCGGCGGTTTCGGCGGCGAACAGGCCGTCATCCGCGGCGGCGATGAGCGCGAGGCGGCAGAGCTCGCCGAGGTAGCGGCCGCTCGTCATCTTTTCGAGGCGGTACGCGCCCGGCGCGGCGGAGGCTGCGTCGATCGCCTGATCGAAGCGGCTCTGCGGCAGCTCGGTGAACGAGCCGGACTCGAGATTTACGAGCATCGCGCCGTCTTCGTCGCGGCCGAGCTTTTCGATCGCGCGCACCGGCAGCAGGCAGCAGGTGTTCGTGCCCGTGCCGTTGACGAGCCCGGCGAAGCCGTTTGCATAGTTGTTGGAGATGGTGGCCACACCGCTCAGGTACGTGGCAGGGGTGTCGTTGACGACCGCGATGGGCAGTTTCGGACAGCCGCGGCGCGCGAGCTCCTCGGCGAGGTCGGCGCCCACGAGACGCTCCTCCCAGCCGGTGAGCTGCACCTCCTTGGTCATGCTGAGCACCTTCGCGTCCAGCTCCGGCGTGTTCTGCGCAGGATAGCTGAAGCAGACGCCGATGTGCGTGGCGTCTGCCAGCAGCGGCGCGAGCGCATCGGCGGTCAGACGGATGAAATCCGCCCAGTCGGCCGCACCGTCCGTGCCGGGCATGGGCAGCTTGCGCTCGTTTTCGAGGACCGGATGACCGAATTCATACCGCACGGTGGCGACGCGGAAATGCGTGCCGCCCGCATCGACGACAGCGACGCGCTTGCCCTCCGTGTCGGGCAGATGCTTGCCCGGTGCGAGGTAGGCCGGCAGCATCGGCAGACCGCCGGGTTCCCCGCGCAGGCCGCGCTGCATCGCGGCGAGCAGGGCGTCGGTGAGCGCCTGTGTGTCAAGCTGATCAGGTGCGGCGTCATACTTACGCAGGAAGGTGAGCACGCGCGCGTCGATGTGGATCGCGGGGATCTCCACCTCCTGATGCGCAGCGAGCGGGTACGGTGTGCGCGCCGCGGCCGGCTTCGCGGGTACTGCGGGGGGCTCGGCGTCCTTCTTTTTCTTGAAAAACGGAAGCTTCATGTGTTCTCTCTCTTTCTTGACGAAGACCCCGCGCCGGAACCGGCGCGGGGGCGATGTCGTTATATCCAGAGGG
>OKUQ01000484.1_pt1 | contig 23683 bp, 19 predicted proteins | sample 1606811 | NCBI WGS metagenome assembly OKUQ01 (sample SAMEA3882546, study PRJEB24775) | human gut metagenome | biome: human-associated habitat; feature: intestine environment; material: feces | place: Netherlands | collected 2009/2010
CGAACCCTTGACCTCTCGGATGCGAACCGAACGCTCTCCCAGCTGAGCTACGCCCCCACAAGGCTTGTTCATTATAGCACATTTTTCACATTTGTAAAGACCTTTTTTTCTTCCGGCGCATTTTTGTGCGAAAAAGTCCCGAAAAAGAAAATTGCTTCCCGCTCTTGCGCAATCGCCGCTTTTGTAGTAGAATACTTGCACGTGGCCATTGACAAGGCTGCACTAGTCGGGGAGCCAGCGGTGTCCTGTACCTGCAATCCGCTATAGCAGGGATGAATTCCCGCCCCCGGATAGGTTGATGTGTCGTCTGCCCGCAGTAAGCGGCGTTGAAGGTTCGGTCCCGCGCAACGGAGCCTTGTGAACCATGTCAGGCGGGGAACCGAGCAGCATTAAGCAGGTCACTCCGTGTGCCGTGGGGGCGCCGAGCCCGAGCTGGCTGCTGTGGTAACGGGCATGTCGTCTATTCAAAGGTGGGTGTGCAGTCTTGTCAATGGTCACGTTTTTTATGTTTTCCGTTCCCGGAGGTGACGCGCGCAAATGATGTATCAGGCGCTCTATCGCAAATACCGGCCGAAGACGTTTGACGACGTTGTCGGTCAGGAGCATATTACCGAGACGCTCAAAAAGCAGGTCGAGACCGGGCGTCTGTCCCATGCCTACCTGTTCATCGGCACGCGCGGGACCGGCAAGACCACCTGTGCCAAGATCCTGGCCAAGGCGGTCAACTGCGAGCATCCGGTCAACGGCAACCCGTGCAACCGGTGCGCCGCCTGCCGCGGCATCGACGACGGGTCGATCCTCGACGTGGTCGAGCTGGACGCCGCGTCCAACAACGGCGTCGACAACGTGCGCGCCCTGCGCGATGAGGCGGTGTTTTCCCCCGCCAGCGTGCGCAAGCGCGTGTATATCGTCGACGAGGTGCACATGCTCAGCAACTCGGCGTTCAATGCTCTGCTGAAGATCCTTGAAGAGCCGCCGGAGCACCTCATGTTCATCCTTGCAACGACGGAGCTGCACAAAGTCCCGGCGACGATCCTGTCCCGCTGCCAGCGGCACAGCTTCAAGCGCATCCCGGTCGACACGATCACCGCGCGCCTGAACTTCGTCGCGCAGCAGGAGCATCTGAACCTGCAGCCGGATGCGGCCGCGCTGCTCGCCCGCATGGCGGACGGCGGTATGCGCGACGCGCTCACGCTGCTCGACCAGTGCTGCGGAAACGAATGTATCTCGACCGACGCGGTCATCTCCGCCATCGGTCTTGCCGGAAACCTGCGCACGGCGCAGCTTTTGCGAAGCGTTGCCGCCGGTGACACCGCAGGCGCGCTCGAACAGTTCCGCGAGCTCTGGCAGGATGGGAAAGACCCCTCTGCCCTGCTCGACGAGCTGAGTATGCTCCAGCGCGACCTGCTCATGCAGGCCGTTGCGCCGCGCGGCGGCCGGGAGCTGCTCTCCGGCGCATATGACCCGGTCACGCTTGAGGAGCTCTCCGGTGCGTTTTCGTCCGCGCAGCTGCTGGCAAACCTTCAGAGCATCCAGCAGACGCTCGGCGCGATGGCATCGCAGCCCAACCCGCGCATCGCGGCGGAGTTGTGCCTGATCCGGCTCTGCCGGCCGGAGCTATGCGACGATGTGCCGACGCTGTGCGCGCGCATGGACAAGCTCGAACAGACCGTATACAGCGGAGCGATCCCCGCGCCGCGCGCATCTGCGCCCGCGCCGAAGGCGAAGCCTGAACCGAAACCGGTGCACGATGACGTTCCCCCTTGGGAGCCGCCCGCGCCGCCGGTCTCCGCGCCGAAGGCAAAGCCCGAGCCGAAACCGGTATTCGACGACGTCCCCCCATGGGAGCCGCCAGAGACCGTTCCCGCTCCCATCCCGGAGCCCGAACCCGAGCCGGAACCGGAGCCCGAGCCTGCGCCCGAGCCGGAACCGGAGCCGGAGGCGCCCGCGCTGACGCTCGCGCAGTCGACCGAGGCGACGCGGGTGCTCGATCTGGAGCTCTATTCCTCCTCCGCGGTGCTGGTCGACGTGCAGAGCGGGACCGTACTGGCAGAGAAGGCCCCGGACGCGAAGATCTATCCCGCGTCCATGACGAAGGTCATGACGCTGCTGGTGGCGGCGGAAAATCTCCCGGATCTGGACGCGACGTTCACCATGACGCAGGCCATCATCGACCCCATCTATCTGGCCGGGGCGTCTATGGCCGGGTTTGTCGACGGCGAGACGGTCTCGATGCGGGATCTGCTCTACGGCGCGGTCGTCCCCTCCGGCGCGGAGGCGACGGAGGCGCTGGCGCAGGCCGTCGCCGGGAGCGAGGAAGCGTTCGTGACCATGATGAACGAAAAGGCCGCTACGCTGGGGCTTACCAGCACCCACTTCATGAACACCAGCGGCCTGCACGACGAGGACCACTACTCGACCGTGCGGGAGATCGCGCTGATCCTGCAGGCGGCTTTGCAGAACGAGATCTGCGCCGAGGTCCTCAGCACGGAAAACTACCGCGCGAGCCGGACGGAGCAGCATCCGGACGGGCTGGCCATGACGAATAAATTCCTCTACCGCGTCCACCACGAATACAGTCTCGGCGGGGCGGAGATCACGGCCGCCAAGACCGGCTACACCGCCGAGGCCATGAACTGCTGCGCGAGCGCCGGAAAAACGCCGGACGGCCGGTCCGTGATCTGCGTAACGGCGAACGCGTGGACGGGTGAATTCTGCATCGAAGACCATATCGCGCTTGACTCCAAATACTGCGGCAGCGCAGAATCTGAATGACCGGAGGGAATCGGATATGAAAAAGCTTTCCCCGCGCGTGTGGCTGACGCTCGTTCTTGTCGGCCTGGTCGGCCAGTTTGCCTGGACGATCGAAAATATGTATTTTAACGTCTACCTCTACAACACCATCTCCACCGATCCCGGCTACATCTCCGCCATGGTCGGCTGGAGCGCGGCAGCTGCCACGCTCACGACGCTTCTGATGGGCGCGCTGTCTGACCGGGTGGGCAAGCGGAAGCTGTTCATCTGCGGGGGATATCTGCTGTGGGGACTTTCCACGGCGGCGTTCGGACTGGTGACGGTCGAGAACGCGGCGAAGCTGTTCCCCGCGGCCGCGGCCACGGCGGCAGCCGCGGTCATGATCGTGGTGCTCGACTGCGTGATGACCTTCTTCGGCTCGACCGCCAACGACGCGGCCTTCAACGCCTGGATCACCGACACCGTGCCGAACGAGGCCCGGGGCAAGGCCGAATCCGTGCTGGCCATCCTGCCGCTCATCTCCATACTCGTCATCTTCGGGCTGTTTGACGGCATGACGCAGCGCGGCGAATGGCAGAAGTTCTTCGGGATCTTCGGCGGGCTGGTGGTGCTGACGGGTCTCGTGTCCGTCTTCCTCATCCCGGAGCCGAAGCTGGAGCCCAGGAAGGAGCCGTATCTGCCGACGCTCGTCTACGGCCTGCGGCCGTCGGTGGTGAAGGAGAATCCGGCGCTGTACCTCTCCTTCGCGGCCTTCTGCCTGTTCTCTGTAGCGGTACAGGTCTTCTTCCCGTATCTCATTATTTATATGCAGAACTATCTGCACTTTGACGGCTATGCACTCGTGCTCGGGATCGTGCTGATCTTCGCGTCGGTGGTGAGCGTGCTGTCCGGCCGGGTGATCGACCGGCTCGGGGCGTTAACGTGCGTGCTGCCGGCGGCGGGCGTGATGTTCGCGGGCCTCGTCGGCATGTTCTTCGCGCGGTCGATGCCGGCCGTGATCGTGACCGGGTGCGTGATGATGTCGGGCTACATGCTGGTGACGGCCATCCTCTCCGGCGTCATCCGTGACCATACGCCCGCCGGCAAGGCCGGGCATTTCCAGGGCATCCGGATGATCTTCGGCGTATTGCTGCCGATGATCCTCGGGCCCGCGATCGGCGCGGCCGTCATCCGCGGCAGCGATTCGACATACGTGGACCTCGGCGTGGTGAAGACGGTGCCGACGCCGTCCATTTTCCTGGCGGCGGCCGTGGTGCTGCTGCTGATCCTGCCGCCGGTGCTGGCGCTTCGGAAAAAGGAGGGTGCGGCATGCTGACACGCTGGGGCGAAACACTGGACAAGCAGCAGGTGCTGCAGGAATATCCCCGCCCGCAGCTCGTGCGGGAGAGCTTTTATCCTCTCAACGGCCTGTGGGACTATGCCATCACGGCCTCCGACGCCTGCCCCGGCGCGTGGGACGGGCAGATCCTCGTCCCCTTCTCGCCGGAAGCGCCGCTGTCCGGCGTGGGGAAGACGCTCCGGCCGGGGCAGGTGCTCTGGTACCGGCGGCCGCTGCCGCTCAAAAAACGGGCGGGCATGCGGACGCTGCTGCATTTCGGGGCGGTGGACCAGCGGGCGTGGGTGTACGTCAACGGTCTGCTCGCGGGAACGCACACAGGCGGCTACACCGCCTTTACCCTTGACATCACGAAGCTGCTGCGGGAGGGCGAAAATACCCTGACCGTCGCCGTGCGCGACGACACGGACACCGTCCCCCTTGCCCGCGGCAAGCAGAAGACGAAGCGCGGCGGCATCTGGTACACGCCGCAAAGCGGCATCTGGCAGACCGTCTGGGCGGAGCTCGTGCCGGAGCGGTATATCGGGTCTCTGCTCTTTACCCCGGAGCTGCCGGCCGGGCGCATCCGCTGGCAGGTCTTCTCTGCCGCGCCGCAGGGCGCGAAGGTCTCCGTCTGCTATCAGGGCGAGCCCGTCGCCGAGGGTGAGACGGACGCGGACGGCTGCGGCAGTGCCGTCATCGCGCCGGAGCAGCTGCATCTGTGGACGCCGGAGACGCCGGAGCTCTACGACGTGACCGTCACGCTGGGTGATGACACCGTCAAAAGCTACTTTGCCATGCGCACCGTCGGCACAGGGCGGGACGCGGCGGGGCATCCCTGCCTGCTGCTGAACGGCCAGCCGTATTTCCACCACGGCGTTCTTGACCAGGGCTACTGGCCGGACGGACTTTATACCGCGCCGTCGGACGAGGCGCTGATCTACGACATCCAGCTCATGAAGCGCCTCGGCTTCAACATGCTGCGCAAGCACATCAAGATTGAGCCCATGCGCTGGTACTATCACTGCGACCGGCTGGGCATGCTCGTCTGGCAGGATATGCCCTCCGGCGGCGGGCGATATAATCTGCTGACCATCTCCGCCCCGCTCATCACCGGCATCCACCTCAAGGACAGCCATTACCGCCTCTTCGCCCGCACCGATCCGGACGGCCGCGACAGCTTCCGGCAGGAGCTGGAGGAGATGATCCGGCAGCTGCAGAACTGCCCATGCATCGTGCTCTGGGTGCCGTTCAACGAGGGCTGGGGGCAGTTCGACGCGAAGCAGATCACGCGTCTTGTCCGCAAGCTCGACCCCACGCGCCTCATCGACCACGCCAGCGGCTGGCATGACCAGGGCGTGAGCGACGTCAGGAGCCTGCACGTATATTTCAAGCCCTACCGCTTTAGGCCCGACAAGAAGGGCCGGTCCGTTGTCCTCTCGGAGTTTGGCGGGTACAATCTGCCCGTCGCGGGCCACACGTGGAACGAAAAGAACTTCGGCTACAAGGGCTATCAGACGCCCGAGGCGCTGGGCGAGGCCGTGCGGAAGCTCTATGAGACGCAGATCATCCCGGCGCGGAAGGCCGGGCTGGCCGCCGACGTCTACACGCAGCTGAGCGACTTGGAGGACGAGGTCAACGGCTTCGTGACCTATGACCGGCGCGTGGAAAAGCTGCCGGAGGCGCTGATGCAGGCCATCGCTCGCGAACTGAAAAGAGAATGATCATGAAGAAACGGATACTGGCGCTTTTGCTGGCGCTGACGCTGCTGGTGCTGGGCGGCTGCACAGTGCGCGATATGGTGCAGGTAGTGGGGGTCTCAACTACAACTTTGCAAGAGCTGGCGGACGCCGCCCTGTCGGATGAGACCGAGGCCCCGGAATCCGGCGACCAGTTCGTCACCGCGGAAAGCCCTGCGGAACCCCCTGAGGAAGCGCCGCAGGACGAAGCGGCCCCGGCGGACGAGATCTCCGAGACCACGGACACCGTCGGCGAGCATAGCTATTATTATGATGTCGACCATGTCGTTCTGTATCTCGACACCTACGGCCATCTGCCGGAGAACTATATCACGAAGGACGAGGCCCGCGCGCTCGGCTGGGAGGGCGGCAGCGTTGAAGCGTATCAGGAGGGAGCCGCCATCGGCGGCGACCGCTTCGGCAACCGCGAGGGGCTGCTGCCCGAGCAGACCGGCCGGAGCTATACCGAGTGCGATATCAACACCGACGGCGCAGATTCCCGCGGGGCAGAGCGCCTGATCTTCTCGAACGACGGGCTGTATTTCTACACGTCTGACCACTACGTGAGCTTTACAGAGCTCACCGTCGACGGAGGGACGGTCGTATGGAGCCGCTGAGCTTTACGATCGACTGCCGGGAGCTGGTCTCCCGCGCTGCGGCGCACGACTGCTTTGCGCGCGTATTCTCCCTGCCGGCAGGCTACGGGCGGAATCTCGACGCGCTCTACGACGTGCTGACGAGCCTGCCGCCGTGCCGGATCACGCTTGCGGGCACGAGCTGCCTCTATCCCCTGCTCGGCGCGTACGCGGAAAAGCTGCTGGCGGTCTTCCGCGACGCGGCGCGGGACAACGAAAATATCCAGTTCCAAGAAAAATCAGAAATTTTTTGAGCATTTCTCACTGTTTGTCTATATTGCAAGAAAGCGGGCAATTTTCCTTGTGGAAATCGTCAATTTACAAAGTACGGCATTGTCGGATAAAATACGCAATATGAACGAATTGTGAATTTGTCGTTCAGGAAAGAAATTGAGGAGGAACCATATGGAAATTCAAACTGGTGCATTGATCATTGTCCTTGCGTACATGGTCGGCATGATGATCGTCGGCTATGTCGTCGGCAAGATCAACATCAAGGGCAGCGCTGACTATCTCGTTGCAGGCCGCAGAATGGGCCTGTTCATGGTCGCGTTCTCCCTGTCCGCCAACAACATTGGCGGCGGCTCCACCACGGGCCTGGCCCAAAAGGCCTTCGGCGCATGGGGCATCAGCGCGATCTGGTACGTCCTGGCGGCGTCCCTTGCCATGATTCCGCTGGCCTACTTCGCACCCAAGATCCGCAAGACCATGGCTGTCACGATCCCTGAGGTCGTCGGCCGCCGCTTCGGCAAGCTCTCCAGCAACTTCACCGCCGTGCTCAGCGTTCTGTCGCTGTTCTGCCTGACGTCCTCGCAGATCGGTGCTTCCGGCGCAGTCATCAACGCGCTGATCCCGTCGATCCCCCTGAACGTCTGCCTGCTGCTGGCCGGCTTTGTCACCATCTTCTATACCACCTTCGGCGGCATGATCGCTGACCAGGTCTCCGACCTCATCCAGTTCGGCATCATTCTCGTCGGCCTGGCGATCGCCACCCCGATCGTCCTGAAGTACGCGGGCGGCTGGCAGGCCATCTCCGCGGCTCTGCCCGGCGAAAAGCTGAACATGACCCAGATCGGCTGGGCCTCCATCATCGGCTACTTCTTCAACTACTTCTGCACCTTCCTCTGCGGCCCCGAGATGGTCTCCCGTTTCGAGACCTGCAAGGACGAGAAGACTGCAGTCCGCGCGTCCTTCCTCTGCGCCATCCTGATGGCTGCCATGTCCATCTTCCCGACCCTCCTCGGCCTCGCTGCCTTCGCTCTGAAGGACCAGCTGCCCGGCCTTGCTGAGAACGGCTCCAACGCCATGATGGTCGTCACCGGCGCCTACGCGCCCGGCATCATCACCGGCCTCATCTCCGCCGCGATCATCTGCGCGACCATGTCCTCGGCAGACTCCAACCTGCTGTGCATGTCCACGATGATTATCAACGATATCTATCCCGGCTTCGGCGGCAAGAAGAAGCTCGAGGACAAGCAGGTCATCTTCTACACCCGTCTCTGCAACGTCATCGCGGCGCTCATCGCCATGGGCATCTCCATGTTCGGTGTCTCCCTCGTCGCCATGAACACCTTCGCATTCGGCATCCGCTGCGCAGGCCCGTTCGCGGCCTACGGCCTCGGCCTTGCCGTTCCGAAGGCCACGAAGAACTCCGGCATGATCTCCATCTTCACCGGCACCATCGCCTTCGTCGTCTGGCAGCTCCTGTCCAACGGCGGCACGCTGTGGTTCATGATGCCGGTCGTCTTCGGCAGCCTTGTCTCCGTCATCACGTTCTACGTTGTGAACCTGATCGAGTGGAAGCGCGGCGTCCCCGCAGCTCCGTCTGCCTACACCGTCGAGGAAGCCAAGTAAGACTCCCCCGCCCCGCCTGAGGGCCTGAACACAAGCAAGACCCCGGATGATGCGCTGCATCATCCGGGGGTTGTTTTTCTCTGATCGTGTTCCTGCCGCAAACAGACAGGCATGGCGACTTTATCCGTAACTTTTCCATGCGTTCTATTGACAGGAAGGAATTCCTGTGGTATCCTGTGTTATGACAATGATAGTTGTCATTTAGACAAGAAAGATTGTCAGGCAAGGGAGGTGCTGTATGATACTGCGAAATCGTTTAAAGGAGCGCAGAGCTGCACTAAATGTGAATCAGCAGGAAATGGGACGCCTATGCGGCGTATCGCGGCAGACGATCAGCCTGATCGAGCGGGGCGATTATTCGCCGTCTGTCACCCTTGCTCTGACGATCGCGAAGGTCTGCGGCGTTACGGTAGAAGAAGTCTTCTATTTACAGGAGGAAACTGAAAATGAAAAATGACGAAATCAAACAGGCAAATCGAAAAGCTCTGCCTAAATTTTTGCTTTTTGCGGTCGTATGTACGATTGTCGGCGGCGTGGTCGGTTATTATTCCGGTCACGGTGCAGCAAAAGGCGGGTTGGATCAACTGGTTGGCATGATGAAAGAAGCGGGAGCGTTCTTCGGAACGCACATCGCTCCTTGGCTGATGCTGGCGCTGGCAGTCATCGTGCCGGTAGTCTGCATCCCGATTTATCGGCGTGCAAAGAAACTGGTTGCTGCGTGGGATGGCGAGGATGAGGACATCTCGGATACGGTTGACAGAAAGCTGTCTGCTGTGATTTGGACTACAAGCGTAGCCCTTATCGTCTCCTATTTTCTTATTGCTGCATCCTATTCCGGTGGCTTTGCAACATTTGACAGTAAGAACAGCACAATCATCTTTTTTATCGGCGTTGTTGCTTTTTTCGGCATAATGGCTGAGGCGACGATTATTCAGCAAAAGTGCGTGGACACCGCCAAGCAGACCAATCCCGAAAAGAAAGCGTCCGTCTACGATATGCGATTTCAAAAGAAGTGGCTGGAGGACTGCGACGAGGCCGAGAAACTGATGATCGGCAAGTGCGCGTTCAAAGCCTACTCCGCAACGAATGCGGTCTGCACGATTTTAGCGATCGTGCTTGCGGTCTGTGCGCTTGTGTTCGATATTGGATTCCTGCCCTCGCTCACGGTCTGCCTCGTCTGGATCGTCAATTTGTCGGTGTACTGCAAGGAGGCCATGCGCTATTCCAAGGCCGGATGCAAAATCTCGTAATTTCTTTCAAAGGGGGGAACTTGTCATGACGCTCAGCAGTACCGGTTGTTTTATTTTGGCGGTCACCTGGCTTTTGGTGTCGCTGCTTTGGTTCTTTTGGGTGAAAAATACCACGATCGGCATTGTGTGGCTGATCATCGGAGCCGGTGAATTGGTCCTTGCTTTTATCATGCGCCATAAGGAAACATGCAAATGAACGGCAGTACTTACCTCATTTTGCTTGCCGTGTTCCTTTTTGTGATCATACCTTGGATCACAAGAAGAAGGAAACTGGCGGCAGTCAGACACATTTTGAATCAAAAAAAGCAGAACAAGGAGAACCGTGAAATGAAAGAACTGGCAAAACGGTTTATCGGAGAAGCGTGCATCATTTATACGATCACTTCAAATGACGGCAGCGTACAGGGAGTGATAAAAGAAATTGATGACGGCGGTATGGTCATAGAGAAGAAGACGGGCGAACTGGAGATCGTCAATCTGGATTTTGTCACCCGGATCCGGGAGTATCCGAGAAAGAAAAACGGCAGAAAAAAGGGCGTCGTACTCGACTGACAAACCGCCCGCGGGCCAAAGGGCCCGCGGGCGGAGTTTTTGTTCCGTTCGTCAGCTCGTCTTCCAATAGATCTCGGCGCCCGCCTGCTCCAGGACGCGGACGGTCTCGTCCGCGCCAAGCGGGATGGAATCGACGTAGAGGTTCACCGTCTCGCCCGGGGTGTTGGTCGTGACGATGAACATCAGGTAGAGCGGTGTGTAATCCGCGTCGTCCTTCGTCCCGACGCCGCTGACGTCCTCCGCGCCGAGCCGCCCCGCATTGATATCCGCCAGACAGGCCGCGTAGAGCTCCCACGCATGCGCGCCTGTCAGCTCCAGATCCGCGTCCGACGCGTTGGAATACACATAGCACGAGAGCACGTTCGCCTTCGTGCGCGGCGTATCGAAGCCCGTGCGGATGCGCACGCAGTCGGGGCTGTTGTAGACGGAGGAGAACTGCGAGATGAGGCTGCCGGACGCCAGCGCGTCCGCCTCGTTGTAGACCACGCTGTAGTAGCGCTGCAGAAACCGCCCGTCCGTCAGCCGGTAGCTGATGTAGAAGCCCTGCGTCTGGTCGGTCCCGCGCTGGTAGTCCGTCTTCCGCTGCTCCTGCCGCGGCTTTTCCTCCACGGCGGCGGTGTGCAGGGCCAGGACGCGGTCAATGAACGCGGGATCCTGCGAGGTGTAGAGGCCCTGATACTCGTTTCTCGTCAGCCCGGCCGCCGCGATCCGGCTGCGCTGCGGAAGATACCGCGAATAGCCGAACAGGTCGAACTTCGCCGCGCCGAACACCACCGCCAGCACTAGACAGCAGGCCGCAAACCCGCCCCAGCCGCTGCGGAAGACGAAAACGGTCTTCTGCAGGAGCATTTTTCCGGTAAAATAGCCCACGAACGCACCGACCGTCAGAAACAGCAGCACATACCAGAAATTATCCGCCGCGTTGCCCGAGAGCAGCTCGACCAGCAGCACGCCGATGACCAGCGCGCAGCCGATCGTAAACCCATACAGCGCCGCCGGACGCAGCTGGCGCACGGCGATCACGTCGCCGCTGCGCTCCATCTCCCGGTGCTGCAGCAGCAAATACGCGCAGACGGCGAAGATCACGCCCACGCCCGCCAGAATGCCGAGATACCCCCAGCCCACCAGATGCGGGTCCGTCTCATAGCCGACCGCGCCCGCGTCGACCCATTCGGTCGCCACGCGGAAGCCGCCGCGCAGCAGGCCGAAGACCGGCGAGGCGTAGGCCGCGGCGCGTTCGGCCGCGGTCGTCTGACTCGCGGGCATGCCGTAGACAAAGGTCTGCATCAGATGCTGCACGATCGACTCGAGCACGTAGGCGGCAAAATTCAGCATCCCGTAGACGAGTGGCGCAGCCGCCATCTGCCCGACGACCATGCACACCAGCGACGCAAACGAGAAAAACAGCAAAAAACCCATCGCCGTCGCCGCGAACACCTGCATCGCGGGCAAAAAGGCCGACACGCCGAAGCCTGCGCCGACCGCCCATAACAGCAGCGACGACACCAGCGCCGGCGCTGCGCACAGCAGCAGCCCCGTCAGGTAGTTGGTCAGAAACAGCGTCCGCCGCTTGACTGGCAGGGCTGCATAGAAATACGCGCTGCCGGTCCGGAACAGCCAGGAAAACAGCGCCCAGGCGAGCAGGCCGCCGTAGACAAACGGCACGATCGACGCGCCGGTCACCGCGTTTTCCAAAATCGTCCGCTCCGCCTGCACAAAAAAGTCCTCCGTGCACACCGACACGCCGCGGCAGTAGCTGTACAGCCGCAGCGGCAGCAGCAGCTCATACAGGCAGAACAGCCCCCAGACCGGCGCGGTCCGCCGCAGGGAGCGGCGGAAGATCGCACGGTCAAAGCATGAGTTTTTTGACGTCATATCCGCTCCCTCCCAGCTCGTACATGAAAATTTCCTCCAGACTCAGCGGCAGCAGGTCGCACAGCAGCGGCTTCGTCCCGGCCAGACGTTCCGCCGTCTGCGCGGGCTCGCCGCGGATGATGAGCGTCTGCACGCGGCCGAGCGTGCTCGCGTGCAGGACTGCAAGGTCCTCCGGCAGCGGCTGGTCCGTCACGAGCTGGACCTTGACGATGTTCTCCTGCAGCTCGGCCAGTGACCGCTCCAGCAGCATCCGGCCCGCGTGCATCATGCCGACGTGATCACAGATATCCTCCAGCTCGCGCAGGTTGTGCGACGACACGAGCACCGTCATGCCGTAGCCCGCCACATCCTCCACCACGAGACTCCAGATCTGCCGCCGCATGACCGGGTCGAGCCCGTCGACCGGCTCGTCGAGCACGAGATAGTCCGGCCGGATGCACAGCGTCAGCCAGAAGGCCGCGTGCTTCTGCATGCCCTTGGAAAAGCGGCGCAGCGGCGTGCGCTCGTCCAGACAAAAGACCTCGCGCAGCGCGTCAAAGCGGGCCGCGTCAAAGCGCGGGTACATCGCGCGGTAAAAGGCCGCAAGCTCGCGGATCGTCCCGCCGCCGAGCACGCCCAGATCGTCCGGGATATAGCCGATGCGGCTTTTGATCTCCGGGTTTTCATAGACCGGCAGACCGCCGATCGTGACCGTCCCTGCGTCCGGCCGGTAGATGCCGGTCAGGTGCCGGATGGCCGTGGATTTACCCGCGCCATTCGAGCCGATCAGGCCGTAGACCGCCCCCTGCGGCACGCGGAGCGACAGCTCGTCCAGCGCTTTTTTGCCGCCGAAGGTCTTTGTGACATGGGAAAGCTCGATCATGGCGTTGGTTCCTCCTCTGTGAGCAGCTGCGCGAGCTGCGCCTGTGTAAGCCCCAGCTGGCGCAGCTTCTGCGCCGCGGCGCAGAAGGCGTCCACGGCCTGCTTTTTCTGCTGCTCGGCCAGCTGGTCGACCTGCGCGACAAACGAGCCCTTGCCGGCCACGGACAGGATATAGCCGTCTGCCTCCAGCTCGCGATAGGCCCGCTGGATGGTGTTGGGGTTGATGGCGAGCTGTCCCGCCAGCTCGCGCACGGACGGCAGTCGACTCCCCGGCGGCAGCAAGCCGGTCAGCATGAGACGGCGCAGCTCCGTCTGGATCTGCTCATAGATCGGGCGCGGGTCCCGGTAGTTGATGGTGATCACGGCCGCTCCTCCTGACTGTATGAACTGTATTGGTACAAGCATAGCATTCCGGCCGGAGAAAGTCAACGCGGTGGGGAAGTTTTTCCGCGGCCGTTGACCTTCCCGCCGCCGTGCGGTATGATGAGGGTATCATCAAAAAAGGCGGAAATATTATGAACGAACCGTTTGCATTTTATCAGCAGAGCGCCGACTATGTCCGCGCGCGCATGCCGTTCGAGCCGCAGATCGCGGTGATCCTCGGCTCGTCGCTCGGGCCGTTTGCCGGACAGCTGCAGGACCCGGTAGAGATCGACTACCACGAGATCCCCAACTTCCTCACCTCCACCGCGCCCGGCCACGCGGGCAAGCTCATCTTCGGGACGCTCGCGGGCAAGCGGCTCGTGTGCCTGTCGGGCCGGTTCCACAGCTATGAGGGCTATGACTTCGAGCAGCTGACGCAGCCGGTGCGGCTTTTGAAGCTGCTGGGCGTCCGGGCGCTGATCGTGACGAACGCGGCTGGCGGCGTGAATGAGCGCTACCGCCCCGGCGATTTCATGCTGATCGCCGACCAGATCAAGCTCAACGGCGCAAGCCCTCTGCGCGGCCGGAACGTCGACGAATTCGGCTCGCGGTTTTTTGACGTCACCCGGATGTACACGCCGGAACTGCGCGCGCTGGCAAAGACCTGCGCCGACGAGCTCGGCATCCGCGTACAGGAGGGCGTCTATTTCTTCATGCCCGGCCCGCAGTTTGAGACTCCGGCGGAGATCCGCGCCATCCGCGCGCTCGGCGGCGACGCCGTCGGCATGTCGACCGTGACGGAGGCGCTGACCGCGGCGCATTGCGGTCTGCCGCTGCTCGGCATCTCGGTCATTACCAATCTGGCCGCCGGCATGACCGGCGCCGCCGTCACCGGCGAGGAGGTCAACGAGACCGGCGCCGCCGTCGCCGGCCGATTCAGCCGGTATCTGACAAAGATCGTAGAGGAGATGGACGTATGACAACGACTTTCCGGGCCGACGAGGGCCTTGCTTTCCTGCTGCAGTATGAGAATGTCGCCTGGTACGACGCGGGCGAGGTGCGGATCCTGGACCGCCGCGTGTATCCGGCGAAGACCGAATTCGTCACCTGCCGGACGCACGTCGAGGTCGCGCAGGCGATCCGCGACATGGTCACGCAGAGCGCCGGACCGTACACCGCAGCCGCCATGGGCATGGCGCTGGCGGCCTATGAGTGCCGCGAAAAAACAGAGGCGGAGCAGCTCGCCTTCCTCGCCGCAGCGGACGAGACGATCTCGAACGCCCGGCCGACCACGGCCAAGCGCATGAAGCTCGTCTGCGACGGCTGTCTGGAGGCGGCGAAGCTGGCGCTCCGCGAGGGGCGGCCAGTCGACCTGGCCATCCGCGAGCACGCGGTGAACGCCAACAACCGCCGCTACAGCAAGGTCAACGAGATCGCAAAATATCTCGTACCGCTCATCCCCGCGGGCGGTACGGTCATGACGCAGTGCTTCGGCGAGACGATCGTCGGCATGATGCTGAAGGAGGCGAAGCTGGCGGGCAAGGACTTCCGCCTGTTCTGCCCGGAGACGCGGCCGTATTTCCAGGGCGCGCGCCTCACCGCCACGGTCTGCCGTGACATGGGCTTCGACGTGACCGTCATCACCGACAACATGCCCGCGTTCGTCATGGAGCGCGAGCACGTGGATCTGTTCACCTGCGCGGCGGACGCCATCTGCCTCGACGGCTATGTCGTCAACAAGGTCGGCACACTGCAGATCGCCATCTGCGCCAACCACTTCGGCATCCCGACCTTCGTCACCGGCGCGCCGGATATCGGCCACGAGACGAAGGACACCGTCCGGATCGAGATGCGCGACCCCGATTTCACCCTGCAGGCCATGTGCGTGCGCACGGCTGCCGCGGGCGTCAAGGGCTACTACCCCGCGTTCGACATGACGCCGCCGCACCTCATCTCCGGCATTGTCACCGACCGCGGCGTCTTCTCCCCCTTCGACCTGCACCGCTACTTCCAGTCCGGCGGCGCCGGAGAATACGACACCGTCGTCTGACCCCGCCCCAAGGCTCCCTTGGGAGGGGAGCTGTCAGCCACAGGCTGACTGAGAGGTTGCCGCAGATCTGCAGGGATAGACCCAAACCGCAAATTCAGTTCGCGGTTTGGAAAGGAAGAAACGAGCACAGAGGATAAGAAGCCTTGCTTGCAAGGATTCGTTCCGTCGTGGTCGTTTCTGACGCGCCTCCGGCGGCCCTATCTTTTCTCTCGCAAGAGAAAAGATAGGGGAGAAAAGAGTGCTTGGACGCGTTTGGTGCGTGCTGCCTCTGAATTCAGGTAAGCACCAATATTTTAGTTTGGCGTTCCACTCGGTGGTCACCTTACGAATTTCTGCTGCGCGCCGCCTGATACGGGGGAACCAGATTTGCAACTAATTGCTTTAGAACGACTGCTATCAATAGAAGGTGCGGATGAAATCCGGATAGATGTTACCTTCTCGCGGGGAAAGCCTCCCCTCCCAGAGGAGCTGTCAGCGAAGCTGACTGAGAGGCTGCATCAAATTTGCCACGACCTCTCCGTCTCGGCTTCGCCGAGCCACCTCCCCTGGAAGGGGAGGCTTGGGAACTGCGCACTCCAATGGCTTCCCCTATGAGGGGAAGCTGTCGCCGCAGGCGACTGATGAGGTGGGGCAGTTTCGGCACTGTGTAGAGCTTCTTAGCTGTTTGGGTTCGGCGTATCGAGCATTGTTTTGCAGGCGGTGAGGACTTTGGCGGCGATGGGGGCGGCGATCTGGCTGCCGGAGCCGCCCTGTTCGGCGAAGACCACGAAGGCCAGCGGGTAGGCCTCGTCCTGCACGAAGCCGGCGAACATGGCGTCGGCCGGGCCGTTTTCCCGTTCGGCCGTGCCGGACTTGGCGCAGACTGTCAGCGCGCCGAACTGCCACGCGCCGTACTGGTTCACGACCGCGCTGCGCATCATGCCGCCGAGCGTAGTTGCCGTCGCGGCAGAGAGCAGCTGCCCGGTCGTTTCGGTCTTCGCCTCATAGACGGTCTGGCCTGCGCGGGAGATTTTCTGCATGAGATAGGGCTCGGCGGCCTCGCCGCCGCCCGCGATCACGCCCATGAAGCGCAGAAACTGCAGGGCGGTGACCTGGTCGGTATATTGTCCGATCCCGGCCCAGGCGACGCTGCCCTCGTCCGCGTCCGACAGATCGACGGTCGAGCGGGCAGTATAGCCGTCGCAGCGGAGCGTCCCGTTGAGCCCCAGCCGGTCGGCTGCGGCCTGCAGCTTGTCCTTGCCGAGGGCAGCGGCAAGCTCGCCGTAATAGACGTTGCACGAGTGCGCCAGCGCCTGTGTCATCGAAAGTGTGCCGTGCTCGCCCATGCAGATGATCTCCTGCCCGCCGATGATCGTCTCGCCGGTGCAGGTATAGGTCTGGTCCTTGGAGGCGGCGTCGGCTTCGAGCGCTGCGGCACTCGTGACGAGCTTGAAGATGGAGCCGGGCGTGTAGGCCGCGTCAAAGAAGCGGTTGAGGTACACGCCGTCATAATCGCCGGTCTCGTCGCCCGCGATATCGGGGATATTGTCCGGGTCATAGCTCGGGCTGGTCACGGCGCAGAGGATCTCGCCGGTTTTGTAGTTATAGACGCCCACTGTGCCGTGGTAGCTGCCGAGGGCCTGCAGCGCGGCCTTCTGCACGTCGGCGCTGATGGTGAGCCGGGCGCTGGCCGTGCCCTTGGAGGCTTCGCTCAGGCCGGTGATCTTGTCGTAGCCGATCATCTGCTCGGCGAAGTTCCCCAGCAGCGGCGCGCTGATATAGCCATAGCGGTCGCCGAGCAGGTGGACGGTCGCCGCGCGGACGGCGGCGTCGGAGCTGTAGACGCGCCCGTCCGTCGTGTTGAGGATGCGCGCGCCCGTGCGGTCATAGATCTTCCCGCCTGTGAGGTTCGTGCCGGTATAGACATGCGGGCTGCCGGAAAACGTCACCCATTTGTCCGCATTCACCGCGTATTTGACGCAGAACGCCAGCGTCCCCGCGGCGAGCACGATCGCCAGCGCCAGCGCGAACAGCGCGCGGCGCGATACCTTTTTCATCGGCCCGCCTCCTTCCGCCCGTCAGGGCTCCAGACGCTCTCGTCTTCCGCATCGGCGCCCACTTCGGCTTCATCCGGAATGTCGTCTTCTGCGTCCTGTTCCTGCGGAAGCTCCTGCGCGCCGTGCGGCAGGCGGATGGCGAACGACGCGTTCTGCCGGGTATCCGCCGCCTTGATAAAGGCCAGCAGCCCCCACACGCACACCATACTCGATCCGCCGTTCGACACGAACGGGAACGTCACGCCGGTCAGCGGCAGGAAATCCGCCATGCCGAACACATTGAGGAGTGTCTGCGTGACCATCACCGTCACCGCGGCGCACGCGCCGATCGTATAAAAGCAACTGCGCCCCGCCGGGGCCGAGCGCACCACAAAGCACGCGAGGATCACGATGCACGCGACCATCAAAATTGCCAAAATCAGCCCCCACTCCTCCGACACGAAGGCGAAGACCAGATCGGTGTCCGACGCCGCGACATACTTGAGCCACCCCTTGCCCGGCCCGAGGCCGAACAGCCCGCCGGACGCGATGCACATCATCGAGCGGGTCTGCGAATACCCGGTCGTGAGCGCATAATCCCACACGTGCCCCCACGCCTCAAACCGGTTCCGCGCATACGGCAAAAACCGCAGCACCAGCACCCCCGCGAACCCCGTCGCGGCCAGTGCCAGTGCGATGGTCGCAAAATTGCCTGAGCGCAGAAACGCGATGACCAGGAACGCCACGAAGAAAATGACGGCCGTGCCGAAATCCTTCATCAGCGCCAGACAAGCGCAGATCGCCGCGGAATACGCGATAAACAGAATGATGTTCCGCTTCGCCATCAGCCGCGAAAGCGTGGACGCGCCGACGTAAATGAAGCACACCTTCACGAACTCCGACGGCTGGAACGAAAGCCCGCCCAGCTGGATCCAGTTGCGCGCGCCGTATTTCTCCACGCCGAAGATCAGGTTGAACACCAGCAGCCCCATGCCTGCCACCGCGGCCAGATACCGCACGGCCTTCGCCCGTTCCAGATCGCGCAGCGACCAGCAAACGGCCAGAAACACGCACACGCCCGCGCAAACCGCCAGCAGCTCCTTGACCAGACTCTCCGGCGCGGAGCTCGACACCACCGCCAGCCCCATCGTGCACAGGAAAAACGCCAGCGTCTCCGCCTCAAATCCCGTCCTGCGGAAGATCCGCAGCCCGAGATACAGCGCCCATTCCAGCCCGATCAGCCCGCCGAACGCCGTCAGCTCCAGCGCCGCGTCGCACCCGCCGAGGATCAGCTGCAGCGCCGCCAGCAGCTGAAACAGCGTCAAAAGCAGCAGCGTCGGCGCCTGCCGCACGGCGCGGCCCGCGCGCGTGCGCGTGCCGGCCTGGATGCGCTCCTGCTCCTTCGTGATGGGCACGAGCGTAAAGTTGACCCCGCCCATCGTGATCACGTCGCCGAACCGCAGCGCCGCCAGCGCGGTCTGCCGCCCGTTGACGAACACGCCGGATTTCGACTGCGCGTCCGAGATCGTCCAGCTCCCGTCGTCATACCGCGTCAAAACCGCGTGCGTGCGCGAGATCGTCGGGTACCCCAGCTGCACGTCGCAGCCCGCGCCGCGCCCGACCAGACTTTCCCAGTGCGTCACCGGGATATGCGTCCCGTCCGGCGTCGTCAGCCAGGCCCAGACCTCCGGCTCCTGCCGGAACGTCAGCAGACTCACCGCGCACCGCACCAAAATTCCCAGCGCCAGCACCGGAAACACATAGCACAGCCACGGGGCCGGCTCTAATTGTGAAAAAAACGAATTCAGCGTATCCTGCATCATAAGTTCTCCAAAATTTGGCCTATTTTTCGCCAGTTTCCTCCGTCTTTGGCAGCTCGTCGACGGTCTGGATGTCGCGATAGGCCCGCGTGTCGGTCGTGAGCGACTTTTTCCGGAGCTTTTCGTTGACGGAGTCGGAGATCAGCAGATAGATGATCGCGAACACCGGCACCCCGAGGATCATCCCCGTAAACCCGAACAGACTCGCCGCGATCGTGATCGACGCCAGCACCCAGAACCCGGAGATGCCCACCGTGTTCCCCAGGATCTTCGGCCCGATCACGTTCCCGTCGATCTGCTGCAGAACCAGAATGAAGATCACGAAATAAAACGCCTGCAGCGGGTTCACCAGCAGAATGAGGAACGCGCACGGCACCAGCCCGATGATCGGCCCGAAGAACGGGATCACGTTCGTCACGCCGATGACCGTCGCGATCAGCGCCGGATACGGCATCTTCAGGATCAGGATCCCGATGTAGCACAGCACGCCGATGATCGCCGAATCGACGATCTTGCCGATCACGAACCCGTTGAACACCCGGTAAATATTCCGCCCGAGGTAGAAAATGTGGTCCGCGCCCTTGCGGGAGAAGGCGGCCACGATGATCTTCTTCCCCTGCGCCTGAAACGTCTCCTTCGACCACAGAATGTACACCGACGCGACCAGCCCGATGAGCACGTTCATCAGACTTTTCACCACCGCCACCACCGACGTCGTCACCGTCGCCAGCAGCTTCTGCACGTCCTGCAGAAAGGTCGTCGTGATCCAGTTGTTGATGAATTCATAGATCTTGCCCAGCGCCGAGTCGACGTAGCCCTGAATTTCCGGGTTGTCCTCCAGCACGTTCGTGACCCAGCGGTCGATGCTCGTGTAGTAATTCTCCGCGTTGTCCACGATCCCGACCACGCTCTCATACAGCTGCGGCAGCAGCATCGAGAAAAACGCGTATAAGATCAGCGCCGCCACGATCACCGCCGTGACCACGCCCGCCCCCCGGCTCACATTCCGCACGGCCTGCGCCTTCCACTTCGTCTTCGCCCCCAGCAGCGGCCCGAGCCGCGTGTCGACGAACCGCACGATCGGGTTCAGCAGAAACGCGAACACCGCCCCGAGGATCAGCGGCTCCAAAATCGCCTCCAGCCCCCGCAGCACGCCGAAGAACCCCGGCAGGTCCGTAAAGATCACCACCAGCACCACGCTGATGCAGATCACCGCCAGCGCCGTCAGCCCCCACTTCCAATAAACCCGATCCCGCTTCTCGTCCATCCCCGTGCTCCTTTACCCGTTTTTCTCCATTCTATCATACTTCTATAAAATCCGCAATTCCACTTGCCGCACGGAAAGGAAAACGATACAATATATTTATAGAATCCCGCCGCAGCGGAAAGCCTCCCCTTAACAAGGGGAGGTGTCACGCGAAGCGTGACGGAGAGGTTACGTCCCGGCGGGTTTAACCTCTCAGGCGCTTCGCGCCAGCTCCCCTTAACAAGGGGAGCCTTTTTTGCGCACCGCCCCAAAGCCTCCCCTTGTCAAGGGGAGGTGCCCCAGTGCGCACACTGGGGCGGAGAGGTTACCCCCCCAATGTTACAATCAAATTACAAACCCCGCCACCCTCTTGACTCCCGGCCTCGCGCGCTGTAAAATGCAGATACAAATTACACAGGGGGCCTCGCCCCGATGTGTAAAATTTAAACAGGAGGAAATCCAAATGAAGAATCTGAAGAAGGTTCTTGCGCTGGTCCTGGCCGTCGTCATGATCATGAGCGTCGTCACCGTCGCTAGCGCAAAGACCTACACAGACGTCAAGGCTACCGACAACTATGCCGATGCTATTGATGCTCTGTCCAGCCTGAACATTCTCGATGGCTTTAAGGATGGCGACAACTATTCCTTTAAGGCTGACGGGACGTTCACCCGTGCCCAGGCAGCCAAGATCGTGGCGATCGTCCACAACGCGGCTACCAACGGCGCAATCAAAGGCCAGGACGCGATCTCCGCTCTGTACAGCAATGCACAGAACCCGTTCGTGGACTGCAACTCCAACTGGGCTCTGCCCTTCATCAACTACTGCCGTATCACCGGCCTGGCTGATGGCATGACCGCCACCACCTACGCTCCCAACCGTGAGCTGACCGGCGTGCAGTGGCTGAAGCTGATGCTCACCACCCTGAACTTCGACACCGCCAAGGAAGGCTACACCGGCACCGGCTGGGACGTCAACGTCCTGAACCGCGCCAACGAAGTCGGCCTGACCGCCGGTCTGGCGAAGGATTGGAAGGCCATCGCCCCCATCAAGCGTGGCGAAGCTGCGCAGGTCCTGTACAACGCACTGACCAAGTATCTGGTTGAGTACGGCCAGCTGGTCAAGAACAACTACGACACCAAAGCCCAGTACTACAAGACCGCTTTCATCTCCAACGAGCAGGTTGCCAAGTCCGGCTACACGCTCGGCGGCAAGATGGGCATCACCATCAAGCGTGATACCGATAAGTTCCGTCGTCCGGGCTACACTTGGAGCTACGGCACTTGGTCCGCATTCTACATGGATGCTCCTATCGCTGAGTACAAGGAAGCTGTTTCCGCTTGCACCATCCTGAAGAACGACATGGGCATCTCTGAGTCCTCCGGCAAGAGCGTTGCTCTCTATACGAAGGATGCCAAGGGCAATGTCATTTGGAACAAGACTATCAGCTACATCAAGAACGGCAAGATCGCTACCGACGACAACTTCTCCATCCTGAACTACTTCGCAGTTGATGGCCGCAAGTTTGATGGCAATGGCCTTGCTGACTTCAATGCTATCACGCTGTCCCATGATGATGACAAGAACTGCCAGAAGACTAGCGGCAAGTGGGATCGCAACCACTTTGGCGGTCAGGGCGATCTGACGCAGGTCTTCGAGACGGAAGATGGCTATGTCATCACCGTTATCCACACCTTCCTGGCCAAGGTTGACTCTGTCACCAAGACCAACAGAAGAACCGACCACACTGATGGCGAATACTCCACGCTGAATGTTTGGATGGAGCTGGCTGAGGAAACTCCGGACTACAGCTATGTTGGCTGGCGTGAATACCTCACCAAGACTGTCTCTACTACCAAGTACGATGCTGGCAGCATGGTTCTTGTCAACCTCTCCCTCAAGAAGGACGAGCTGACCAACTATGCTACTTATGGCAATGATGCCAAGGCTTCTATCGTTGGCGTCGCTGACTCCAAGACTGGCGCACTGACTGGCGCTTCCGACATCCACTATGGCACTTCCGTCTCCATCGACGGCACGAAGTATCCCGGCGCTTGCCGCTTCGTCCTCGGCAGAGAAGCTGCCATGAACATCGCGCACTGGAAGACCGGTTACACCTTCTACTTCGACACCTATGGCAATGTCATTGGCTGCACCGACAAGGCTGCTTCCACTGAATATGTTGTCATGGACAAGATCTGGGGCGTCAAGGAAGATGGCGACTTCGTCATCAAGGCGAACCTGTATGATCTGAGCGGCAAGGCTATCGAGAAGGTCACTGTTTCTGCTAAGGCTGGCTCCTTCAAGGGCGCTACCGAAGGCGACGCGAACAAGTGGTTCTATGGCAACAAGTTCATCAACGAGACTGCTGCTAAGAACGACCCGAACCTGACCAATGCTCTGTACAACTACACCGTCGACGACAAGGGCGTTTATACGCTGACTTGGGTTGGCGCAGAAGTCTTCACTGGCTGCGAGGGCTATAGCCGCTTCGATGCTGGCGAGAACGAGACTTCTTACACGACTCAGAACACCAAGTACTTCCAGCACAGAGCTAACCGTGCAAGCATCGACGGCACTGCTGACTGGACTAATACAGACCGCAATGTCCTCGTGAACCTGACTGAGTCCACCAAGTTCGTCTGCAAGGGCGTTGATGGCACTTGGAAGACCTTCACTGGCTACACTGCTCTGCCTGCACTGACTGCGCAGTACGTTGACTACATCAAGGAATCCGCTGACAGCACCTTTGCTTCCATCGTTTACCTTGGCAACGTTGCATACGCTGGCGACAAGGTCACTGGTTATGTCACCAAGTGGTCCGCATTCAACTGGTCTCAGGGCTACGACATCATCACCGTTTGGGTTGATGGCGAAGCTATGCAGCTGAATCTGCCGCACAAGTATCAGAACCTCGACGAAGGTCTGAAGGCTGGCATCTACGAGTTCACGACTGCTGTTGACGCTGACGGCGTGACCTATGTCACCTATCGTGCAGCTATCAACACTGTTGAGATGTATGAAGGTGTTGTTGCTGAAGGCGGCGATGCTTCCGCAATCGTTGTTGAGAAGAAGGACGGCACTGGCAAGACTCCGGCTATTGGCCTGACCAACGTTAAGATCTACCTCGTCTCTGGTGACAAGGTCACGGCTGTCGAGGCTAGTGAGATTCAGGTTGGTGATCAGGTTGTTGTCTACGCTGATCATGCAACTGACAACATCGTTGCCATCTACATCGTTGGCTAATCCTGAATAAGGATCATCCACAATAAACAGAAAAAACTCCTCAAGCACTAAGAGAGGCCCCTCCGGGGGCCTCTTTTTTGTCCCCGCCCCGCCCCTTCCCCGCCCGCAGC
>OKUQ01000485.1_pt1 | contig 23682 bp, 19 predicted proteins | sample 1606811 | NCBI WGS metagenome assembly OKUQ01 (sample SAMEA3882546, study PRJEB24775) | human gut metagenome | biome: human-associated habitat; feature: intestine environment; material: feces | place: Netherlands | collected 2009/2010
TGATCGCCGTGGGGTAGGCGTTGCGCTTGCGGAACTGCCGCCATGCGGAGTTGAAGAACTGCGCCGAGAACTCGTTCTCGAACACCACATGGAACTCGTCAATAAAGACATGGGTGCGCTTGCCCTTCTTCCAGTTCAGCGTCACGCGGTTGAGCATGGTGTCCGTGATCACCAGCAGCCCGGTGGGCTTGAGCTGGGAACCGAGGCCGTGAATGTCGAACACCACGACACGCTTGTCGAGGTCTACATTGGACTGCTTGCCGAAGATATCCAGAGAGCCGGTGGTATAGAGTTCAAGGGACAGCGCGATCTGCTTCGCTTCAGGCTCAGGCTGCTCCAGCAGCATATCGCGGAGGGTGCAGAGAGTAGGAATCGTCCCGGTGTCCGCCGCATTGCGGTACACATTGGTGATACAGCGGTCGATGATCGACTTGTGCTGCGGTCCGACGCCCTTCTTGTCGATCTGCTCAATCAGAGACATAATGAACTCGGACTTTACGACAATGGGGTTGTTTTCACCGTACCCGTCCACCATATACATGGCGTTCAATCTGTCTCTGCCGCCGGCAGACACACGGATCACCGAGCCGAGATCGCCCATAGCTTCAATAAGCGGCGCGTATTCTCCCTCGGGGTCACAGATCAGAATATCATCGTTGGTGTTCAGAATGAGGAAGGTGATCAGCTCCTTTGCCGAGAACGACTTACCGGAACCGGGAACACCGAGCAGAAATGCAGACTGGTTCAGAAGATTTGCCTTATTGCACATGATGAGATTGTGGGAAATGGCATTTTCACCGAAGTAAATGCCGCCCTTATCCATGATCTCCTGCACCTTGAAAGGCATCAGTACCGCCAGGCTCTCCGTGGTGAGGGTTCGGAACGCGTTGATTTTCCTCGTCCCGATGGGCAGCACCGTATTCAATCCGTCCGTCTGCTGATACTTCAGCGTTGCCATTTGGCACATGTGCTTTCTAGCCGTAGACAGCACCGTTTCCGTAACCAAAAAGCTGAAAGAAACTCATGAGGCGGTCTCGAATTCAACGATCAACGGCGATTCTGAGCAGTATTATCAGGATATTGCTTTTGCTGAATTGGATATGCTAATTGGCAAACTCAAAGGTACAACAAAATACAAAGCTCTCAATACGATTGATTCGCTGACAAACACTGAGAAGAAAATATTAGAGCGTGTCATCAATATTGTCGAGACACTTGATATTGATAATTCCGATGCTGTCATCGAGGCTATTTTGAACAACTTCTCTGCTCAATAAAAGAAAAAGCCTCAAACGCAACCAAAAGGCGCGTTTGAGACTTTTTCTCAGTCAACAGACATCGTTTTCGGATTGATAATTGTGACCGGCTTGCCTTGCCGCTGGGCATACTGGACGGTCTTTCCCGTCCCACTGGATCTGCCATCCCATACCGCAATAATGAAGTCGGCGTGATCGACCATATAGCGGTTAAATAGATCTTTATTGCTGTTGCAAGGTGTTCGTAAAACTCGTCATAAGACATATTCGCAGACATCAATTCCTGAATTTTTTAGGCGCTATCTAATGGATATGGTGTACCTGGTATGCTCAAATATCAGGGTGCCACTTCCAAACCGAAAACCTGAAGCGGAGAACGCCACTTAATCACAGGATAAAGTGGCATTTCCTACCCACAGAGGTACCTGAAAAGCCACAATTATGAGCAATATCTGCTCAATTCAACACTGCAACCATGTAAATATTAGGTCAGAAACCGACAGGCTACCGTGGTAGATAGCCTGTCGGTTTCTGATGTAGAGAGCAAATATCCCAGTGTCGATGGTCTGTTTTTCTTAAGTTTTTGCTTTGTCGGGCGCAATCAAGCTAACGATCACAAATGCAATCGCGCTGGGAATGCAGGGGAAGAATCCACCAAGAGAAGGCAACGAAACACCAAGCCAGCCGAGAACCACTACGATGATGCCGGCAACAGAAGCAGCAATAGCTCCCTTAGCAGAGCCTTTTTTCCACAGCAGACCGCCGAAGAAAGGAATAAAGCAGGCGGCAGCGAGGAAGGCATAGAATGCGTTAAGTACATCCAAGATGCTACCAGCGTTCAGCGCCAGTGTAACGCCAACAACCAGAAGAGCAATGTTCAGGCCAAGCGTTATTTTGGAAAGCTGCTTTTCCGAATACTCTTTCTTCATCGTGCCAATCAGGATATCTCTAGTAAGAACAGTAGATACTACGATAAAGACGCAGTCGATCGTACTCATGACAGCAGCGAGAACGGCGGCGATGATGATCGCGCAGATAATTGCGGGCAACTCATTCATAACGACGGTAAAGAAAGCAGAGTCACCAACGGCACCATAGACCGTGTTGCCGTACGCGCCAATAAAAGCAGGCATCAGTGCAAGCGGGATCATGACAAGGAAAGAGAAGAACTGAGCAAGCTTTGCAGTCTTTGCGTTCTTAGCGGAGCAGACACGAGTAAAAACATTCTGGTCGGTAGCCATACCGAGAACAATAGGCAGTCCCATAGCAAGAAAGCCTGCGGGTGTCATGCCGCTGAAGTCCAGCGCGCCAGGCGTTGCCGTACCGGCTGCCTGAGCCGCCTTGATAGTACCGATGGCATCATTACTGAAGAGAACACCGATAGTCAGAAAAAGTCCGAGGGCAATAACGGCAGTCTGTACCACGCTGGTTGCATAAGCGCCCCAAAGGCCGGCAAGCTGAGAATAGATGAACACAACTACGGCGATGGAGATTACGCCGGCAACGCCGGGCATACCAAGCGTTTCGAAGAGAGCTTTTCCGGCCATGAGCTGACCGGCAAGCAAGCCAATAGAAGAAATTGCTGTACTGATGTCGTAGATCACGCCGGGGACTTCGCTATGATACCGTTCGCGAGTATAGTCTGCAAGGGAATTATAGTTATGCTTATAGATAAAATCGCAGAGGAACACCGCCACAAGAGTCGATACAGCACAGGCGAGGCCATAGGCCGAGCCAGCAAGTCCAGAGGTCGCGCCACCACCTGCGCCGCCAACGACAAAACCGTTACCAATATTAGCTCCGATTGCACTTCCCATCAAGAGAAGGATACCGCCGGATCTACCCATGGAAAGATACCCGTCAAAGGTGGACGAATAGCGGCGGCCATACCACCCGATGCCGAGCATCGCTACAAAATAAATCGCAACAACAATGATGATCGTAGTCAGCATAGTGATTTTCTCTCTTTCCTTCATCACGCAGAGGCGCAATGAAATATTATTAATTTGGAGACCACATTAGGCAAAATCACTCAATGTAAGTACCCGCGTCGTAACCTTCATGGATGGCTGCGGTGACATTACGTCCTTGCTTGCAGTCACCGATGACCCAGAACTCTTCTGCACAGTCGCGGAAAGTCTCTACCTCGTCGACACGGGCACGAACACCAGCAGCAACAATAACCGTATCAGCCGTTAACTTGACCTTTTGGCCGTCCTGCTCAACGACAACACCGTCAGATGTAACCTCAACGCAGCGCGTGTTCGTATAGGTCTTCGCGCCGAGCTTTTCAAGCTCAAGCAACACAGCCTCGTGATGAAGATACGGCGCATCGCGGCACAGTTCCGGTTTCATTTCGACGATCGTAACATTATGCCCCTTCTGGCTTAGGAAGATGCCCTCTTCACAGCCGACAAGGCCGCCACCAAGGATCAGAACATTCTCCTTAACGTCTTCCATATGCTCATGCATACCAATAGCCATCACGGTATTTTCTCCATCGATACCAGGAATCGGTGGAACGATGGGCTGAGCGCCGATTGCCATAACGATGGCATCTGGCTTGATCTGCTTGGCAAACTCGGGAGTCATCGTGGTATTCAGCATGACCTTGATCTTGCGATCCTCCACGCGTCGGATGAGAACGTTCATGAACTTATCCAGATCTGCCTTAAAAGGAACGTACTTAGCAAAGTTGATTGCACCACCAAGATGTTCGTTCTTCTCAGCAAGGATGACCTCGTGCCCGCGGTCAGCAAGGCAAATTGCCGCTTCCATGCCAGCAGGGCCGCCGCCGATGACCAGCACCCTCTTTTGCACTTTTGCAGGCTTGACATATCTTTCCGTATACTCGCGACCAGTAGTCGGATTGACCGTGCAGCGAATGATGCGGGAACAGTATTTAACATAGGGGACAAAAGATTCGCTGATGCAGGCATTGCAGCGCTGGCAGGGAGTGATATCGTCAGCATGGCCAGAGCGGATCTTGTTGGGCAACTCCGCATCCGCAAGCAGAGGACGTGCCAGACAAACAATGTCTGCCTTGCCGGATTCGATGATTTCCTCCATCAAATCGGGATCACCCAGACCGCCGACAGTGGCAACTGGCGTCTTGACCACCTTCTTGATTGCCTCGGCATACTGCACGTTACAACCGTGCGGCATAAACATGTTGGGGAACATCTTCTGGTTGGTCTCAGGATAATGGAAAGAACCGGAAGAAACATGGATAAGGTCAACCTTGCCGTCAATCAGCTTGGCAAACTCTACCTGATCTTCAATGGTCAGACCACCTTCAACATACTCTGTGCCGCTCATGCGAAACTCAATGATCAGATTGGGACACTTTTTGCGGATATTCTCAATGACCATTAGTGCGAAACGAGCGCGGTTTTCGAGACTTCCACCGAATTTATCGGTACGCTGGTTATGCAGAGGCGACAAAAACTCATGGATTAGCCAGCCGTGGCCACCGTGGATCATGATCATTTCCACTCCGCCGTACATGGCCATTTCCGCAGCATCTCCGAACCGTTCGACAATATAGTTGATAGTCTCTTCGTCAAGTTCGGTATAATCCTTACCAAGATGGCCCTTGTGTGCACTGGGAGCCCAAATAGTGCCATCATAATACTCAGGATTGGTGCGTCCGCCTGGATGGATTAGTTCGACCGCGGGAATGGCATTGTGGCGTTTAATGGCATCGGTCGCCATCAGCAGGGAGGGAAGTACACCATCGTCATCGAGCGCAAGGCAAAGTTTATGGGAAATGCCCGTCTTCAGGTCAATGCGTGCCTCGCCCATGTTGACGATCGCAGGACCGCCTTTTGCTTTGCGTTCAAAAGTAGCAATATTCTGGTCCGTAAAATAACCCTCAGGCGTCAAATTGGATAATGCCGCCGGAGCCGCCTCGATACGATTTTTCAGAATGCGGTTGCCAATACGGATCGGGGTAAAAAGCTTTTCATATTTGTTCATGGATATTTCCTCCTTATGAATAAAATTGCTATGTTGCAATCATAAATGGACACGAGGTGATTCACCATTATTATCTTTCAAATAAGTTTAAATATATTGCGCTACCAGCGCAAAAAAAGACTGCCCGCGAATCGCGGCGCAGTCTTTTCAGTACACTTATTCTCGGTGCATACGGCGGTATACTGTCGGCGGCATTCCTATCTCTTTACGAAAAACAACCTCAAAGTAGTTTGCACTGCTGAAGCCTACTTCATATACAATGCTCTCAATCGACTGATTGCTTGTACACAGGAGTTCTTTCGCTCGCTCTATCCGGAACCGGTTCACGCAGTCGCTCAGCCCCCTACCGAAACACTTTTTGAGTTGGCGGCAGAAATAATATTTACTGTAGCCGCAGCTTTTCGCGATTTCCTCCAGATAGATTCTCTCATTAAAATGGTCCGTGATATACTGGTTGACGGTTTCTCGAAATGCGTCCTCTGGCAGCCGGCCTTGAAGTTTCTCCAACTCCTCACGAAGCATTTCATAGCTTTCTACCAGAATAAAGCAGATATCATCTGCATAGCAGCAGGAGAACAACATCTCTTTATATTGCAAAAGCTGTGTGCTAAGTCGTTTCTCTTTTTTTACACCACACCTGGTTGTGTATTCATCCATCTTGTCAATGAGCATACCAGCAAGAAGCAGTGTCTGCTCTCGGCTGCGCCCATTTTCCTGGAGCAAGGAAAAAAGTTTTACCATTGTCCGGCTGAAAAGAACGCGATTCCCTCTGCTGAGCGAGAGATAGACATTTTGTATCACGCCGTCCAGTTCATTGACTATAGATGTAGACGTAAGTAGAGGTAACGATTTCATCACGTTGGTCTGCATATTCTTGCCAATGAAAAAGCTTTCTTGCAGCATCGTCTTCGTACGCTCATAGCACCTGGGGAAATCCTCTAGGTTTTTGCACGGATCGGAAGCACAGATGCTCACGGAATAACCAGCAAAAATGTTAACCTTCTCACAGATTTCATTGGAAATTCGTACTATCAGGTTATCGCGCTCTACGCTTTCATCCATAACCAGAAAGGCAACCAGTTTATCTGTTCCCGTCAGGTTGGCAACTACAGGCTCGAGCCCGTTCCGCTCAAAGCAGGTGCGAATGATATCAGCAATACGTACTTTCAGCACAAATTCGTTTTCCGTGTTCAAGCGTTTGGATTCATTGAGATGGTCATCGACCTGAATCAGCAGAAAAAGACTTGGGATACGATTTAATCCCACGCTGTCGAGCGCCACCTGAAGCTTATCCGGCGCAATATTATTGAAAAGCAGACTAAATGCAAATTCCTCCATAAGGAGCATATCGATTGTTCGATTTCTCTTGTAATAATTCACAATTTGGTAAGAATCTTCCTTCTGTCGGTCCATATTCTCATCTCCTAAAAGCATAAAGGATGATCTCTAACACGATTTTAGCAAACGGTGTTCTATGATATGCACTCTGATATTGCTCTCAACTAATAATATATTGCCATTCTACATATTAGGCGTGCATTTTGCAAGACTTCAGCGATTAATAAATAACCCCGACCCATTTTGCGTTTTTGCACTACCAATCCCCTTGAAAATAAAAGAGGGCTGGGTGCTATTTTCGGATTTGCTTTCCGTTGCAGTCTCGTCCTAAACAGACGGTGAAGCAATAGGAAACGATTTTGCCTGCATAGCGCCTACAAAGGAAAGAGTAATAGGGCAAACAACGGTATCAAGTTGGGAACGAGGCGTTACATTGCCGCCTTTAGAAAGAATGATTGCGCTTGCCACCATATTTGATTGCGATGTTGCATATCTGCTTGGGGACTACTCCAAAGAGAAAAAAGATAATTCAGATATCTGTGACATGACAGGTCTGTCCGAAAAAGCAGTTTCCAGATTATTGCTATATAAAAGTCAGTATTCGGACAATGTGGATTCTCTGAACTTCTTGCTTGAAAGTGACAATTTGGAGGATGTGCTATATCATATGCTTAAGCGCTCGTTCAAAGAGCAGCTGAAGAAGAATAAAAAGTAATCTGCGCTTGCTTAAACGAGGCTGAAAAGCGAAAGCATTAAAGCGCTTGCTCGTGACTGGCCCAACCATGACAGTATCTGCAAGAATGCTATAATCAGGCTACATGAGGGATTTGCCTTTACGCCTTAATGATAGGGAGATATTACTTGGTGCCAAAATGGTGACAGAGAATTTAGCGGCGCTATAATACGTTGCTCCTGTGAAAAGCAATGTCATATAAAGATCGATAAAAATATAGCTGTATCAGACATTTTACATCACCATTCGAGAAGCTATAAAAGCTCTTTTCTCTGATTATTTCCCTCGAAATCAGTTTGAGGGAAACCTCACGAGGGTTCGAATCCCTCCCGCTGCGCCAAGGAAAAACCTCTTTTGTCTGTTACGGCAAAAGAGGTTTTTCGTAAAGAGAGGGACTGAAAATGCTGATTGACAGTTCGATCGCACAGGCATATATCGAGAGCAGCTGCGTCGACGCTTTTCGTGCTTCATGGCTCTTTGAACACACCTCGGTTTCGTCAGATCTTGGCAGGAATGCATTTACTCCGCCGCCTGAGGATCTTGCTCTCCGAGAGACTGTGCGCAAGCTCGAACGCCGTATCTGTGAAGCGGCTGCGCACTTTGTCCCCGTCAACCGCCCGATTTGGGACGCGCTTTTCCCCGATTGGGAGGCGGTACAGCCGACACTTGATTTGATCGTCGGTTATCCCGAGCCTTACGACGCCGTTGCGGCACACTCGCCCGACGGGCAGGCACATCTCATCTTTGACCTCATCCGTTGGTGCAATTATGCGGAGCTCGACCAGCTCGACAGCATCATTCGGAATCTGCTGACGCATGAGATTACGCATCTCTTGATTGGACACCGCTATCCGGCGGCAGATGCCGCATTGGAAAGTACAGACTATTTGACAAGATTGGATGCTTACACATTTCATGAGGGATTCGCCCATCTTCTCTCCTATCAGGCGACAGAAATCGACTGTGTGGACTGGCATACACCGCAGCTTACCGAGGTCGCAGCAGCAAGCCGTGCCAAACTGCGCCTCGCGCTTACGGAGACGGACCCAGACAGGCAAAAGCAGTTTCTTGAAGAGGCGGTCTGCGGATCGTACTATGAAAAGTTTGCCTGTATGTGCGGTATGCTGTATCTGGCAGACCGATGGGAAACGCAGGGAATCGACGGCCTGAAAAGCGCATTTGCGGACTATCACGGCTTTGCTCAAAGGGCCTTGAGCATTCGAATTTGATTGCAAAAGAGGAAGAGACGCGAATGCGTCTCTTCCTCTTTTACACTTTCTCCCGCTTCTGCCGCCAGAGGTTGATCGCCAGCATGACCGCGGCGTAGATCAGCGCGGCGGCGAGGATAATGAGCGAGAAGTCGCGCTGCATCTGGTAACTCGTCGTCGTGAAACCCTTGACGAGTAGATGACCGGCAAGATAGCTCGCGGGAATCAGCGCGAGATAGCCGAGCGCTTTGCCCGTTTTCTTCCTGCGGCAGACGAAAAATGCAATACCCAGCGTAATAAGAAGCGCCAATGATAGCAAAACGTAATAGCCGAGCGCCAGCCGCGGCAGCGAAATGACGCCGCCGTTCATGCTGCCGCAGAGCAGCACATCGTCCTGCCCGTTGTTCTGAGAATAGCAGACTGCCGCGCAGTTCGCGGCGTCGAGCGTGAAGAGCGTGCGCGCGGACTCCGCCTTGGCGAGCACGCCTTGCAGTGCGTCCGCCTCGCGCTGTGTGCGATCATTTGCGCTGTGTGTGTTCGGGGCGCCCCCGGTTTTGTCGAATGCGCCGCGCCATGTGTCGAGCGGCGTGCGCCATGCGGTGATGAAGTAGATAGTTTTGCCGCTGTTGGGGTCCTGCGTGTTCGTGACCTCTGCGCCGGAGACCGGCACAAGCAGGCTGACGGAGATGCTCTCCGCGCCGCTGAGATCAGAAAGCCCATCCGCTGCCGAGCCGTCGTCCGCGAGCGCGCTGGGCGAGCGCGAGATCGCCCACTCTGTCTCTCTGTACGGCAAATACTGCGGCGCGGTGAGGTACGCGAACCCCGCCGTCGCCAGCGTCAGCGCGAGCGTGACGGCCAGCAGCACGGCGGTCAGCTTCTTGCGTCGAAGCTGCCGCTTCAAGTCGCGCAGCGGCTGCGCGCTGACGGGCGCGGGCGTCACGTCCGCCTTCAGCGCGTCGAGCTCGGCGCGGCAGGCCGCGCACTGCGCTAAATGCCCGTCCACAAATTCCTTCGTCTCCTCGCGCAGCATATCCTCCTCGTAGAGCGGCAGAAGGTCCTGCACGATGCTGCAAGTTTTGTCCATTTCAGTCGTCCTCCAATCCCTCGCGGATCATGCGCTTGGCGCGGTGATACGTCACGCATGCCCAGTTTTCCGTCTTGCCGAAGAGCGCGCCGATGTCGCGGAAGCTCTTCTCACCGTACACGCGCCACATAAAGACCTCCTTGTACGGCTCTCTGAGCGCGTGCAGCAATTCCTGGATGCGCGCGGCCTCGCTGTGATCTTCTAACTCCTCCTCGTGGCTCTCCTCGGCGATCTGGCAGTCTTCGAGCGGGGCAAGCCGCTTCTCGCGCCGCAGCTGCGAATAATAGAGATTCTTCGCGATCTGGCAGAGCCACACGCGCACGCTGCACTCGCCGCGAAAGCGGTCGAGGGCGTCCATCGCACGGAAAAACGTCTCACTCGTCAGCTCCTCGGCGGTACTCTCGCTTCCGGACAGCGAGAGTAGATACCGGTACACATCGTCGAAGTACACGGCGTACACCTCTTCAAAATTCGTCAGCGCCCTCCCCCCCCTTCTGTCTATAGGACGGCGGAAAACCGGTTTTCTTACAAAAAAATCCGTCCCGCGGGACGGATTTTTTCTTTCACGTTTTCACGACTCTTTTCTTGCCGCACTTCGGGCACGTGAGCTCGACCTTGCCGATGTTTTTCGGCACGCGGCAGTACGCGCCGCAGGAGCAGCGGACGTATTTGTGCGCCTTGTCGGCGCGGCGTGCCTTCGCGCCGCGAATGGCGTTCGCCTTCGGCGTCCACCAGGTCAGAAACTTCGCGTTTTCGGCCTGACGGCGCGCGAGATTGCGCGAAAAAATGCGGATGAGCACGATGAACATCAGCACCATCGACACAAAGTACAGCGCTTGGGAAACGCCCTGCACGCGGATGATCGAGCTCAGAATGCTCACGGCCAGCTCAAGGATCACGAGCGCCCAGTTCAGCGCATCTACGCCGTTGCGGCCATACATAAAGCGGTAAAGGGCATTGCGGAATTTGTTCACAAAAAACACTCCTAAAATCTTGATGCTGCCATTCTACACGCTTTTTCGACCCCCGTAAAGGCGTTTGAACAAAAGTTTACAGAATGGAAAAGAGTAAACGCAAACCGCCCGCCCCCGTCAGTCGTCTTACAGGGGGGCAAGGGGGGCCCGCCCCCCCCAAAACGCCTCGCAGAGTTTCGCCGCTCCGCGGCGAAATAAATTCAAATCATTTTCCGCCGCGACCGAAGGTGAATTGCCGCAAAGCGGCAAGAGAAGCCGCCCTGGGGCGTGCGCGTCAGGATTTACACTTCTCGCTCCGCAAACGTGCGCGCCTACGGCGCGTGCGCTGCCGCGGAGCGCAAAAAGCTAAAACGAAAGCCCCGCTGAGCGGGGCTTTCGTTTTAAGCATTATAGTCCGTTGGTGTAACGATACAGGAACGTCACGGCCTCGGCGCGGTTGCAGGAAGCATACGGGGAGAACGTCGTGGCGCTGGTGCCGGTGGTGATACCCTTACCGACGGCCCAGAGGATGGCGTTGTAATAGCTCGCCTCGCTCGTGGCGCCCACATCCTTGAACGGGTTGGAGTAGTAGCCGCTGGGCTGGCCCGCGTAGCGGTACAGGAAGGTCACGATCTGGGCACGGGTGCAGACCTGATCGGGGGAGAACGCCGTGGCGCTGGTGCCGGAGGTGATGCCCTTCTGGCTGGCCCACAGGATGGCCTTGTAGTAGCTCGAGTGCGTGACGGCGTTGACATCACGGAACGGGTTGCGGGTGGTGGTCGGCTCCGGGCTGCCGGCGGCGCGCCACAGGAACGTCACGATCTCGGCGCGGGTGCAGGACTTGTACGGGGAGAAGGTGGTGCTGGACGTGCCGTTGGTGATGTTCTTGCCGACGGCCCACTTGACGGAGTTGTAGAAGTAGTCGGTGGTCTTGACGTCGATGAAGTTCATCGTCTGGCCGATCTTGATGGCCACGGTGCCGGTGAGCTGGCGGGTGCCGGTGCCGGTCGTGCCGTAGCGGGCGTAGATGGTGAACGGGATGTAGACGGTCTCGCCGGTCTTGGCGTAGCGGCTGGCAAGGAACGCGACGTCGCTGAGCGCATTCTGGCTGGCGGTGGCGCTGTAGTAGAACTTGTCAGTCGTCTTGATGGAGCCGCCGTAGTTGTAGCCGTTGTAGTAGGTGTAGAGCGAGCCCTCGTTGACGGCGGAGACGGCGCTCTGGTCAAAGGTCACGTAGTCGATGGTGTAGTTGCTGCTGTAGCCCTTGGTGGAGCGCAGGTAGCTGAGGAAGTCGCTCTCGTCGAAGCGGACGCTGTCGCCCTGAGAGACGGTGTACTTGATATCCTCGCGCACGAGGTTGACGACGACGCTGCCGGAGTAGCTCACGGTCGTGCCGCGGCTCGTGGAGGAGCTGGAATAGCGGGTCGCGTACAGGGTGAAGTTCAGCGTGATGGTCTTCGCGGTGGACTTGGCGTTGGGGACGAACGTCACGCTATCGAGGTTGGTGACCTTGGTGCGGGTGTTGAACGCGCCGGAGGAATTGCTGGTGGACATGGCGGTGCCGCCATAGTACAGCGTGCCCTGCGCGGTGGTGGGCAGGGAGAAGGTCACATAATCGAAGGTGACATAGGGATAGGACTTGGTCTTGCTGGCGTCGCCGCGGGCCTCAGCGACCTTGTTCATGAAGTCGTTGAAGTCGCTCTGCGCGAACTGGACGGTCTCACCGGCCACACCGTTGTAGTTGATGTTGTAGTTCTTCTGGTAGACGCTGATGGTGCCGCAGTAGAGCCTATTGTCGGTGCCCTGCGTCACGACATACAGCGTGCACTTGCCGCCGACAAAGTTGCTGTCGGTCAGGGAGTACAGGCTGGTGCTGGAAGTGGTAGTGTAATACTTATTGCCGCTGCCATTGTTCCAATCGCTCGGCTCGGTGTTCACACCGGCAACATAGTAATACCTTGCGCCGGAGGGGACCTGAACGTAATAGCGATAGGTGTTGCCGTAAGCCGCGACCGGCTCGGGATACTGGTCGGCATAGGTGGTCGTGCTGGGCGTTACGGGAACGTTAAACGTAACGCTGTAGGTCTTGGGAACGTCGGTATTGGCAATGCGGGTGGTCACAGTAGCGGTGAACTTTGCAGTGCCGATGCCGCTGAGGTTTGCCTTGAAGTAAAGATAGCCGGAGCCGCCGGCGGGATAGTTGTACGAAGCATTGCTCGTGCCGACACCGTAGGCAGCGGTAGAGGCGACCTGAGTGACGTCGCTGAGGGAATAGACGGTCTCGTAGGTGTAGGCGGTGCTGTAGGTCTTGTTGATGGCGGCCTGCGCGGCGTTAACAAGATCACTGTAGCTGTAGTTCACAGAAGTGCCGTTCTGAACAGCACTGAGGGTCGCCTCGATCAGGGCGCCGGTAACGGGGATGTTCTGCACATAATCCTTGCCCTTATAGGTCGCCTTTGCGGTGACAGTGGTAGAGCCGCTTGCCTTGAGCGTTACCGTCGGCGCGGCGGGCGTGGGATTCGTCACAATTGCGATGTTGGTGTTGGCGGGAACAAAGGAGTAGGTCGGAGTGACCGGGGAAGCGGGAGAAGTGGAGGTATCCACGAAGGTCGCCGCCAAAGGCGTGGTCTGACCGATCTGCGTCAGCGTAACGCTTGCGGGGACGACAGTGAAGGTATAGGTATCGGGAAGGCTCTTGACCGTGATGGTGTTACTTTTCTTAGCGAGCTTATCGCCCTCGCTTGCCTTGCAGTAAACAGAGTAGTCGGTCGCGGTCGTAACGTTTGCGGGGACCGTCCAGACGAGGGACTTGCCCGTGCCGATCGGAGTCTCGGCTTTGTCGCCGATCTTGTAGAACCACGCATAAGTGGCGGCGTTGCTGAGACCGGTGGAGGTGGCGGTCAGCGTGGTCTTGCCGCCGGAGATGACCTCGGGAAGGCTTGCCTTTGCGGTCACGGTGGCGGCGGTGGGGGTGACACTCACATTAGTCAAAAGATCGGAATCCTTGACGCGCACGGTCAGCTTTCCGCTCGCGTAAGTGGGTTTCTTGCCCTCGGCATCATCGATCACATAGCCGGTTGCGGCGGCAGACCACTTGTTGTCGGCGGCATCGATCGTTTCTTTATCAAGAAGGGAGATGTTGACCGCGCCGTTCGTCACAGAATAGGTTCTGCCGTTGAAGGTGACGGTGGTGATGTCACCCGGGAGGAGCCTGTCATTGACAGTGATTTCCGTGGCAAGAGCGACCTGCTGCGCAACGGCAGTGCTGCCGACGATCGCCTTGATGGTGCAGGAGGGGTTAAGCGTTCCGGGCGTCATCGGGGTGACCTTTGCGCTCAGACCGTTGCCCTGCGCGGTGGCGCCGGACCAGACATAGTCAAAGCGGTAGTCGGTTTCGCTGTTGAGCGAGGTTGTAGTACCGTCCTCGGTCTTGGTGACACCAAGGCTAGATGTGTCCAGCGTAAACGTAATCTCGGTGCCCCTATAAACGGAAGTAGAAGCGGATGCGCTAATCGTTGCTTTGCCGGTTATGGCATAGCCATCCGCAGGCGCGTCTGCCCTTGCAGGCACGACGACGAGGCTCAGGACCAATGTCAGAGCCAATAGCAAGGAGAGAAATTTTTTCATGTGATCTTCATCCTTTCGTGTTTGTTGTTGTCGGCTCCGCGCGCACAGAGCCTTTCTCATACATGGCATTTTACCATGCCGCGGGAAATAAGGGAACAGGAAAATGGAAAATTCATAAATTCTTTATCTTCCCTCTTCGCCCAGTTTCCCTTTGCTTCACTGATTAGACGCAAGAAACGTCTGTTTTGTTTCACAAAACCCGAAAATTTCCCAAAAATTTTTTACGCCGCGAAAAACCGCACATACACGAACACCCCCGCCGCGATCTGCGCAAGTAAGATCGCCGGAATGCCGAACTTGAAGTACCAGTGCCGCGTTTTGTGGTGAAAGACCCTCATTGCGAAAAGAGCACCCGCGCTGCCGAGCAGCAGCGCGAGTGCAAATAAGGTCTTTTCGGGCACGCGCCGCGCGCCCTGAATTTTGGCGCGGCGCTTGTCTGCGCCGTAGACGCAGAACGTCAGAATATTGATCGCGGCGAGATAGATGACAAAGTATCTCACTTTTCGAGCTTGCTGAGCTCCACAGCCGCCGCCGCGCCGAGGCGCGCGTTGTTGAACACGAGCTGGATGTTGGAATCGAGGCTGTCGCCGCCGGTCAGATCCTTGATCTTGGCGAGCAGATACGGCGTCGTGGCCTTGCCGTGGATGCCGTCCTTCTTCGCGTCCTCGACGGCCTCGGCAATGGCCTTGTCGATGACTTCCTTGTCCATGGAGTACTCTTCGGGAATCGGGTTCGTGACGAGAAGACCGCCGCGCAGACCCAGCTCGCGCTTGACGTGGAACGCCTTGGCCAGCTGCTCGGGCGTGTCGAGCTCGTAGTCGACGCCAAAGCCGGACTTGCGCGTGTAGAACGCAGGCAGCTCGCTCGTGCCGTAGCCGATGACGGTCACGCCGTGGGTCTCGAGATATTCGAGCGTCAGACCGAGGTCGAGGATGGACTTCGCGCCCGCGCACACGACCATGACGGAGGTGTTGGCCAGCTCTTCGAGGTCAGCGGAGATGTCGAACGTCTCCTGCGCGCCGCGGTGCACGCCGCCGATGCCGCCGGTGGCGAACACGCGGATGCCCGCCATGTCGGCGATCATCATCGTGGTGGTGACGGTGCACGCGCCGTCCTTGCCCTGCGCGACGAGCACGGGCAGGTCGCGGCGGGAAGCCTTCGGGATGCCCGCGCCGGTCTTGCCGAGGTAGTCGATCTCTTCCTTGGAAAGGCCCGCCTTCAAGCGGCCGCCGATGATGGCGATGGTCGCGGGCACGGCGCCCGCGTCGCGAATGATCTGCTCGACCTTGAGGGCGGTCTCCACGTTCTGGGGATAGGGCATGCCGTGGGAAATGATGGTGGATTCGAGCGCCACGACGGGCTTACCGGCGGCAAGGGCCTCGGCAACCTCGGGGGCGATATCCAGATACTTGTTCATAGTTAAAAATCCTCCTGTAAAGTAATAGGTGAAAGTTTCACGTTTACCTTTTGAGGTAAGATTGCATCATAACATACAACTTGTCAAAAGTCAATATAAAGCGGGGCTTGAATTTGCACGGGAAGTGGCATATAATACCTCTATTATCCCGTGAAAACCCACAAAAGGAAGGAAAATTATTATGGAACGAGTGAGAATTGCCGCGCTCTTCGCCGACAAAGAGCAGTACGGCGGCGCAAGCGTCACCGTATGCGGCTGGGCGAAGACCATCCGCGATATGAAGACCTTCGGATTCATCGAGCTGAACGACGGCTCGTGCTTCCGCAATTTGCAGGTCGTGATGGATGCGAATTCTCTTTCTAATTATAAGGAGATCGCCGCGCAGAACGTGGGCGCCGCGCTCATCGTGCGCGGCACCGTCGTGCTGACGCCCGAGGCCAAGCAGCCGCTCGAAGTCAAGGCAACAGAGATCGAGGTCGAGGGCGTGTCCTCCCCCGACTATCCCCTGCAGAAAAAGCGCCACAGCGTCGAATATCTGCGCACCATTCAGCATCTGCGCCCGCGCACGAACCTCTTCTCCGCGGCGTTCCGCGTGAGAAGCGCGGCAGCCTACGCCGTGCACGAGTTCTTCCAGAGCCGCGGCTTCGTCTATGTCAACACCCCCATCATCACCGGCTCTGACTGCGAGGGCGCGGGCGAGATGTTCCAGGTCACGACGCTGGATCTTGAAAACCCGCCGAGAACGCCCGACGGCAAGGTCGATTACAGCAAGGACTTTTTCGGCAAGAAGACGAGCCTGACTGTCTCCGGCCAGCTCAACGCCGAGAACTTCGCCATGGCGTTCGGTGACGTTTACACCTTCGGCCCCACGTTCCGCGCCGAGAATTCCAACACCGCGCGCCACGCCGCCGAGTTCTGGATGATCGAGCCGGAGATGGCGTTCTGCGACCTCGACGGCGACCTTGAGGTCATGGAGGCGATGGTCAAGCATATCATCCGCCGCGTGATGGAGCGCTGCCCGGATGATCTCGCGTTTTTCAACAGCTTTGTCGACAAGGGTTTGCTGGAGCGTCTCCAGCACGTCGAGAGTTCCGACTTTGGCCGCGTGACGTATACCGAGGCCGTCAAGCTCTTAAAGGAGAGCGGCCAGAAGTTCGACTACCCCGTCGAGTGGGGCATCGACCTGCAGACTGAGCATGAGCGTTACCTCACCGAGCAGATCTTCAAGCGCCCCGTGTTCGTCACGGACTATCCGCAGGAGATCAAGGCGTTCTATATGCGCCTCAACGACGACGGCAAGACCGTCGCCGCAGCGGACTGCCTCGTTCCGGGCATCGGCGAGATCATCGGCGGCAGCCAGCGCGAGGAGCGCATCGAGCTGCTCGAAAAGCGCATCCGCGAGCTCGGCATGAATCCCGAGGACTACTGGTGGTACTGCGACCTGCGCCGCTATGGCTCCTGCCGTCACGCGGGCTTCGGCCTCGGCTTCGAGCGCATGGTGATGTATTTAACGGGCATCGGCAACATCCGCGACGTGGAGCTGCATCCGAGAACCGTGGGCAACGCAGACTTTTAATTCTTCAAAAAACAAGGGACACGGAAAACGTGTCCCTTGTTTTTTGAGAATTACACTCCGCTTCGTGCCTTGCCGCCCAAAGGGCGGCTTCGACACGCGCGGAGCGAGAAGAGTTTTTTGGCACGCGCATGTCGCGCCAAAAAACGATTCGAAATCATTTCGCGTCTGCGGATGCGAAAAGCTGTGACGCTTTAATTATTTGTGGTAAATAGTTACAAATGGGAACAAAAGCGTCAAAGGCGTAGTCAAAAGAAGTGAAGTCTGCTATAATGACCGCGCAGTTTTGAGAGAGGAGATTTTGACATGAAACACTTTTTTGCGCTGCTGCTCAGCGCGCTGATGGTACTGTCGCTGCTGACTGCTTGCGGCGATAAGACGACGCCGTCCGACGGCGACGATCAGACCGTCACGGACGAGAATGGCAGCGGCACCGACAACAATACTGACGATACAACTGACCCCTACGACGCCGTGCGCAACTACTGGTCCGAGGACCAGCTCACGCAGGCCTGGGGGCCGGATCAGGTGGTGGAGCACCTCTTTTTCCACCCGATCATCGCCTATCCGCAGTGGGCCTTCCACGACTGCAATGCCAGTCAGGACCAGCGCTACGGCCTCGACGACTGGATGGTGACGGTCGACGAATACAACAAAATTTTGCAGTCCGTGTACGACAAGGGCTACATCTTAGTCGCGATGGAAGACGTCTGGAGCGAGGTGACGGACGAGACCGGCACGCACATGGTGCGAAACACCCTGATGCTGCCAGAGGGCAAAAAGCCGCTCGTCATCAGCTTTGACGACGTGAACTACTACCCCTATATGCTCGACGAGGGCTTCACGAGCAAGCTCGTCGTCGGCGAGGACGGCGAGATCTGGGCGCAGTGCACCGATCCGTACACAAATGAGACCTTTTTGACCAAGGAACTCGACGCGACGCCCATTCTCGACCAGTTTGTCTACGAGCACCCCGACTTTTCGCTGAACGGCGCGAAGGCCATCTTCTCACTGACGGGCTATCAGGGTATTTTAGGCTATCGCACGCAGGATGACCGCGACATCGCGGCAGATTCGCCCGACCGCCCCGCGTTCGATGCCTACCGCGCGAGCGAGATCGAGGCCGTCAAGCCCGTCATAGCGCGTTTGAAGGAGACCGGTTGGACGTTCGGCAGCCACACCTGGGGCCACATCCGCCTCGACACCAAGGCGCTCCAGACCGTCATCAACGACACCGAGCGCTGGGCGGACGAGGTCGGCTCGCTCGTCGGCCCCACGCAGATTTTGTTCTATCCGCACGGCGGCCGTCCCGACGGTGACGACTGGCACCAGACCGGCGAGCGCTTCCAGTACCTGCAAAGCCAGGGCTTCCGCATCTTCGCGAGCGTCGGCACGAGTTCGTTCAGCTATGTGAAGCCCGACATTTCCGCCGTCATCTGCGACCGTCTGCATCCGGACGGCACCACGCTGCGCCACTCGCGCAGCCGCTATCTGCAATTCTATAACGCCGAGGACATCATGGATACGCAAGTCCGTCCTGATCTCGGCGTAGACTGGTGAGGAGGCGTTTTTATGGCAACGTTAGAAGAACTCAAGGCGAAGGCCGTCGCCATGCTGGACATGGCGTATGTGCCGTATTCCCACTTTCCCGTGGGCGCGGCGCTCGAATGTGAGGACGGCGCGGTCTTCACCGGCTGCAACATCGAAAATTCGAGCTACGGCCTGACGAACTGCGCCGAGCGCACCGCGGCGTTTAAGGCCGTGAGCGAGGGGCACCGGCGCTTCAAGCGCATCGTCATCGCCGGGCGCAGCGACGACTACTGCTACCCCTGCGGTGCGTGCCGTCAGGTGCTCTACGAGTTCGGGCCCGACATGGAGGTCGTGTGCCTGAACAAGGACAACGAGGAAAAGCACCTGCACATCAAGGAGCTGCTCCCCTACGGCTTCGACCAGACGTGGCTTGCAATCGACGAGAAATAACGAAAAAAAGAGAGCGGCGCTGCCGCTCTCTTTTTTTGCGCTTTAGTTGCTGCCGGAGGAGGCATCGATCGTCAACGTGCCGCTGACCGTCGAAATTTCCAGCTCGCTCATCTCACCGCCCTCGAGCGCGGGCACGGTGTAGTACGCTTCGTGGTCGCCGCAGGCGATGAGCGTTCCTTCGCGCTCGGTGAGCGCGGAGCGGAACGCGCCGCTTTTCGTTTCATAGTCGAGAGTAAAGCCGTCCTGCGCGGGAAGGGTCAGATAGATGCTGCCGCTCTCCGTTTCGGCATCAAGGCGCAGCGCACGCTCGGTAGCCAAAATCAGGTTGCCGCTGACGCTTTCGAAGTCCAGCGCGCCGAGCGCGCCGGCGATATCCACCTTGCCGCTCGCGGTTTCGATCTCGGCGCTCTCCGCATCGCCCGCCAGCTCGATCGCGCCGGAGACGGTCGAGAGCTCGATTTTCCCCCATGTGCCGTCCACCACACCGGCATTGCCGCTCGTGGTCTCGATCTCCACCTCCGGGCAGTTCGCGCACATCACGCGCGCATCGCCGCCGACGGTCGAAAGCTTGATCTTCTGCGCATCGGCGCTCACGTAGGCGTAGGCGCTGGTGGTCTCGATGTCGATCTCCTCAAAATGCGCGTTCTTGACCAGCTCCCACGGCAGACTGACCGTCAAAAACTTTTCGCCCTCGAAGCTGTCCCTGCGCGCATCGCTCATGAACCGGATGCGCAGCGTGTCGCCATCGACTGCGCAAACCAGCTTTTCCTCCTCCGTCAGCGCCGTTGTGGCCTCCTCCTGTACAGTGATCTGCGAGGTCTGCCCCACAGCCAGAACGCTCACGCCGCCGCTCAGCCACGAGATGTCGATCTTGCGGATGTCTTCGCTCTCGCCGATGCTGAGCACCGCGCCCGGGTGGAGCTCTTCGCTCCCCTCCGCCTGCGTGCAGAAAGTATACGTCGCGCTGCTGCCGTCCCAGAGCGCGTCGACGGCGAAAATGCCGCCGCTTTGCGGCAGTTCTGCGCGGAATGTGCCGTTATCCTGCCGCTGGGCGGTCACGGTCTCGGACGGCATGCCGGTGCTGCCCCAGGCGTCGGACGGCCAGCAGCGGAGACTGACGGAATCGGGCGAATTATCGCCAAAATCGAGCGTTACGGTGTAGAAATAGGCGGCTGACACTGCAAAGGGCATTTCCAGTACAGGCGTGATGTCGCGGCAGTTTTCGTCCAGCGGGTGCGCGCCGCAGGCAATGGCGGTCATGCTCTGTAGGCCCTGAGTGTAGGTCCAGTCGTAGCTGCTGCTTTTGAGGGTGACGCTGCAAGCGTTTGCGCTTGTCACCGTCAGTGTTGGCGGGGTTTGGCGCGCGGCCTCGTCTGCTCTTTTTTCGCCGCAGGCGGTCAGGGAGAGCAGGAGCGCGAGCGGGAGCAGAAGGGAAAGGAGCTTCTTCATCGTTCGTTCCTCATTTCTTTCGGATACTTCTATAGACGTATGATAGCCGAAAAAGTTCCCGCGCACAACGGGGATCGCTGCACAAAACGCGGCAATTTGTTGTATCGTGAATTCTAATATTGGGGGCGGTACAGCTTTTTGCCGCGTTGTGTGCAACGATTCTTCATGATACGGCGTATCATGAAAAGGCAAATCATGCATCAGTGTTCCCGCGTTTGCAGGGGGGTGTGGGCTGCCTTTTCCAACATTATATTTTGGGGGAAAGCGCATGGACAAGACGACAAATTTCGACCTGCCGCAATGGGTCAAGGCGGATCAGATCAAGATGGACGACTTTAACGGGGCGTTTGCGAGCATCGACGCGGCGCTCAAGGCTGAGGGTGACGCGCGCAGCGAGGCCGACGGCACGGCGGCGGAGCGCATCACGGCATTGGCGCAGACGATCGCAAACGGTAAAATCTGCCGCATAAAATACGGCTCGTATACCGGCAACGGCAAGTACGGCGCGGCGAACGCGATCAGCATCGAGTGCGGGTTCTACCCGCTGCTGGTGATGGTGAGCAGCTCGAGCAGCAGCCACTACTGGGCGGTGCGCGGGTTCGACAAGTTCTACTACAGCAACAACCGCGAAAACGAAATGACGTGGGGCGATACCGGCGTGAGCTGGTACTACCCGCAGGACGACCAGTATTACCCCCCGTCGGGCAACCAGATGAATGCAGTCGACACGACCTATTACTATCTGGTGCTGGGCTACAGCAACGACGGAGAGCAGGGAAACTGAATCACGGCAAAAAACAGCCCCGAGGCTTTCGCCTCGGGGCTGAAACTCTACTTTAGGGGGAAAGATCCCTCAGAAGAGAAGTTTTTAGTTAGCGAAGGACATGATCGAAGTGTAGGAACCGGCGGTGACCTTATAGGTACCAGCGCCGATCACGCCGTTCAGATCAATGGTGACAACGGTAGCACCATCGCTGCCAACCGTACCGGAGAAAGTGCCGACGGCGACATAGCCGTTGTCACGGAGCTGCTCGAGAGTGACGCTGTAAACATCACCCTTCTTAGCATCGTTGTTAGCGTTCAGAGACACCGTAGCGCTCTTGCTAGCGTTGAGGGCAACGCCGATAACAGTAGCGGTGTTGGGAACATCGACGCCACTCTTGACCTTGTCGTAGGCGTAAGCCTGCAGTGCCAGAGCGTTGAGCTGACCGTTGTTCTGGATAGAAACAAAGTAGTAGTGCTGGTCGGCAGGATTGCCCATCGTGCCAACAACCTTGGTCAGGTCGGTGACCACGCTGTAATACTTGTTAGCGCTATAGTCGTGATAGAGAGAATCAGCGAAGGTGTCACGATCAGAATAGTTCTTCTCCTCAGTGCCAGCAGCACCCTCAATGATGTTGATCATGATGTCGCTATAGGTGTTATAGGCGGAGGAAAGCGGGTAGTTTGCATCACCCTTCAGCTGCTCACCGTCGGTGACGATGTGACCGCTCTTGACAACGCCATCCTCAAGAGTGACAACATAGAGCGTGTTGTTCACAGGATAGCCAGTCTGACCACTGATCTTCAGGGTGTTCTGCAGAGCGTCAAAGTTAGCGAACTTGACTTCGCCGCCAACGCCGTCAACATAGCCCTTGACGACCCACGTACCGTCGGCGAGGGTGTAAGCGCCCTGCTGACCGTCGAAGTAGAACAGGCTGGTGACCTTGGAGGTCGTGGTGGGAGCGATAACGTAGACGTAATCGGCAACGTTGTCGCCGTTCAAATCAACATAGTCAACTTCGCCCTTGGCATAGTTGTCGATGTTGGTGAAGCCGGTGATGGACTTAAAGGTATAGGGGTTAGCAGTGGTGTCAGCACCAGAACGAACCAGGAACACAGTATTGGAGTTGACAACGAGAGTACCAGTCGCGCCGCCATAGACCTGAGTGTTCTTGCTCACGGCAACATCGGCGAGATTGTAGAGCTTGGCGGCAGTACCGGTGGCAACTTCAACAGCGTCAAGAGTGCCGTTGGACTTGGTAGTGAACTGGAACAGGTGACCGTTCAGGATGCCATTGGTATCAGCAACCTTGTTGGTGTTGATGTAGGTGTCAACGTAGAAATACTTGTTCTGGTCGTCGGCCTTCATGACCAGTGCGTTGATACCAGTGCTGTGGGTAACATCACCGGACTTAACAGTCTTGGTAGCGGGGGTAGCGGGGGTGGCGGGGGTGGTGTAGTCATAGGTCATCTTGCTGATGTCAACCTGAGCGGTGGTGCCGTCCATGTAGGTGACGTTGGCCTTTGCCACGCCGGAACCGTCAGTGGCGTTGCCAGCCCACCAGATGGAGTTGATCACACCGTAGCTGGTAGCAGCAGCGATCTCAACCGCACCGATCAGGTTGTTGTAGGAATCGAAGTACCAAGTGTACTTGGCGTCCTTCTGAGCGGCCTGGTCGAGGTAGAACTTGGCAGCATCGTCATAAACGGTGCCCTCAACGTTGTGCTGCTGAGCGTTCCAGTAGATCACGCTCTGAGCGCCGTCAACAGAAGTGGCCTTGGAAACGATCTCGGCATACTGATCAGCAGTGTTGAGCACCTTGCCGCTGACAGTGGCGGAGTTGTCATCCTTGACGGTGTAAGCGTTGACAAGGACATACTCATCCTTGGCATAGCCATAGTTGTCGTCGTAGTCCTTGAGCGTCAGAGGAGTAGAAGCGTTCTTGGCATCATAGACCTCGAGGGTGATGGTGGCAGGAGTCTTGACGTGACCCTGAGCATCATAGGTGATGTCAGCAACGTAGGTGACCTTGGCAAGGAAGGTGTCGATCATGACGATGGTATCGTCATAGACTTCGAACAGACGGCCCTGAGCACCCATCTTAGTCTTGGTGTCGGTCAGGTTGACGGTGTACTTGGTGCTGGCGGTCTGACCGTTGACGATCAGGGTGTAAGCGGTGTCGGCCTTCAGGCCAGCATCGTGAGCGACGTCGCACTCAGCAACAGCCTTGGTGTAGGTCAGGTCGGGCTTCTCAACGAAGGTAGTGGCCTTGTCGCCGGTGGTGTAGGTCCACTTGGTGGCGGGACGGCCCCACTTGTCGGCA
>OKUQ01000487.1_pt1 | contig 23609 bp, 19 predicted proteins | sample 1606811 | NCBI WGS metagenome assembly OKUQ01 (sample SAMEA3882546, study PRJEB24775) | human gut metagenome | biome: human-associated habitat; feature: intestine environment; material: feces | place: Netherlands | collected 2009/2010
CTGCGCTATATTTCCCGTTTTCGATACCGAAGAGTGGGCGGAAAAGATCCGCTCACGGCCGCAGACGATTTGTTCAGAGGTTCCCTAGAAGGCAAACGAAAGCGGTGAGTTTCCACAGGGGAAACTCACCGCGTATATGGCGGAACTCAGGATTTCAGATCGACAGCGCGGTCGAAGAGGTCTTCCACATCCTTGCCGGGGCCTTTCGAGAGAAGAGAAACCACCACGGCGGCCAGCAGACCGGCGGCGAAGCCGGGAACGATCTCGTAGATGTCGGTGGAGGACAGGAATACCAGCCACAGGATATCCACTGCGGCACCGGCGGCAATGCCTGCCACCGTTCCGCCGAAGGTGAGCCGCTTCCAGAACAGGCTCAGCAGAATGACGGGGCCGAAGGCCGCGCCGAAGACACCCCAGGCATTTTCCACCAGACCCATGATGGAGCCGGAGTTGGGGTCGGAGGCGATCATCAGCGCGACGACGGCGATGACGATGACCACGATGCGTCCAGCCCAGAGCATTTCAGAGTCGGAAGCCTTCTTGCGGATGACGGGCTTATAGACATCGCTGGCAAAGGCGGAGGACGCCGCCAGAAGCTGGGAGTCGGCCGTAGACATGGCGGCGGACAGGATCGCGGACAGCAGCAGACCGGATACCAGCGCGGGGAAGATGCGGCGAACCATGGTGATGAACACGGTGGAGGAATCCTCAATTTCGCCCAGATACAGGCGGCCGGCGATGGCGGTCAGGGCGGACATGATCAGGATGATGGTCGTCCAGGAAATGCCGATCACGCTGGACTTGCGAAGTTCCTTCTCGGATTTCAGGGACATAAACCGGATGATGATGTGGGGCATACCGAAGTAGCCAAGGCCCCAGCCAAGGCCGGAAATGATGTCCTGAGGGGTGGTGAAGAAGTTGAAGAAGCCGTCGGGCAGGGTCGCGCCGGTCGCGGCACCGTCGCCTGCTTTGGCCAGCGCCAGAGCGAACAGGGGGGCGATCAGCAGTGCGGCCAGCATGATCATGCCCTGGAAGAAATCCGTCCAGCACACCGCGCTGAAGCCGCCAAGGAAGGTGTAGGCCACGATGATGAAGGCGGCGATGTACATGGCAACGGTGGGATCAATGTCCATGACCGTGTTGAACAGGGTGCCGCAGGCCTTGATGGAGGAGGCGGCGTAGATGGTGTAGGCCACAAGGAAAATGATAGCGCTGAGGATTTGCAGGGACTTATTCTTGCTCAGGAACCGGTTGGTCAGGTACTGGGGGATGGTGATGGAGTCACCCGCAGCGATGGAGAACCGGCGCAGCCGGGGCGCCATGAAGATCCAGCTCACGGCGTAGCCGATGCCGAGACCGATGGCGATCCATGTCTGCCCCATGCCGCTTAAATAGATGGAGGCGGGAAGCCCCATGAGCACCCAGGCGCTCATATCGGAAGCACCGGCGGACAGAGCGGACACCCACGCACCCATGTTGCGGCCGCCGAGGAAGTAATCCTTTTCACCGGCGCCCTTGGACTTGCTGAAGAAGTACAGGCCGATGGCTACCATGAATACGAAATAGGCTATGAATACGGAAAGCTCAATATAGTTCACAAAAATCCCTCTCTCTTTCGATACATGAAATAAAATCATGTATCCATGCTTAATAATGATGAAATCATTATACAAAGGTTTTAGGATTTTTGCAACGAAAACTTTCTTCCTGAGTTGTACAAAAAAACGTTGCCAAAGAAAGGAATTGGTGCTATTATACACAAGATATGATGAAAATTCCGCATGAAGAAGGGAAAAGCGGCATGAGCCTGAAAAAATATGAAGCATTTGTGCGGACGGTGGAGCTTGGCAGCCTGACCAAAGCGGCGGAAGCCATGGGGTCTACCCAGTCCCGCATCAGCCATGTCTTAAGCGCGCTGGAGGAAGAATATGGCTTCGTCCTTCTGCGCCGGAACCGGAGCGGCGTCCGGCTGACGGAGGCGGGGGAGATGGTGCTGCCCAAGATGCAGGAGATTCTCCAAAAGGACCGGGAGCTGACGGAGCTGATCGGGGACATCCGCAGTGCCGACGCCGGAACCGTCCGGCTGGGAGCCTTTACCAGCGTGGCAGTCCACTGGCTGCCTGGGATGATCCGGACGTTCCAGAGCGCCCACCCCAAGGCTGAGCTGAAAATGTTCAACGGCGATTACCACGACATGGAGCAGTGGCTCCGGGAGGGGGAGGTTGATCTGGGCTTTGTGACCCTGCCCGCCCCGGAGGGGATGCGTACCATCCCGCTGACGCAGGACCCGCTGGTGGCGATCATGCCGAAGAACCACCGGCTGGCACAGCTGGACGAGATCCCCATTCAGGAGCTGGGAGAGGACCCCTTTATCAGTCTGCTGCAAAGCTCAGCTCACGATATCCACCGGGCGCTGGACAATGCGGGGGTGCGCCCGAACATCAAATTTACCACCAAGGACGACTATGCCATTCTGGCCATGGTGGAGCAGGGGCTGGGCATTTCCATCGTTCCCCAGCTGCTCATTCAGGGACGGACACAGAATCTGGCGGTTCGTCCGCTGAAGCCCCGGGCAAGCCGAACGATCGCCTTGGCCATACCGGAGGGGAAGCCCCTGCCCGTGGTTGAGGCGTTTGCCCAGACGGCGGTGGCATGGGTAAACGAACAGAGCGGGAAATAACAACGTTTGTATTGGAGGATACTGAAAATGAACACGATTTCTGCACCCGAAGGGGATTCCGTTATTTCACAGATTCTGGCGGCCTACGAGCTGCCGGGTACGATTCTGGACATTGCCCGCCACGGCAAGGGGCACATCAACGATACCTTCTGCGTATCGTGCCGTACCCCAGAGGGCGGCACTGTCCAATTGATATTGCAGGGGCTGTCCCAGGCCGCGTTTCCCCATCCTGAGGAAGTGATGGAGAATTTTGTGGGCATCACGTCCTATCTGCGCAGAGAGATTCTTGCCGAGGGCGGCGACCCCTCCCGGGAGACGCTGAGCCTGGTGAAAACCAGAGACGGCGCGGATTTTGTGACCGACAACCGGGGCAGGGTATGGCGGCTGATGCCCTTTATCGAAAATGCCGACTGCTATCAGTCGGCCACGCCGGAGCTGTTTGCGGCGTCGGGACGGGCGTTCGGGCGGTTTCAGTACATGCTCCGGGATTATCCCGCCCAGACACTTCACGAGACCATTCCCCATTTCCACGACACTGAAGTCCGCTTCGGTCAGTTTCTCGCCGCGCTGGAAGCCGATAAGCTGAACCGGGCGAAAGGGGTATCCGCGGAAATCCAATTCTTTCTGGCGCGGAAAGAAGACTGCGGCGTTGCTCTGCGGGCGCTGCGGGAAGGGAAACTTCCCCTGCGGGTCACCCACAACGACACGAAGCTGAACAACATCCTGATCGACCGGGACACCCACGAGGGCATCTGCGTCATCGATCTGGACACCACCATGCCGGGCCTCTCCATCAACGATTTCGGCGACTCCATCCGCTTCGGCGCGAACCACTGCATGGAGGATGAACAGGACTTGTCCAAAGTCAATTTTGACATTCAGCTATACGAGGTGTTCACCCGGAGCTTTCTGGAGGGGGCGCGGGGCAGCCTGACGCCCGCGGAGCTGGAGTATCTGCCATGGGGCGCACGGCTGATGACGCTGGAATGCGGTCTCCGCTTTCTGACGGATTACTTGGACGGCGACCATTACTTCCACGTCAGCCATCCGCAGCAGAATCTGGACCGTGCCCGCACCCAGATGAAGCTGGTGAAGGACATGGAGGAGCAGTTCGACGCCATGGCGGCAGTGGTCGCAAAATATGGAAAATAAGAGTTGTTTTTTAGGATTGCATTTTTGACAGAGCACGCTATAATGTGTCCTGAAACCAGCCGTTCCCCCCAATCGGTAACGGCGTCAGATGCAGATAACGCGCTTTTGCGCAGTATAAAGGAGGATACCACAATGAACATTCTGGTCACCGGCGGCGCCGGATACATCGGCTCCCATACCTGCGTTGAACTTCTCAACAGCGGATACGATGTGACGGTCATCGACAACCTGTGCAACGCCAACCCCAAGAGCCTGAAGCGGGTGGAGGCCATTACCGGCAGGAAGGTCAAATCCTACGAGGGAGACGTACGGGACGAGGCGCTCCTGCGGAAAATTTTCGCGGAAAATGAAATTTCCGCCGTCATCCACTTCGCGGGCCTGAAGGCCGTGGGAGAATCCGTCGCCCAGCCCTGGCGCTACTACGACAATAACCTCAATACCACGCTGGTTCTGACCAAGGTCATGACGGACGTGGGCTGCAAGAAGATCATTTTCTCATCCTCCGCCACCGTCTATTCCGGCGACAATGAGATGCCCCTGCGGGAAACCAGCCGCACCGGAAACTGCACCAACCCCTATGGCTGGACGAAGTACATGACCGAGCAGATCCTCTCCGGCATTGCCCACGCCGACAAGGAGTGGAGCGTCGTGCTTCTGCGCTACTTCAACCCCATCGGCGCTCACGAAAGCGGCATGATTGGAGAAGACCCCCGGGGCATTCCCAACAACCTGATGCCTTACATCACTCAGGTGGCCATCGGCCGCCGGGAAAAGCTCAGCGTCTACGGCAACGATTATCCTACCCCCGACGGCACCGGCGTCCGGGACTACATCCATGTGGTCGATCTTGCCAAGGGACACGTGGCGGCGGTGAAATACGTCGTTTCCGGTCTGGGATGCGAGGTGTTCAATCTGGGCACCGGAATCGGCTACAGCGTGCTGGACATGGTTCACGCCTTTGAGAAGGCCAATGGTGTCAAGGTCCCGTACCAGATCGTCGGCCGCCGTCCCGGCGACCTGCCCACCTGCTACGCAGACCCGGCCAAGAGCGAGCGCGTCCTTGGCTGGAAGGCAGAAAAGAATCTGGAAGACATGTGCCGTGACTCCTGGAACTGGCAGTCAAAGAATCCCATGGGGTATGGGGAATAAAGAACAGCAAAAAAACACATCGGCCGTCCATTTGGATGGCCGATGTGCTTTTATAGTTTCAGATTTCCCGTTTCTCATAAAACCGGATGGACAGCAGCCATGAGACGGCGAAGATGACCATTGCCAGAATCGGAAGCAGTGCAATGGGGAGGGAGACACCGGACAAATCCGGCGTGTCCAGAATGGCGGACAGGCCGCAGAAAATGCCAATGACGCCAAGGAAGACGATGCGCCCCTTCTGCGCGCCGAATTTGAACAGCGGCGGCATGGTCAGCGCGGAGGACAGCAGGGAGATCATGGCAAGCACTGCCAGTTGGTCAGTCAGGTCGGCCGGATTGAACGCGCCGCTCCGGCAGAGCCGGACGACGGCGGCGACGGCGGACAGCAGGAAAATGGTACCGGCGCAGATCAGACTCATGATGTACTTTCCGGAGACGTATTGCCGCCGGGTCACCGGGAGGGTGTCGCAGTAGGTGAGCCAGTGCTCCGCATCGTCATAGGCCAGCAGGTTCACCGGCAGGACGCTGCTGAGAATGCAGGGATAGTAGATGAAAAAGGGCGACTGCCCGTCCGAAGAAAAGGCGGAAAAGAGAATAAACGCCAGCAAAAACAGGGGCATCAGCCGGCAGTAACTCCAAAGCAGGTAAAAATCCTTCCGAATCAAACCCTTCATTTCAGTGTTCCTCCTTTGCCATGAAAATGAACAGCTGCTCAATATCTACCGGGCTGAACGTGGGATTCCCGGGAACGCCCGATCGCTTCACCAGAAGCTCGCAGCCGAGGGGTGACACCCGCTTGCCGACGATGGCGGAAGCGGGAATGGCCGCCGCGTCCTGAGCGGTGCAGTGGAGAACCCCGTATTCCTCCTTCAGCCGGTCTTTTTCCTCGCAGAGGATCAGCCTGCCTTTGTGCAGGAAGGCAATGTAGTCGCAGATCTTTTCCAGGTCGCTGACAATGTGGGAGGAGATCAGAATGGCGTGATTCTCGTCCCGGGTGAATTCGTTGAAAATGTCCATGACCTCGTCCCGGACGACCGGGTCAAGACCGCTGGTGGCCTCGTCCAGAATCAGAAGCCGGGGGTGGTGGGACAGGGCGACGGCAATGCCAAGCTTCATTTTCATGCCCCGGGAAAAATCTTTGAATTTCTTATCCGCGGGGACGGCCAGCCGGGTCAGATGGTCGGAAAAGACCGCTTCGTCCCAGCTGCGGTAAATGCCCTGCATGATCTTGCCTACCTGCCGGGCGGTGAGACAGGCGGAGATGCCCACCTCGTCCAGCACCACGCCGATCTCCTCTTTGGAGAGGCACAAGTTCTCCCGGTTGTCCCGGCCCAAAATTGTGACGGTGCCGCCGTCCCGGGAAATGGTGTTGAGAATCAGCTTGATGGTGGTGCTTTTTCCCGCACCGTTTTCGCCCACAAGCCCCATAATGCAGCCCCAGGGCAGGGTCAGGTTCAGATGATTCAGGAAAAAACCGGTGTAGTGCTTGGTTAAATCCCGTATTTCCAATGCGTTCATGTTCAATCCTCCATGGCAAATCTGACCATATCCAGAACTTCCTGCTCACTCAGGCCGACGGACTGGGAAAGACGGACGATCTGGTCAATGTGATTTTCGATGTTTTTCAGGGTCTCTTCCCGGAGCAGCTCCACATTTTTGGGAGCCACGAAGCAGCCCTTGGCGGCGATGGTGTAGATGAAGCCCTCTTTTTCCAGCTCGTCGTAGGCGCGCTTGGTGGTGATGACGCTGATGCGTAAATCCTTGGCAAGATTCCGGATGGAGGGCAGGGCTTCGTGCTCCTGAAGCTCGCCGCTGATGATCTGTGCTTTGATCTGGGAGTAGATCTGGTCGTAAATGGGAAGGCTACACTTGTTGTCGATCAATACGGTCACTTTGGCACCTCACTTCTGTTACAACTGTATATGTGCAGTATATACAGATATAACAGATTTGTCAAGTACTTGGGCAAAAAAACTTCATGCATAAGCATCGCACCATGAAAAAGTGCAGATGCCGGTGCATGAAGTTTTTGTGCATCATTTCCGGTTGCCCTGAAGGGGCGAGGAAATGGCACATTTCTTATTTTGCTATGCTTTTGCATAGCAAAATATCCCAGCCTGAAAGGCTGGGATATTATGAAATTACAGAACTTTGGACAGAAAATCCTGCAGACGGGGATTCTGGGGATTGCCGAAAAGCTGGGCAGGGGAGCCCTGTTCCAGAACCTTTCCGTCGTCCATGAACAGCACCCGGTTGCCGACCTCACGGGCAAAGCCCATCTCGTGGGTGACGACCACCATGGTCATGCCGGTCTCTGCCAGCTCCTTCATGACGGCCAGAACCTCGCCCACCATTTCCGGGTCGAGAGCGGAGGTGGGTTCGTCAAAAAGCATGACCTTGGGGTTCATGGCCAATGCACGGACGATGGCAATACGCTGCTTCTGGCCGCCGGAGAGCTGGTTGGGGTAGGCGTCCGCCTTTTCTTCCAGACTGACCCGGCGCAGCAGCTGGGTGGCCTTGTCGTCCGCTTCTGCCTGCGTCATCAAGCCGGTGCGCACGGGGGCGAGGGTGATGTTCTTGCGGATGGTCATATTGGGGAAGAGGTTGAAGTGCTGGAACACCATGCCCATTTTCCGACGGACCACGTCGATGTCCGTCTTGGGGTCGGTGATGACCTCGCCGTCAAAGGTGATGGTGCCGGAGGTTGGTTCTTCCAGCAGGTTCAGACTGCGCAGGAACGTGGACTTGCCGGAACCGGAGGGGCCGATGATGACCATTTTGTCCCCGGGGTAAATGTGTTCGGAAATGTCCTTGAGAACCAGATGGTCGCCGAAGGATTTGCTCAGATGCTTAACGTCTATCACTTTGACGCAGCCTCCTTTCCAGTAAACTTTGCAGCCAGCTGAATACCATGACCAGCAGCAGATAGATACAGGCGATGCCGATGAGGGGGAACATCTGCTCGTAGGTTCGGCCGTAGATGGCCTGAGCGGCGTAGACCATTTCCTTGCCGCCGATGACGGTGATGAGGGAGGTGTCCTTCAGCAGCATGATGAACTCGTTGCCGAGGGCGGGGAGAATGGCCTTGAATGCCTGCGGAATGACGATCAGGCGCATGGTGTCGATGTAGCCGAGGCCAAGGCTCCGCCCCGCTTCGGACTGACCGGGGTCAAGGGACATGAGGCCGCCCCGGATGATCTCGGAGACGTAAGCGCCGGAATTGATGCCCAGCGTCAGCGCGCCCACCATGGTGTAGTTCCGGGAGAAGGAGAAGATAACGAAGCCCATGATCAGCAGCTGCACCATCATGGGCGTGCCGCGGATGACGGTGACGTATACCTTGCAGATGCCGTTGAACAGGCCGAGAATGGGGTTCTTGTGCCCTGTCCGCTGCTGGTCGTGGGCGGTCCGGATCACGGCCACCACAATGCCGAGGAGAATGCCCAGTGTCAGCGCCATGGCCGTGACCAGCAGGGTGGTGCCGACGCCGTTCAGGTACTGCTTCCAGCGGCTTCCTTCGATAAATGCCTGATAGAATTTGACGTAGAATTCCTGCCAGAAGGATGCGGTGCCGTCCCGCATCAGGGGTTTCCAAAGTTCGTAAAGTTCCACAGCTTCACCTTCTCATTTAATATTGCGCAGTATCGTGTTATACGCAGAAAATCGGCCTTCCCAGCGCGAAGGTCGGTTTTCCGGGTACAACCGTGCCAAGGGCGGCTTGAGCCGCCCCTGGCTAAGCGATTGGATTATTCAGCGGAGATGTACTTGTCAACGATGGACTGGACGGTGCCGTCGGCGGTCAGCTCGGCCAGCGCCTGGTTGATGGCGTCGAGCAATGCGGTGTTGTCCTTGTTCACGCCGATGGCGTAGCTCTCGGTGACGTACTCAGTGTCCAGAATGGTCAGACCGGCGTTGGCGGCAACAAAAGCCTCAGCAGGAGCGGAGTCGATGACCACGCAGTCAACCTGACCGTTGATCAGAGCCTGCACGGCGGAGGCGCCGTTGTCATAGGCGGTGACATGATCGTCGCCGTAATCATCGGAGGTGTAAATGTAACCGGTGGTACCACGCTGGGTGCCGATCATCTTCTCGCCCAGATTGTCCAGAGTCACATCGGAGCCTTCCTTGACGATGACCACCTGCACGCCGGTGGCGTAGCTGTCGGAGAAGTTCATGACCAGCTGCCGGTCTTCGGTGACGGTGACACCGGCCATGACGATGTCGGACTTGTTCTGCTGAACGGCCAGCAGAGCAGCGTCGAAGTCCATATCGTCCACGACCAGCTCCAGACCCAGCTTCTCGGCGATCGCGCCGGCGACCTCAACATCGATGCCCTCGAAGCTGCCGTCATCGGCGACCATCTCATAGGGAGGGAAGGCGGCGTTGGTGGACATGATCAGCTTGCCGGACTCGACGGTCTTCAGTTCGGCAGCGGCGGTCTCGGCAGCTGTGGTCGCAGCGGCCGTGGTCTCAGCGGCGGTGGCGGCGGGAGCCTCGGTGGTGGTCTTGGTGGTGTTGCTGCTGCCGCAGCCGGCGAACATGGACATGACCATCAGAACGGTCAGCGCAAGTGCAAATACCTTTTTCATAATTTTACTCTCCTTTTCATTTTTGACCTCCCGTAGCTGGGAGGTGATTGATGAGTGCATTATAGCGCGTATTTTATTCATCGTCAATAGGATGAATATACAACAATAAAGAGAAAATAAGGCCGTATGTAATATAAATACTACAAAAACCCGCAAGTTTAACATGTATATGTGAATATTCAGGGAATTCATCCTAAATTATTCCAGCAACTGAGTGCATATTATTCATCATAGATGAATATACAGCCATGCAAAGCCGCTGGTTGACGGAGAGGACAGCATCTGGTATAATTTTATGGAAAACATAATCGGGAGGACGCCCTATGAAAACCACTGTGAAGGAACTGGACTACGAAAAAGTCATGGCGCTGCCCCAGTATCCCCATCTGCACCCCATCCGGCCCGGCATTTTCTGGCGCACCCTTGTGCGGGGGCTGTCCATTCTGGGACTGGCCGGAACCCACTTCCATTACACCAGCGAGGGAATGGAGAAGGTCGGTAAGAACGAGCCGTGCCTGATTCTTATGAACCATTCCTGCTTTCTGGATTTGCAGATTGCAAGCACCATTCTGTACCCCCGGCCCTACAATATTATCTGTACATCCGACGGCTTTGTGGGCATGGGCGGCCTGATGGCATGGGCGATGCGCACCATCGGCTGCGTACCCACCCGGAAATTCGTCACCGACCTGACGCTGGTGCAGGATATGGTATACTGCCTGAAGGAACTGAAAAGCAGCGTTCTCATGTACCCGGAGGCCAGCTATTCCTTCGACGGAACCTGTACCGCGCTGCCCCGGAAAATGGGCGTGCTGCTGAAAAAGCTGGACGTGCCTGTGGTGATGATCGAGACTTTCGGCGCCTTCAGCCGCAACCCGTTGTACAATGAATTGCAGGTGCGTAAGAGCGTTCCCGTTTCGGCGAAGGTGCGCCTGCTGTACAGCCGGGAGGATCTGAAGGAGAAATCCGTCAAGGAGCTGTCCGACGGGCTGGACAAAGCCTTCTCTTTCGACCAGTTCCGCTGGCAGAGGGAAAACGGCATTCAGATCGCCGATGGTTTCCGGGCGGACGGTCTGGAGCGTATTCTGTATAAATGTCCCCATTGCGGCACGGAGGGGGAGCTGACGGGCAAAGGCACCGGCCTGACCTGCCGCCATTGCGGCAAGCACTGGGAATTGACCCCCATCGGCGACCTTGCGGCGTCGGAAGGGGAGACGGAGTTTTCCCACGTCCCCGACTGGTATCGCTGGGAGCGGGAGCAGGTGCGCCGGGAGCTTGAGGACGGAACATACAAGCTGGACATCGACGTGGACATTGCCATGATGGTGGATTTCAAGGCCATTTATAAGGTAGGGCAGGGACATCTGACCCACGACCGGGAGGGCTTCACCCTCACCGGCTGCGGCGGGAAGCTCCGCTACACACAGAAGCCCACGGCCTCCTACGGCCTGTACGCCGACTACTACTGGTACGAGATCGCGGACACCATCTGCATCGGCGACAACCGGTGCCTCTACTATTGCTTCCCAAAGGCTGGTTACCCGGTGGCGAAGACCCGTCTGGCGGCGGAGGAGCTGTACAAGCTCTGCAAGACCCGGGCGCTGGCAAAATAAGCATGAAAAATCCCCGACTTTGGTTGACCAGACCAAGTCGGGGATTTTCAGAGAAAAAGAGAGGTAAGAAAATGAAAAAGAAAATTATCATTGAGTACGCTTTCATTATATCCGGGGGCTATTAAAAAAATAAGTGCGCAAATATTAAATAAGTGTTAAGCACGTAAAATTGAGGATGGTATTTTTGTGCAGAATGACAAATGTGAATTTTTTGTAGCTTGTGGGATGCAACCCTTGACATTTTTTCAAATTGGGGTATAGTAAAGACAAATGAATTAGCACTCTTGCAACGAGAGTGCTAAAGCGAAAGGAAGGTAAAGTAGATGAACTTCAATAACTATACCCAAAAATCGATTGAGGCCGTCCAGAGCGCGCAGCAGCTGGCGGTTCAGAATTCTCATCAGCAGATGGAGCAGGTGCATCTGCTTCTGGCATTGCTGCGGCAGGAGGGCGGTCTGACCCCTCAGCTGCTGAAAAAGATGGACGTTACGGTGGAAAGTCTGGAAGCGGCGGCGGAAGCCGAGCTGCGGAAGATTCCCGGCGTGCGGACAAGTCAGGCAATGGACAGCTTTTATGTCAGCGCCGACGTGCAGGCCGCGTTCAATGCGGCGGAGCAGCAGGCGCAGACCATGAAGGACGAGTATGTGTCTGTGGAGCATCTGTTCCTTGGACTTTTGGAAACTGCCCGGGGCGGCGTGAAGGAGCTGTTCAAGACCTATCAGATTACAAAGGAGCGTGTTCTGAAGGCTTTGCAGGAAGTCCGGGGCAATCAGCGTGTCACCACCGACAACCCGGAGGGAACCTACGACGCGCTGGAAAAGTACGGCACCGATCTAGTCAAGCGGGCAAGAGAGCAGAAGATGGATCCGGTGATCGGCCGGGATGAGGAAATCCGGAACGTTATCCGCATTCTGTCCCGGAAGACGAAGAACAACCCCGTTCTCATCGGTGAACCCGGCGTGGGCAAAACCGCCATTGCCGAGGGACTTGCCCAGCGAATCGTGAAGAAGGACGTCCCCAAACAGCTGCAGGACAAGACCATTTTCTCTCTGGACATGGGCGCGCTGATCGCGGGCGCCAAGTACCGGGGCGAATTTGAGGAACGGCTGAAAGCCGTGCTGAACGAGGTGAAGAAGTCCGAGGGCAAGATCATCCTGTTCATCGATGAACTGCACACCATTGTGGGCGCAGGAAAAACCGAGGGCAGCATGGATGCGGGCAACCTGCTGAAGCCCATGCTGGCTCGGGGCGAGCTGCACTGCATCGGTGCGACGACGCTGGACGAGTACCGCCAGTATATTGAAAAGGACGCCGCTCTGGAGCGCCGGTTCCAGCCGGTGCAGGTGGATGAACCCACGGTGGAGGATACCATCGCCATTCTGCGTGGCTTGAAGGAGCGGTACGAGGTGTTCCACGGCGTGAAGATCGCGGACTCCGCCATCATTGCCGCCGCGACCCTGTCCCACCGGTATATCACCGACCGGTTCCTGCCCGACAAGGCCATCGACCTGATCGATGAAGCCTGCGCCCAGATCCGGACGGAGAATGATACCAAACCGGCAGAGCTGGACGCGCTGGATCGGAAGATCATCCAGATGGAGGTCGAGGAAGCGGCACTGAAAAAGGAGGACGACGAGCTTTCCAAGTCGCGTCTTGCCGAGCTGCAAAAGGAGCTGGCCGAGAAGCGGGATACCTGTAATGCTATGAGAGCGCAGTGGGAAAATGAAAAGAACGCCATTGGACGGATACAGCAGCTGCGGGAAGAAATCGCGGGGTTGAACCGTCAGAAGGAGATTGCCGAGCGGAACTACGACTATGCGAAGATAGCGGAGTTGGAAAATGGCCGTCTGAGAGAAGCCCGGAACCAGTTGGAGGAAGAAGAACGCCGCGCTCAGGCTACCAAGGAAAGCAATATGCTTTCGGACAGAGTTACCGACCGCGAAATCGCCAAGATCGTGGAGCGCTGGACGGGCATTCCCGTTTCCCGGCTGGTGCAGGGAGAGCGGGAGAAGCTGCTGACCCTGGACGAGACCCTCCACAAGCGGGTAGTCGGCCAGGACGAAGCGGTTCAGGCCGTCACGGAAGCCATCCAGCGCAGCCGCGCAGGCATTCAGGACCCCAACCGCCCCATCGGCTCGTTCCTGTTCCTGGGCCCCACGGGCGTGGGCAAGACTGAGCTTGCCAAGGCGCTGGCGCAGGCGCTGTTTGACGACGAGAACAACATGGTGCGTATCGATATGTCCGAATACATGGAGAAATACTCCGTGTCTCGTCTCATCGGCGCGCCTCCCGGATACGTGGGTTATGAAGAAGGCGGCCAGCTGACCGAAGCGGTACGCCGGAAGCCCTACTCCGTTGTCCTGTTCGACGAGGTGGAAAAGGCGCACCCCGACGTGTTCAACGTCCTGCTGCAAGTGCTGGACGATGGCCGGATCACCGATTCTCAGGGCAGAACGGTGGACTTCAAGAATACCATTCTGATTCTGACCTCCAACCTTGGCTCTGAGTATATCCTGAACGGCATCAACGCCGACGGTACCATTGAGGAAAGTGCCAAGGAGCAGGTTCGCGCGCTGCTGCGCCGCACCTTCCGGCCGGAATTCCTCAACCGTCTGGACGAGATCGTGTTCTACAAGCCCCTGACCAAGGAGAATGTGACCAAGATCATCGACCTGCAGATCGCCAAGCTCAACGACCGTCTGGCTGACCAGCAGATCCGCTGTGAGCTGACGCCTGCGGCCAAGGCCGCCATTGTGGACGCGGCCTATGACCCGCAGTACGGCGCCCGTCCCCTGCGCCGCTATGTGCAGCATACGGTGGAGACTATGCTCAGCAAGCGTCTGCTTCGGGGCGACGTTACCCCTGGTCAGACCGTCACCGTGGACGCCGAAAACGGCGAACTGGTGATGAAATAATTCCCCAAAAACAAATGCCCTGTCCGCTGAAAAGCGGACAGGGCATTTTGCGTTTATTCCAGTTCCGTGCGGAGGGTGAGGGCTTCCGGCAGGTGGGAAATTTCCTTTTTCAGGAACAGGGGATAGAAATATTCCCGTTCCAGCCGTTCAAAGGGCAGCCATTCAAATTTGTGGGTGTGGTGCCGTTCCAGCAGGGTAAACTTTTCGCCTTTGGACAGCAAATCCGTGTGGGAAATGTCCATCAGGAAGTACAGGCACAGCTCGTGGTAGTGCAGGCCGTCCACATCCTCCGTGAAAAATGCCTGATTCAGCCACAGGGGACGGATGATTTCCGGGGTGATCTCCAGTTCCTCCTGAACCTCCCGCACCACGGCGGCTTCCGCCGTTTCCCCCATCTGCACCCTCCCGCCGGGGAGGTAATAGTAGGGGGAGCGCTCGTCGTGCATGGCAAGCAGTTTGCCCTCCGAAAGGATGACGGCGCAGACACGGTAATTGAACTTTTCCTTGCCGGAGACAAAAGAAAGGTCTATGCCGCTCATACGTACTGCTGGGTGTTCACATCCACCACGCCCCGGGTCGTCAGGCGCAGGGTGGGGATGACGGGCAGGCTCATGAAGGACAGCGTCATGAACGGGTCGATGTCCGTGCCGACGCCCAGAGCGTGGGCGGCCTTCTTGGCGTCTTCCAGAAGGGTGTTGACCTCCCGCAGGGGCTTGCCGCTGATGATGCCGGCAATTTCCAGAGGAAGCTCGGCCAGCACCTGCCCGTTCTCCACGACCACGATGCCGCCTCGGTTCCGGGCAATGCGGTTGACGGCGAAGGCCATGTCCTCGTCATTTGTGCCGACGCAGATGATGTTGTGGCTGTCATGGGCGACGGAGGTGGCCACCGCGCCGGATTTTAGACCGTAGCCCTTGAGGTAGCCGATGCCGATGTGGCGGGTATTTTTATGCCGCTCTACAACGGCCATTTTCAGAATGTCCTTGGACACGTCCACCCCAGCGGCGTAGCCTGCGTCCTCGGTGATGATCTGCCCCGGCACCATGCCGATGACGCCCCGCAGACGGGTGTTGGCAAAGTCCGCGGGAGAAAGCACCGGCAGGTGGAAGGTGTCGTGGGCGCGCTTGTTCAGGTGTTCCGGGATCTCGGGCAGGGGGAAGTCCTCCACAATGCCGTCGTGGTAGACCCGCTTGCCCCGCTTGTACACCGTCACCACGTGGAAGTCCTTCAAATCCTCCACGATGGCAAAGTCCGCAAGATATCCGGGGGCGATGGCGCCCCGGTTATTCAGCAGGAAGTACCGGGCGGCGTGAAGACAGGCCACCTGCACGGTCATGATGGGGTCGGCACCCATGGCGACAGCTTCCCGGCAGATGTAATCGATGTGACCCTTTTCCAGCAGATCGCTGGGGTGCTTGTCGTCGGTGCAGAACATGCAGCGGCTGAAATATTTCTGGGACTTGATCAGGGGCATCAGAGCCTCCAGATTCCGGGCGGCGGTGCCCTCCCGGATCATGATGAACTGGCCCAGCTTCAGCTTCTTCATGGCGTCGTCAATGTCCGCGCACTCGTGGTCGGAGTAGACACCGGCGGCAATGTAGGCGTTCAGGTCGGTGCCGGAAAGACCGGGGGCGTGGCCGTCGATCTTCTTGTGGTGCGCCTGAGACGCAATGATCTTGGCAACGGTGGGGGAGTCGGCGGAGATCACGCCGGGGAAATTCATCATTTCCGCAAGACCCAGCACCCGGGGGTGGTCAAAGAAGCTGTCGATATCCCGGTAGTCCAGATTCGCGCCGCTTTCGTCCAGCGCCGACGCCGGGACGCAGGAGGGGATCATAAACTGGGTGTCCACCGGCAGCCCTTCCGTGGCACAGAGCATATAGTCGATGCCGTCAGTGCCCATGACATTGGTGATCTCGTGGGGGTCGGTGATGACGGTGGTGGTGCCGTGGGGGATGACGGCCCGGGCAAATTCCGCGGGGGAAACCAGACTGGATTCCAGATGGATGTGGGCGTCGATGAAGCCGGGGCAGACGATCTTGCCGGTCATGTCCACTTCGTCCCGGCCTTCGTAGCTGCCGAGGCCCACGATCAGACCCTCCGCCACGGCAATGTCGCCGGTGTCCAGCTCCCCGGAAAACACGTTGACATAGGTGGCGTTTTTCAGAACCAGATCGGCTTTCTCCCGCCCGGCGGCGACATCAATGATGTGCAGCTTTTTTAGAAGCTTGCGGTTGATCTTTCCTGACCAGCTTTCCGTATAACTCATAAACTCTGCCCCTTTCCAAGTTTTTGACCAGTATAACACAGACGGGAGAAAATGTAAATTGCCTATTTTGCGGCGGCTGGGATGAATTGAGACTTGCAAAAGAATGTAAAGTTGCTATAATAGAGAAAACGTATGATGGCGGGGTGTGCCTGCCGGAAAGGAGCGCAAATATGTCTCTGCGGGGAAAGCTGGTGGTTTTCTGGATGAAGCACCGACCCAAGCATACCGATACCACCCAGATGGTTGCACTGATGTTTGCTGCAATCATTCTCCTGGGGGCGCTGCTGCTGACTCTGCCCGCCGCGTCCCGGGACGGGGTGTCCTGCGGGCTGCGACCGGCGCTGTTTACAGCCACCTCCGCCACCTGCGTGACGGGACTGGTGCTGTACGATACCTGGAGCCAGTGGAGCGGTTTCGGGCAGGTCGTGATTCTGTGCCTGATCCAAATTGGCGGATTGGGCTTCATGTCCGTGGCGACACTGCTGATTTTTCTGCTGCGCAGGAAGATCGGCCTCCAGCAGCGGCTGATGATCGCCCAGTCCCTGAGCGTGAACGATATCAAGGGCGTGGTGCGGCTGCAAAAGCTGGTGCTTACCGGAAGCTTTTCCGTGGAGGCAGTGGGGGCGATCATTCTGACCCTTCGGTTCTGGCCGGAGTATGGGTTTACAAGAGCGCTGCGCTGGGGCATTTTTCACTCTGTTTCCGCGTTCTGCAATGCGGGCTTTGACATTTTCGGCGCCATTGCCCCGGGGCAGAGCCTGATAGAATTTAACGCAGACCCCGTTGTGCTTCTGACGCTGTCGGCGTTGATCATCATCGGCGGCCTGGGCTTTCTGGTGTGGGAGAACATTGCCCGGAAGCGCTCCTTGCGCAAGTTCAGCGTGTACACCAAGCTGGTACTGCTGATCACGGCGGCGCTGCTTGCCGTCGGCTGGGCGGGAACCTGTCTGCTGGAATGGAACAACCCGGAGACGCTGGGCGGCATGACTGTGGGCGAAAAGCTGCTCAACGGCTTTTTCCAGTCCGCGACACTGCGCACCGCGGGGTTTGCGGCGATTGATCAGGCAAAGCTTACGGAAAGCGGCAAGGCCTTTTCCAGCGTGCTGATGTTCATCGGCGGCTCCTCCGGCTCCACCGCCGGCGGCATCAAGACCGTGACGTTTCTGGTGCTGGTGCTGACCATCTGGGCGAGAGCCAGAGGGAAAAGCACGGTCTGCGCCTTCAAGCGGACAATCCCCGACGAGCAGACCCAGAACGCCATGATCATTGCCTTTATCGTGCTGGCACTGGCCGTTTTCGGCGGCATTTTCATCAGCGCCACGTCGCCCATGGACTTTACGGACGCCGTGTATGAGGCGGTTTCGGCGTTGGCGACCGTGGGATTAAGCGCGGGCGGTACGGCTTCCTTAAGTATCCCGGCGCAGATTCTGATCATTATTTATATGTATTTCGGACGGGTCGGCGTGCTGACCATCAGCCTGGGCTTCCTGGCGGGAAACCGGGCGGAGGAGCGGTTCCGCTATGCGGAAACCAATTTGCTGATCGGATAAGGAGAGAATTATGAAGTCTTACATTGTCATCGGTCTCGGCCGTTTCGGCGGCTCTCTGGCGCGGCAGCTGTGCACGCTGGGGGCGGAGGTGCTGGCCATGGACGTGCACAACGACCTTGTGCAGCAGCTTGCCAACGACGTCACCCACGCGGTGGTGGGCGACGCCCGGGACAAGGAAGTCCTGCGGGCGCTGGGCGTGCGGAATTTTGACTGCGCGGTCATTGCCATCGGCGACGATCTTGCGGCCTCCGTGCTGATCACCATGAACTTAAAGGAGCTGGGCGCGCCCTACATCGTCTGCAAAGCCCACGACGAGACCCACCGGCTGGTTCTGGAAAAGCTGGGTGCCGACCGGGTGGTCATTCCGGAGCAGGAACACGCCCAGCGGCTGGCGAGAAGCATGTACTCCCACAATGTGCTGGATTACATCGAGCTTTCCGAGGACTACGGAATTCTGGAAGTTCCCGCCCCCAAGAGCTGGATCGGCAAGTGCATCAATGAGCTGAACGTCCGGGCGAAGCTGGGCGTGAACATCATCGCCGTGGAAAACGGGGACAAGACCAACGTTTCCCCCGCCGCGGATTACCGGATTCAGGAGGGGGACGTGATGGTGGTTCTGGGGGACAATTACGCCCTCAGCAGGGTGCAGAAGCTGTGACGGAGCAGAGGATCACCTCCCGGAAAAATCCCCTTCTGCAGCAGGTGAAAAAGCTGCTTTCTTCCCGGAAGGCCAGGGAGGAAGCGGGGCTGTTCGCTGCCGACGGGGTCAAGCTTCTGGCGGAGGCCGTCCGCTGGTATCCGGGACTGGACACGGTGATCTTATCCGACGGCGTTCATGCGGACGTGCCGGAATCGGTGCGGCTTTTCCGTGTGCCGGAGGACGTGATGGCATCCATTTCCCCCATGGAAAGCCCGCAGGGGGCGCTGTTTCTGTGCCGCCTGCCGGAAAGAAAAGCGTATGTGCCCCAGCCCGGCTGCCTGCTGCTGGACGGCATTCAGGACCCGGGAAACCTTGGAACCATTCTGCGCACGGCGGATGCGCTGGACATTCCTGTGACGCTGCTGGAAGGCTGCGCCGACCCCTACAGCCCCAAGACGGTACGCGCCAGCATGGGCGCGGTGTTCCGCACCCAGCCGGTGAAAGCGGACTGGGCGGAGGTAAAAGCCGCCTGCGGGGTTGCCGGAATTCCCGTGGCCGTGACGGCACTGAGTCAGCGGGCGAAGGATTTGCGCAATGCTGACCTTCGCGGCATGGCGGTGGTCATTGGCAGCGAAGGGCAGGGCGTGCGCCGGGAAATTCTGGAAAGCGCCGACGGGGAGCTTATCATCCCCATGAATAAGCGCTGTGAGTCCCTGAACGCGGCGGTGGCGGCGGCCATCGTCATGTGGCAGATGAAGCAATAGAGAAACGGCATAATATAGAGAGAAACAGGTGAGAAAATGCTGGTACACTGGGTATGGTTTGCCCATCGCCCCGGGCTGAACGACCGGGACAAAATGGCACTGTTGCAGCATTTTCGGGATCCTGAGGACATTTACTTCGCCGACGACGGGGCGTTTGACGCCATCGGTCTCAGCGAGGACGCAAAGACTGCCCTTCGGGAGAAAAATCTGACCTCCGCGGAGGAAATTCTGGAAGCCTGTGACCGGGAAAAGCTCCACATCCTGACCTGTCAGGATGCGGCTTATCCCGCACGGCTCAAAAACATTGCCGACCCGCCCGTTGTGCTGTATTATAAGGGGCGGCTGCCGGATTTTGACGGAAGCCCGGTGATCGGCGTGGTCGGCACCCGGAAGGCGTCGGCCTACGGCCTGACCACCGCCAAGCGCATGGGCTATCAGATTGCCCGCTGCGGCGGCATTGTGGTATCCGGGATGGCCTACGGCATCGACGGCATGGCGATGTCCGGAGCGCTGACCGCAGGCGCGCCTGCGGTGGGCGTGCTGGGCTGCGGCGCGGATATCGTCTATCCGGTTTCCAACCGGGCGCTGTTCCGGGACACGGAGGAATACGGCTGCATCCTCAGCGAGTTTGCGCCGGGGACGCCGCCGGCAAAATGGACGTTTCCCAAGCGGAACCGTATCATCAGCGGCCTGAGCTGCGGGGTGCTGGTTGTGGAAGCGCCGGAGAAAAGCGGCGCGCTGATCACCGCCCGCTTAGCCGCCGAGCAGGGGCGGGACGTGTTCGCGGTGCCGGGAAACATCGACCAGCCGTCCTTTGTGGGGAGCAACCGGCTTCTGCGGGACGGGGCGATCATGGTTTCCTCCGGCTGGGACGTTCTGAGCGAATATGAAGCCCTCTTTCCGGATAAGATTCGGAAGGAAGATGCGCCCGCCCACCAGACGGCCTATCCGGACGAGGTGCGCAAGGCCGCGGAAGCGGAAAAACCGCTGCTGAAAGTGGCGCAGAAACTGCGTCTTCCCCGGAAAAATGAGAATCTTAAAAAAGATTTAGCCCCTCAGGGCATTGACAAGACGCCTTGCGCGCCTTATAGTGACGTAGGCTCGGTCAGGCCGAAGCTGTCGCCGGAGGAGCAGACCATTGTGGACGCCTTAAGCGGCGGGCAGCGGCTGGTGGACGATGTGATCGCCGAAACCGGCCTGTCCACCGGAAAGCTGCTTTCCAGCCTGACCATGCTGGAACTGAAGGGCATAATCAAGCGCCTGCCGGGCAAGCGCATTGTTTTGAGCGGGAAATAGAGAGACGTAACCGCTGAATCTGAAGTAACGAAACGGAGAATTTTCATTCATGGGCAAACCTGAAAATCTGGTGATTGTGGAGTCCCCCTCCAAGGCAAAGACCATTGGCAAATATTTAGGAGACGATTATGTTGTCAAGGCCAGCATGGGGCATCTCCGGGACCTGCCGAAAAGCACGATGGGCGTGGATTTGGAGCATGATTTTACCCCCCATTATATCCCTGTCCGGGGCAAGGAATCCCTGATCAAGGAACTGAAAACCGACGCGGAAAAGGCGAAAACCGTGTACCTTGCAACCGACCCTGACCGGGAGGGCGAGGCCATTTCGTGGCATTTGAAAGAGCTGCTGAACCTCCCCGACGGGAAGGCGCAGCGTGTGACCTTTAATGAGATCACCCAGAAGGTGGTCAAGGAGTCCATCCGCCACCCCCGGGATATCGACTATGATCTGGTTGACGCCCAGCAGGCGCGGCGTATTCTGGACAGGATCGTGGGCTATGAGCTTTCCCCGCTGCTGTGGAAGAAGATACGCCGCGGGCTCTCCGCAGGCCGCGTGCAGTCCGTCGCGACGCGCATGGTCGTGGACAGGGAGCAGGAGATACGGCGGGGTCTGTCCGCAGGCCGCGTTCAGTCCGTCGCCACCCGGCTGGTGGTTGACCGGGAAAACGAAATTCGCGCGTTCCAGCCCAAGGAATACTGGACGCTGGACGTGACATTGAACCGTATGGGCAAGCCCGGCGCCTTTGTCGCCCACTACTGGGGCGAGGAAAAGAAGCGGGAGCTGGAGAATGAGGCTGATACCCTTGCCGTGATCGGTGACATCGACGGGAAGGAATTCGACGTTACCAACGTCAAAAAAGCGGAGAAAAAGCGCTATTCCGCCCCGCCCTTCACCACCTCCACCCTGCAGCAGGAGGCATCCCGGAAGCTGGGCTTCACGCCGAAAAAAACCATGATGGTCGCCCAGCAGCTGTATGAAGGCGTGGACGTGGCAGGGGAAGGTACCACCGGTTTAATTACCTACATGCGTACCGACTCTCTGCGGCTTTCCGACGAGGCCATGGACGCTGCCGCCGGGTTTATCCGCAGCCGCTACGGAAATGAGTATTATTACGGCCAGCACCATGTGTTCAAGACCAAGGCAGGGGCGCAGGACGCCCACGAAGCCATCCGGCCGTCCCATGTGGAACTGGAGCCGGAACGGGTGCGTACCAGTCTGACCCCCGATCAGTATAAGCTCTACAAGCTGATCTGGAGCCGTTTCCTCGCGACGCAGATGGCCTGCGCCGTTTATGACACCGTGTCCATCGACACGATGTGCGCCGGGCATGTATTCCGTGCCAGCCACCAGAGCCTGCGCTTTGCCGGCTTCATTGCCGTTTACGAAGAAGGACGGGACGATGAGCAGGAGGCCGTCGGCTCTCCGCTGCCGGATTTGGCGGTGGGGGAGAAGACGCTCCCCTCCAACATCCAGAAGGAGCAGCATTTTACCCAGCCCCCCGCCCGGTATACCGAGGCGACGCTGGTCAAGGCCATGGAGGAAAAGGGCGTCGGACGTCCTTCCACCTACGCTGCCACCGTGTCCACCATTGAAGACCGGGAGTACGTAGTCAAGCAGGACAAGCGCCTTGCCCCCACGCCCCTGGGCGAGATCGTCACCGGGCTGATGGTGGAGCGCTTCACCGATATCATCGATGTGGAGTTTACCGCCAATATGGAGTCCCGTCTGGACGATGTGGAGACGGGCAAGCAGAACTGGAAGGACTTGCTGGCGGATTTCTATAAGGATTTCAGCAAGGAGCTGTCTGACGCGGAGACGGCGCTGGAGGGCGTTCATCTGAAGGTGCCGGAGGAGGAGACCGACGAGGTCTGCGAGCTGTGCGGACGGAAAATGGTGGTGAAAACCGGCCGGTTCGGAAAATTTCTGGCCTGCCCGGGCTACCCGGAATGCAAGAACACCAAACCCCTCGTGGAGCGGATGCCGGGGCGCTGCCCCAAGTGCGGCAGCGGCTTGCTCAAGCGCAAGTCCAAGAAGGGCTACGCCTACTACGCCTGCGAGCGGGGCGCGGAGTGCGGCTTCATGACATGGGACGTTCCCACCGCTGAGGATTGCCCGGAGTGCGGTCAGACCCTGTTCAAGAAATCCGGCAAGGGGCGCATGAAGCCCTTCTGCATCAACGAGAAATGCTCCCGTTTCCTCCCGGAGGACCAGCGGGGCTACTATAAAAAGAAGACCGCCGAGGACGGGGAGGCCACCCCGGAGGAAAAGTCTGCCGAGAAGAAGACGGCGGCAAAGAAAACGACGGCAAAAGTCCCGGCAAAGAAGACGGCAGCAAAGAAAACTGCGGCGAAAAAGACTGCGGTGAAGAAGACCGCCGCCAAGACCACAACGAAGAAGACGACGAAAACATCCTCTAAGAAGGAGAGCAAGGCATGAAGGTAAAAGTCATCGGCGCGGGGCTGGCCGGAAGCGAAGCGGCATGGCAGCTGGCAAACCGGGGCATCGAGGTGACGCTGCACGAGATGAAGCCGGAGAAATATTCCCCGGCACACCATTACCCGGGCTTTGCCGAGCTGGTCTGCTCCAATTCCCTCAAGGCGATGAGGATCAATTCCGCTGCGGGACTGCTGAAGGCCGAGATGAAGGCAATGGGCTCATTGGTGGTGCGTTGTGCCGAGGAAACGGCGGTGAGCGCCGGCGGGGCCCTGGCGGTGGACCGGGAGGCGTTCAGCGACGCCATGACAAGGGCGATCCGGGCGCTGCCGAATGTGACGGTGGTGAACGGTGAGGTGACCGAGCTGCCGCAGGGGGATGTCATTGTAGCGACCGGCCCCCTGACCAGCGAAGCGCTTTCCGAGAGCATCGGGCGGCTGTGCGGCGAAAAATATTTGAGCTTTTATGACGCCTCCGCCCCCATCGTCACCAAGGAGTCCATCAATATGGACCGGGTGTATTTTGCCACCCGCTACGACCGCGGCGAGGCGGACTATAT
>OKUQ01000511.1_pt1 | contig 23009 bp, 20 predicted proteins | sample 1606811 | NCBI WGS metagenome assembly OKUQ01 (sample SAMEA3882546, study PRJEB24775) | human gut metagenome | biome: human-associated habitat; feature: intestine environment; material: feces | place: Netherlands | collected 2009/2010
ACGGAGGTATTTTATTATGGAAAACGAGTTCACCTTTGAAAATCCGGAGTATCGCAAGACCTACTGGCACACCTGCTCCCACATCATGGCGCAGGCCGTCAAGCGCCTGTGGCCGGAGGTGAAGCTGGCCATCGGCCCGTCCATCGAAAACGGCTTTTATTACGATCTGGACGCGCCCTTTGCCTTCACCCCCGAGGACCTGGCCGAGATCGAGGGCGAAATGCGCAAGATCTGCAAGGAGAATCTGAAGCTGGAGCGCTTTGAGCTGCCCCGGGAGGAGGCCCTGCAATACATGGAAGAGCGGCAGGAGCCCTACAAGGTGGAGCTGATCAACGACCTGCCCGAGGACGCGGTCATTTCCTTCTATACGCAGGGCGATTTCACCGACCTGTGCGCAGGCCCCCATCTGGATCACACCGGCCGGGTCAAGCACAACGGCTTCAAGCTGCTCAATTCCTGCGGCGCTTACTGGCGGGGCGACAGCAACCGGAAGATGCTCCAGAGAATCTACGGCATTGCCTTCCAGAGCAAGGAAGAGCTGGAGACTTACCTTCAGCGCATCGAAGAGGCCAAGAAGCGTGACCACCGCCGTCTTGGCAAGGAGCTGGGACTGTTCATGCTCACCGATTACGGCCCCGGCTTCCCCTTCTTCCTGCCCAAGGGCATGGTGCTGCGCAACACCCTGATCGACTACTGGCGGGAAGTCCACAAGCGCTACGGCTATGTGGAGGTCTCCACCCCCATGATCCTGAACCGTCAGCTGTGGGAGCAGTCCGGCCACTGGGATCATTACAAGAACAATATGTACACCACCGTCATTGACGGCGAGGATTACGCCATCAAGCCCATGAACTGCCCCGGCGGTATGCTGGTCTACGCCAGCGAGCCCCACTCCTACCGTGACCTGCCCCTGCGGGTGGGCGAACTGGGTCTGGTGCATCGCCATGAGCTGTCCGGCGCGCTCCACGGCCTGTTCCGCGTCCGGTGCTTTACGCAGGACGATGCCCACATCTTCATGACCCGGGAACAGATGGAGAGCGAGATCCAGAACGTTGTCCGCCTGTTCGACGAGGTGTACAACGTGTTTGGCCTGAAATACACCGTAGAGCTGTCCACCATGCCCGAAGACCACATCGGCACCGTGGAGGAGTGGGAAGCCAATCAGGAGATCCTGAAGAAGGCCATCACCGGCATGGGCAAGGACTTCGTTGTCAACGAGGGCGACGGCGCGTTCTACGGGCCGAAGCTGGACTTCCACATTGAGGACTGCCTCGGCCGTACCTGGCAGTGCGGCACCATCCAGCTGGACTCCCAGCTGCCCGAGCGGTTCAATCTGGAGTACACCGGCGAGGACGGCCAGAAGCATCGTCCCGTGATGATCCACCGGGTGGTGTTCGGCTCCATCGAGCGGTTCATCGGCGTCATTACCGAGCATTTTGCCGGTGCCTTCCCCCTGTGGCTGACCCCTGTTCAGGTCAAGGTGCTGCCCGTTACTGACCGGGCGCATGAGTACGCCAAGGGCCTGACCCAGAAGCTGGTGGACGCGGGCATCCGCGCCGAGGACGACTGCCGCAGCGAGAAGCTGGGCTACAAGATCCGGGAAGCCCAGATGCAGAAGATCCCCTACATGCTGGTGGTGGGCGACCGGGATATGGAGAACGGCACCGTTTCCGTCCGTACCCGCAAGGGCGAGGATCTGGGCGCCATGACCATGGACGCTTTCCTGTCCAAGTGCCTGTCGGAGATCGCTTCCAAGAGCAAGGACATCTAAATGATTCTGATCGGTGTGGTTTTTACGGGCGACCCGCGGATGCAGCAGGTCTTCCGGGGCAACTACGGCAAGGCCGTGCGCCGCGGGGGCGGCGTCCCGGTGTTCCTGCCGTGGAAGCCGGAGCACGCGGCCTTCTGGGCAAAGCATCTGGACGGCTTCCTGTTTACCGGCGGGGGCGACCCTGACCCCAGATACTACGGCCAGTCCATGCGCCCGGAATGCGGCACGCCAACCCCGGCGAGAGACGAATTTGAGCTGGCGCTGCTGAAAGCCGTCATGGATACGGGAAAGCCGGTTCTCGGCATCTGCCGGGGGGAGCAGATACTCAATGTGGCGCTGGGTGGAACCCTGATTCAGGACATACCCAGCCAGCGCCCCGAAGCCGCCGGGGAGAACCACCGTGACAATGAGCACCGCTATGCCCCCAATCATCCCGCCCGGGTGCTTCCCGGCACGCTTCTGCACAGTCTCATGGGCTGCGACGAGCTGCTGACCAACAGCGTCCACCATCAGGCGGTGGACACCCCCGCGCCGGGGATGCGGGTCTGCGCCCTCAGTCCTGCGGGAATCGTGGAGGGCATTGAAGCCGAGGACGGACGTTTCCTTCTGGGGCTGCAGTGGCACCCGGAGGCTGTGGCCGCCGTGGAGGAACGGATGCAGCGCCCTTTCACTGCGCTGGTGCAGGCAAGCCGGGATTTCAAGTCCCACCATTAAGATTTCCTGAATTTGCAGGCCGCCCCCGCCGGGGCGGCTTGTTTTCTTTGGGATAATGTGGTAAACTGCAGGGTAGAATCTGGCACAACGCTGCTGAGCGAAAAGCGGCATTGGCCGTGACACTTTTTTACTTGGAGTTTCCGAAATGAAAGCCTTTTTTCATCTTCTCGGCGCGGGGCGAATTGCGGCGCTGATTTGCTGCGGCGTTCTGGCAGTGGCGGCTCTGTTTCTCAAATTCGCCGTCCCGGGCTACAGCTTTTCCGCACTGGTGTGCCTGTGCCTGATCGGCATTATCCTGTTTTACACCCTGTTTCCCCTTGTGGGGCTGAAATTCCCCGCCTTTGCAAAAGCGGTTCAGACCGCCGTCACCGTGATTCTCGCGGTGGGGGTACTGGTGATCGGCATCACGGAGGGAATTATCATCCATGCCAGCTTCGGAAATCCGGAGGAGCCGGTGGATTACGTGGTGGTTCTGGGCGCCAAGGTGAACCGGGACGGCCCGTCGGTTTCCCTGTGGGATCGGATCTGCGCCGCCTACACCTATCTGGACGAGCATCCCGATGTGACCGCGGTGCTTTCCGGCGGTCAGGGTACGGACGAGCCAATCACCGAGGCGGAGTGCATGTACCGGGAGCTGGTGAATCTGGGCATTGACCCCCAGCGCCTCTGGATGGAGGAGGATGCTACCTCCACATGGGAAAATCTGAACTTTTCTCTTGACCTCATCGAGGAAAAAACCGGTGAGCGTCCTCAGAAGCTGGGGGTGCTGTCCAGCGAGTACCACCTGTACCGCGCCAGCCGGTTTGCAAAAGCGTGCGGCGTGGAATTCGTGGGAATTCCCGCAAAAACATCCCGTTTATCCCAGAAGATCAACCATTTCATGCGGGAAGTGGCTGGTGTCTGGCACTATATTTTACTGGGAGGAAACTATGATTAACGAAAAATATGCGGACTACGCATGGGAGCAGACCGCCGCGCTGCTGGCCATCGACTCTCCCTCCGGCTTTACCCGCCGGGCGGCCGAATGGGTGAGGGATGCCTTTGAAGCGTTGGGCTTCCCGGCGAAGATCACCACCAAGGGCGCGTTCTGGCCGATCTTGGCGGCGAAAATGCCGACGATGGCCTGTTTCTGGAAGCCCACAGTGATACCTTGGGCGCAATGGTCGCCCAGATCAAGGGCAGCGGTCGTCTCCGCCTGACGGCGGTGGGCGGCATGGAGCCGAACAATGCCGAAGCGGAAAACGTCCGTATCTACACCCGTTCCGGCAAGGTCTACGACGGCACCTGCCAGCTGTGCAATGCCTCCGTCCATGTCAACGGGGAGTACGGCTCTACCAAGCGCAGCTATGACACCGTGGAAGTTGTGCCGGACGAGGACGTCTCTACCGCCGAGGACACCCGGAAGCTGGGCATTGAGGTGGGGGACTTTGTGTGCTTCGACCCCCGCACCCGCCGCACGGCGTCCGGTTATCTCAAGAGCCGCTTTCTGGACGATAAGCTCAGCGTGGGCATTCTGCTGGGCTTTGCCAAATATCTTGCCGACAACCGCATCACCCTGCCCCGGAGAACCTACGTCCATGTGACGGTGTACGAGGAAGTCGGCCACGGCGGCGCAAGTTCCGTTCCTGCGGGGGTGACGGAGGCCATTTCCGTGGACATGGGCTGCGTGGGCGAGGGCCTGAGCTGCACCGAGCGGCAGGTCTCCATCTGCGCCAAGGATTCCGTAGGTCCATACAGCTACGAGGTGGTGGGCAAGCTCATTGACGCCGCCAAGAAGATGGGTGCGGACTATGCCGTGGACGTCTATCCCCACTATGGCTCAGACGTGGACGTGACCCTGCGGGCGGGCTTCGACATCCGTCACGGTCTGATCGGCGCGGGCGTCTACGCCAGCCACGGCTACGAGCGCAGTCACATCGACGGCGTGTACAACACCCTCAAGGTGATCTGCGGATATCTGGACGTGTAAGCGGACAAGCTTTTTCGTGGGACAGGCCAAGGCGGCCTGTCCCCGCTGCTTTTTGGGAAAATATTGCCTGCGTGCTTGACTGCGTGCGGCAAATATTGTATGATAATATCAAACATATGGACGAAAGGGGAGAGACGCTACGGACACGAATCGTGTAAAGAAGGCCGCGGAATGGTTCTACATCAACGTTTTCCGGGACGAAGCCATTCAGCCAAGACCCCAGATGCCCCGTGAGCCGCTGCCTTCGCCCCTTCTGGCTGCCCGCTCGCTGGAAAACGGTATGCCCGCCTACCGGCAGTCCCGGGAGTCCATTTTCGTCAAACAGGGAAAGCTGCTGGCAGGTTACGAGGACGACTATGTTTACGACCGGCAGGTGCTCCGCTATTTTCCCACCTACCAGTCCCTGACCGACCCGGAGCTGCGGGGATATTTCTCATGGCGGACGAAGCTGCGCCGGGGAAATTTGCAGGAAACGTCCCTGAGCTATGCGTTTTTGTATATCTACGAGCTGCTCAATCAGATCGGCGTCGCCGACCCCATGGACGGCTACCGGAAGCTGACGGAGTTCCGGGACGCATACGGCGCACTGGACGACGGCATTCTCCCATATCTGAACCTGTGGCTGATGGATTACGTGGTCTATTATAATCTGGATGCCGGCCTTCTGGCGGATACGCCACAGGTGCGGTTCAACCGTGGCATCGCCGTGCTGGACAGCATCCAGAGCCGTGGCGACGAGGAAGTCATCCGCGCGGTGAAGCAGCTGTCGCCCAAATGGCTGGAGCGCTCCAAGTTCTACAGGGAGTACCGGGAGGACTGCGACACCGTGATCGTCCGGGTGCTGCGGCGGATAGCAGAGCATTACGATACCCGATGCAAGAAGACCATGGTTGAGCAGTATTTTGGAAGCTTTACCCAGTCTCAGGTGATTCTGTTCGACTCGGCGGTTTTTCACAGGCGTCAGGAGCAGGGCAGCCGCCAGTACACGGTGGACGAAAAATATATCTACCGCTGTCATAACGGCCTGTGGAGCGTTCAGAAGTACAGCTGCATTCCTCATTCCAACGGGAAGCTGGGGGATGTTCTGAAAGCCATCGACGCCGTAATGCGGGAGTGCTATGGCTACGGCCGCCCCATTCAGTACAGGCTGGAGACCAAATGGATCCTCAAGATCATTCAGGAGGAAGCCCGGAACCTTCTCGCCGAGAAGAAGGCGGCGGAGGAAAAGAAGATCACCATCGACTATTCCCGGCTGGCAAGGATCCGGGATGACGCCGCCGTCACCCGGGACAGGCTGATGGTAGATGAGGAGGCGGAGGAAGAAGCGCCCCCGGCGCAGCCCCCGGAACCTGCCGCGGAACCGGAGGACACCCCCCTGACCAAGGATGAGTACCGGCTGCTCCAAAGCCTGCTGTATGGCCGGGATTATGGCTGGGTACGGTCTTCCGGGCTGATGCTGTCCGTTCTCGTAGACGGCATCAACGACAAACTGTACGACACCTTTTCCGATTCGGTTCTGCTGGGAGACGACCCGCCGGAACTGATCGAAGACTATATTGCGGATTTGAAAGAGATGATTCATCCATGAAAATACCAAAAAGAATTGCTCAGGCGCTGATAAACTCCCTGAAAGGCGGCGTCGTTCCCCGCGTCGGCCTGCCCTACGTCACCGTGGGGCGGAAGGACGAAATTGACGCCCTGCTGCGGGACGTGGACATCATTGCCGACGGAGGCGCGTCCTTCCGCTTCATTGTGGGAAAATACGGCAGTGGCAAGAGCTTTCTGCTTCAGACCATCCGGAACTATGTGATGGCGAAGAACTTCGTGGTGGTAGACGCCGACCTCTCTCCGGAGCGCCGCTTGCAGGGTACCCGTGGGCAGGGACTGGCGACCTACAAGGAGCTGATCCGCAATATGTCCACCAAGACCAAACCGGAGGGCGGCGCGCTGCCCCTGATTCTGGATCGGTGGATCAGCAGCGTGCAGCAGGAGGTAATGGCTTCCTCCGGTCTTGGGGTGACCGGCCCCGGCCTTGCGCCGCTGGTGGAAAAGCGGATCTCCGCGGTGATCGGCGCATTGAACGAGATGGTCCACGGCTTCGATTTTGCGAGGCTGCTGACGCTGTACTACAAAGCCCACTGCGCCGGTGACGACGAGACGAAGGCCAAGGTGCTCAAATGGTTCCGGGGCGAGTACGCCACGAAGACCGAAGCCCGGCAGGAGCTGGGGGTGAATATTGTCATCACGGACGATGACTGGTACGAATACCTCAAACTGTTCGCCTGTTTTCTCAAGCAGGCGGGCTACGCCGGTATGCTTATCCTCATTGACGAGCTGGTGAACATCTACAAAATTCCCAACGCCATCACCCGGCAGTATAATTACGAGAAAATTCTGACCATGTACAACGACGCCATGCAGGGCAAGGCGCGGTATCTGGGCTTCATCCTCTGCGGTACGCCCCAGTGCATGGAAGACCCCCGCCGGGGCGTTTACAGCTACGAAGCCCTCCGCTCCCGGCTGGCCGAAGGGCATTTCGCCGGGGAGCATAAGGACTTGCTTTCCCCCGTCATTCGCTTGCAGCCCCTGACCTACGAGGAAATGCTGATCCTGACGGAGAAGCTGGCGGATATTCACGCGGGGCTGTACGACTATTCCCAGATCGTGACACAGCAGGATATGGTGGATTTCATTGAGATCGAATTCGGCCGCATCGGGGCGGACACCCATATCACCCCCCGTGAGGTCATCCGGGACTTTATTGAGGTGCTGGACATCGTCTACCAGAATCCCGGCATCAGCGTGCGGGGGCTTCTGGGTTCCGACCAGTTCCGCTACGCCCAGAACGCAGTGAAAGAGGAACAGACCGACGATTCCCTTGCGGAATTTGAGCTGTAAAGGTGACGGACTATGCGTGCATTTGACCGATACGCGCCCTTCGTGCAGGAATATATCTATCAGAATCACTGGGAAAACCTGCGCTCCATTCAGGTCGCGGCGGCGGACGCCATTTTCAACACGGATGAAAACGTGCTGCTCACCGCCTCCACGGCCTCCGGCAAGACAGAAGCGGCGTTCTTCCCCATCATCACCCTGTTTTCCGAGGATATGCCCTCCAGCGTGGGCTGCATCTATATTGGCCCCCTGAAAGCGCTGATCAACGACCAGTTTTCCCGGCTGAACGACCTGTGCGCCGAAGCGGATATCCCGGTGTGGCACTGGCACGGGGACGTTGCCCAGAGCCATAAGGCAAAGCTCATGCGCCACCCCTCCGGCATTCTCCAGATCACGCCGGAATCTCTGGAAGCGTTGCTTCTGCACAAGCACGCGGCCATTGCAAAGCTGTTCGGCGACCTGCGGTTTGTGGTCATTGACGAGGTGCATTCCCTCCTGCGGGGCGACCGGGGCGGGCAGACGCTGTGCCTCATTGAGCGGCTGTCCCGAATTGCGGGAGTCAATCCCCGGCGCATCGGATTGTCCGCCACCATCGGTGACCCGGAGGGAACCGGCGAATTCCTGTCGCTGGGGACGGGGCGGAAGACCATCATCCCGAAAATCGACGCCAAGGGCGGCAAATGGCGGCTGAGCATGGAGCATTTCTACGTCAAGGACGCGCAGGCCGCGGAGGATAAGCAGATTCCCAACGCGCTGCCCGTGCTGGAAGAAAAAACCGACGACGCCCCCGCCAACGCAGACCCCGGCATTGGGTATATCTTCGAGCATACCCGGGGCAAAAAGTGCCTGGTTTTCGTCAATTCCCGGGAAGAATGCGAAATGGTGACCACCACATTGCGCCATTACTGCGAGCTGAACCACGAACCCGACCGCTTTCTCGTCCACCACGGCAACCTTTCCGCCTCCTACCGGGAGACGGCGGAGGGCATTATGAAGGACGATTCCCAGTACATGACCACGGTGACCACCGCGACGCTGGAGCTGGGCATTGACATCGGCCGGTTGGAGCGGGCGTTTCAGATCGACGCGCCATGGACGGTATCTTCGTTCTTGCAGCGCATGGGACGCACCGGCCGGCGGGAGCTTCCGCCGGAAATGTGGTTCGTCATCCGGGAGGACGAGCCGGAGGTGCGGGCCATGCTGCCAACCACCATTCCCTGGAAGCTATTGCAGGGCATTGCGCTGGTGCAGCTGTATCTGGAGGAGCGGTGGGTGGAGCCGCCCCGGCTGGACAGACTGCCGTTCAGTCTCCTGTACCATCAAACAATGTCCACACTGGCTTCCTGCGGCGAGCTGTCCCCACGGGCGCTGGCCGACCGGGTGCTGCGGCTGCACTATTTCCACAGAATCACCCAGGAGGACTACCGGGTGCTGCTCCGGCACCTCATCGCCACAGACCACATCCAGCAGACGGAGCAGGGCGGCCTGATTGTAGGGCTGGCAGGGGAACGGGTCATCAACTCCTTCAAGTTCTACGGCGTGTTCCAGGAAAGCGAGGAATACACCGTCCGCAGCGAGTCTCAGGAGCTGGGGACGGTGGTTTCGCCGCCTCCCGTGGGGGAGAAGCTGGCCATTGCGGGACATGTCTGGCAGGTGCTGGACGTGGACCACAAGCGCCGCCTGATCTACTGTCAACAGGTGAAGGGCAGCGTCCCCGCCTATTTCGGCCAGTGTCCCGGCGACCTGCACACCAAAATTCTCACAAGAATGCGCCGGGTGCTTCAGGAGGACAGGCAGTACCCCTATCTGATGAAAAACGCGGTGGCGCGGCTGGAGCAGGCCCGCTTCACCGCCGCTCACTCCGGCGCGGCGGAAAAGCCGCTCATCAACCTGGGGGGCAACATGTGGTGCCTGCTTCCATGGGTAGGGACGTACACCTTCCTGACCATGGAGCGGTTCCTGAAAATCAAATGCGCCGACCGCCTCGGCCTGCGAAATCTGGATTCCGCCCGCCCGTTTTTTATTCAGTTCACCATGAAGGCCGACGAGGAAACCTTTTTCCGGGTGCTTGCCGAAGAAATCCGCAAGCCCATCGACCCCATGGAGCTGGTGTATCCCAAGGAGCTGCCCCTGTTTGACAAGTACGACGAGTATCTGCCGGAGGAGCTGGTGAAAAAGGGCTTTGCTTTGGGCGTTCTGGACGTAGACGGCCTGCGGGAAAAGATATTAAGTTGGGAGAATTGACAAAAAATGCAATTTCCCCGATTTGCGCTTGCATTTTGGGAAAAGCATGGTAAAATTATTAACATCTATATGACGCTTGCAGGAAATGCGGCTTGCCGCAACCGAAGGAGTAACACTCTCAGGTGTCCAGCATGGATGAGGACTGTAAGCTGATAGAACTTTGGAGAAGCTCATTGAATTGAGTGCCGAAGGGGCAAAACGCATTGCGCGTCAATCTCTCAGGCAAAAGGACAAAGGGATTTCCATACCGTCCGTAGGGGAAATGTTTGTTTTTTTGGACAGATTGCGCGTTTTGCGCAGTCTGTCTTTATTTTTTGTTGGCTTTGCAAAGAACGCGAAGCCGGAAAGAGAGGATACGTATGGAGAATTTTCTGACCACACTCGCCGAGATCAATGACAAGATCAATGCCTTTATCTGGGTGAAGATCGGTCTGGTCCTGCTGATCGGCACGGGTATTCTGATGACCTGCTGCACGAAGTGGTTCCAGATCTCCCACATTGGCCACTGGTGGCAGCAGACCATCGGCGGCATGTTCCGCAGGGACAGCGGTGTCCACGCGAAAACGGACAAAAAGACCATTTCCCAGTTTCAGGCGCTGTGTACGGCCCTCGCCGCCACCATCGGCACCGGCAATATCGCCGGCGTGTCGGCAGCCATCGTCATCGGCGGCCCCGGCGCGGTGTTCTGGATGTGGGTTGCGGCCTTTTTCGGGATGATGACCAATTTCTCCGAAAATGTGCTGGGCATCTACTACCGCCGCCGCAACAGTCAGGGCGAGTGGTCGGGAGGTGCGATGTACTATCTGAAAGACGGTCTGGGCGGCAGGAAGCACTGCAAGACCATCGGCAGCGTCCTTGCGGTTCTGTTCTCCATTTTTGCCATTCTGGCATCCTTCGGCATCGGCAATATGGGGCAGATCAATAAGATCGTCCTGAATATGAAATCCGCGTTCTTCGGCGGCGTGACTGCTACCGTGGGCGGCATGAGCGTGGTTTCTCTGGCCTGCGGCATTGTGCTGATGATCCTCGCGGCGCTGATCGTCATCGGCGGCCTGCAGCGCATTGCCACTGTCGCCGAGCGGGTCGTGCCGTTTATGGCGGTGCTGTACATCATCGGCTCGCTGATCGTGTTCTTTACCCATATCAGCAGCGTCGGCGCCATGTTCGCGGCGATTTTCCGCTTCGCTTTCGGCAGCAAGGCCGTCGCGGGCGGCGCGGCGGGTATCGCCATCCAGCAGGCCATTACCCAAGGGTGCAAGCGGGGTGTGTTTTCCAATGAGGCGGGTCTCGGCTCCTCCGTCATGGTGCATTCTTCCTCCAACGTCAAGGAGCCTGTCGCTCAGGGCATGTGGGGCATTTTTGAGGTGTTCTTCGATACCTTCGTGGTCTGCACCATGACCGCCATCGTGGTTCTGTCTTCCGGCTATATCGATCTGGAGACCGGCCTTGCCGTGGCGGGTGTGGACGACGCTACGCTGGTTGCCCGTGCCTTCGGCAATGTTTTTGGCCCCCTTGGCGAAAAATTTGTGGCTCTGGCCATGCTGCTGTTCGCCTTTACCACGGTGCTCGGCTGGTCGCAGTACGGCACCAAGGCGGTGGAATATCTGTTCGGCGAAAAGGCCACGAAAATCTACAAGGTGATCTTCGTCGTGATGATCCTTTCCGGCGCGGTCATGACGTCCTCTCTGGCGTGGGACATCTCCGACACCTTCAACGGCCTGATGATGCTGCCCAACCTGATCGGCGTGGTGGTTCTGTGCCCCATGGTCATGAAGATCACGAAGAATTATGTAAACCGTAAAATCAAGGGCATTCCGGAGGAACCGGTACTGTCCCATTTCCCCGACATTCAGGCCGAGGCAGCGGCTTCCCGGACCGACGAGGTCTAAGAAAGCGCTGACGCAATCGTCTGCGGCTGTGAGCGGATCTTTTCCGCTCACAGCTTTTTTGATTTCGTCAGAGCTTTCCGAAAGGCATGGGGATTGAAAACAGGTGAAAATCTGCTATAATGATGACAAAAGGAGGATATCACTGTGATACTCTGCATTGCATCTGCTCCATGCAAAGCCGGATAGGACAGGGCCGCATGGAGAAGTGACTGTCCTTATGGCTTTGCATTCCGGTGAAATTCAGAATGAAGGAGCAAAGCCATCATGAAACAATATCTATCCGATCTTAAGGAAATGCGCAGCTATCTGCTGCTGTGGTTTACCCAGATGATCTCCGGGCTGGGCAGCGCCATGACCGGCTACGCGCTGGTGGTCTGGTCGTACACACGGGAAGGCTCGGCCCTCCGCACGGCGCTGCTGATGGTGTGTTCCTACGCGCCATACGTGATTTGCAGCATTTTTGCCGGTGCGCTCAGCGACCGCTGGGACAAAAAGAAGACCATGCTGTGGTGCGACACATTGGCGGCGCTGGGGACGCTGGCGGTCTGGCTTCTGCTGAAAGCCGGGTGCCTGCAAATCTGGCACCTGTACATCGTCAACGCCATGTCCGGACTGATGAACACGGTTCAGCAGCCCGCAAGTGAGGTAGCGACCACGGCGCTCCTGCCCCGCCGGTTTTACCAGAGGGTGGGCGGACTGCGATACCTTTCTTCCTCCGTGACTTCCATCCTGACGCCCATTTTCGCCACGGCGGTGCTGGGGCTTTGGGGAATGGACGCGGTGGTTGCCATCGACCTGGCGAGCTTTCTGATCGCCTTCGTAACGCTGTTGTTCTTTATCCCCATTCCCCGGACGGACGCGTCGGGGAAGACGGACGGCGTTTTGAAAAGCGCGGCGGAGGGCATTCGCTGGTTGAAACGGAACCCCGGAATCCTGCACCTGATGCTGTTTCTGGCGGGCATCAATCTGGTGGCGTCCATGTACAATGCTGCGTTCCCGGCCATGGTGCTGTCGAAGGTTTCCGAGTGGGCTATGGGCGTGGTCAACACCGTCATCGGCATTTCCACACTGCTGGGGAGCATCCTCGCTTCCTTCATGAAGACGCCCAGAAGCCGGGTGAAGGCCATCTGGGGCTGCCTGATGCTTTCCATGTGTACGGAGAATTTCTGCCTTGCTTTCAGCGGCAGGGTCTGGGTCTGGTGCTTCGGCGCGTTTCTCGGCTGGGTGAGCATCCCGTGGATGAACGCCAATCTGGACGCCATCAACCGCCTGAGCATCCCGGCGGAAATTCAGGGGCGGGTCTTTGCCGCCCGGAACGCCTTTCAGTTCTTCACCATCCCGCTGGGATATTTTCTGGGCGGGCTTCTGGTGGACGCCGTATTTGAGCCGGTGATGGCGACCCAAAGCGGGGACAGTCTGCTGACGCGGCTGTTCGGGGCCGGGAAGGGAAGCGGCGCGGCGTTTCTGTTTGCCGTGCTGTGGCTGATGGGCGTGGGCGTATGCCTGCTGTTCCGCGGCGACCCCCACATCTGGAAAATGGACGGTGAAGGGTAATACCACCAACGTCTGACAAACAATAAAATCAGCCCGGAATTGGTTCGTGCGCGTCACGCTTCCAATTCCGGGCTTTGCTCCTGCAATATGCCTTGCTGTTTTTAGGTTTCCGGGTAACGGGGTTCAGCTGCCCCCATGTGTTCCGGCGGGACAAGTCCCGACTGCGCTTTTCCTTCTTGGAAAGCTTCTCGTAGGGAATGAATTTTTCCATCAATATCTCCTCCTTATGGTGTCTGGGGAGTATTCTACCAGAAAAAGACCGGCGGGTCAATGAAACGATTTGTAAATAACGAAAAAAAGGTGCTGCCAACCGGCAGCACCTTTTGCGTTTGTGGGATATCTTACTCGATCAGGCCGCTTTCTTTCAGCAGCAGCTCCACGTCCGTTCCTTTGACCTTCTTCATCACGGTGTGCAGCAGCTGCTTCTCCATGAAGGACAGCTTCACATCGGTGATGGGCTTCTTGTCGATGGCGTAGTAGCAGGCGCGCAGCAGCTCCCGGACATCGTACTTGCTGCCCCATACCTCCGGCACGCCCCGGTCAACATTCAGCAGGGTGTAGACGGACTCCATACCGGTACGCATGGAATACTCGGTGGTGAAGATGGTGTCCCGGGGGGTCTCGGCGAACTGGCCGATGAAGGCGAAGTTCACAGCGCCGTCGGGCACGACCTTCGGGCGGTCAGACTCCTTGCGGGGCTGGAAGAAGGCGTTGATATAGGGCATGAAGCAGGTGGTGGTGTTGCAGGCATCATGGGCCAGAGCGGCGATCCGATCCTCCGGCACGCCAATGTGGTACAGCCACTCCTGGCAGACCTCCTCGCCGGTGCAGTCCCGCATGGCCTTCTTGACGTAGTTGCCTTCCTTGTTAGTGTTCAGGGAGTACAGCCACACCAGAACCATGTTCTTGTCCTGAGACCTGAACTGGGGCTGACGGTTGATCGTCCAGGACAGATACCAGTTTTCGGTGCTGTCCTTGACGGTGACGATGCCGCCGGTGGTCACCTTGCCGGAGCGGGGGTCACGCTTGCAGACGTTCATGATATGCTGAATGATCTCCTCGTTGGAGGTGGCCACGGTGGCGCTCATCCAGTTGGTGGCGTCCACGTCGGAGCAGAAGTTGTCCGGGTTGCCGAATTCGCCGTGCTTTGCCTGAGCGGCAATGGCCTTCCACATATCCCAGGATTCCCCCGCGCCGTTCTTAACCTTGGACAGGTCGGGGGCGTGGGTCTGGTCGCCGTAGCAGGAGGTATCGGTGCAGCAGCCGTTGGTGATGAATACGAGATCGTCCTCGATGAGGTCAATGGTCTGCTCCTTTCCGTCCTTCACGTAGACGATCTGCTTTGCGACCTTCTTATTGCCCACAGTCTCGATGATGACGTTCTTGACATCCATGCCGTACTCAATGCGTACGCCGTGGCTTTCCAGATACTTGACCAGGGGCAGGATCATGCTCTCGTACTGGTTGTACTTGGTGAAGCGCAGGGCGCTGAAATCAGGCAGACCGTCGATGTGGTGGACATAGCGGCAGAGGTAACGCTTCATTTCCAATGCGCTGGACCAGCGCTGGAAGGCGAACATGGTCTGCCAGTAGAGCCAGAAGTTGGTGTCCCAGAAGGAATCGGGGAGAACGTCGGAGATCTTCTTGTCCTCCAGATCCTTTTCCGGCGTCAGGAACAGCTTGGAAAGCGCCATGGCGGACTCTTTATCCAGCTTAAACTGCTTGTCGGTATGGGCATCCTCGCCGCGGTTCACGCTGGCGCGGCACAGGGAGTAGTTGGGGTCGTGCTTGTTGAGCCAATAATACTCGTCCAGAACGGAAACGCCCGGGGTCTCGATGGAGGGAACATCCCGGAAGGTGTCCCACATGACCTCAAAATGGTTGTCCATTTCCCGGCCGCCGCGCATATAGAAGCCCTTGGTGATGTCCCGGTAGCCGTCGCAGCTGCCGCCGGCCAGCTCCAGCTTCTCCAGCAGATGGATGCGCTCGCCCTTCATCTGGCCGTCTCTGACCAGATAGAAAGCAGCAGTCAGACCGGCCAGGCCGGTGCCGATGATATAAGCGGATTTGTTGTCTACGCCCTCCGGCTTCTCGGGATGGGCAAACGCTTCGTAAGTTCCAGCAGAATAATACATAATAGCAACTCCTTCGTAAAATCGTTCATTTGCCTTTCGGTGGCCTTATTGTATGTCCGGAACCCACTTTTTACAATAAACAGAAATGCCTCCATGATGAAGATTTCATCACGGAGGCAAAAGTGTCTGAAATTTTATCAATTTGCGGGATTTGATGCAGCGTCCACCCGGAACCGGTTCAGTGCGCAGGAAACATCATCCTGAATCACGAGGGCAAACCGATTTACCAGCGTTTCCGGGTCCTGCTTCATCTCGTCCTTGATCCAGTCCAGCATCAGACCCACGAAGGCGTAGGAATAGACCTGCGCAATAAAGGCTTTGTCCTCGGCGCGGACGACCATACCCGCCGACAGCTCGTTGATCACGCCCATCAGAAGATCGTCCGTCAGGGGCGTCAGATACTTTTCCACCTGCTCCCGGCTGACGCAGCGGTAGACGTTCATGATAAAGGGCTTGTTCTCCCGGACGGCGTCGAAGATACGGACAAAGCCCTGCTGCCAGGTCTCGTAGGTTTTGTTGTCCGCCAGCGCCTTTTTGGCGTCCTCCATGCACACCCATTCCACCAGATCGTAGATGTCCCTGAAATGGTAGTAGAAGGTCATGCGGTTGATGCCGCAGTCCTCGGTGATGTCGTTGATGGTGATTTTGTTCAGCGGCTTTTGCAGAAGCAGCTTTTTCAGGGAGTTTTCCAGTGCGTATTTGGTAAATTGAGGCATAACGGTCTCCTTTTTAGTAGGGGAGGGTTGTCATTTGTTGTCCCACTCGAAGCCCTGAAAAACAGGGACGCCGGTGTAGCGGTTTGCCTGACGCTGACCCCGGAGCACCTCCAGAACGGCATCCGCCATGGCTTCCTGCTCGCACTCGCCGGGGTAGACGGTGATCGGCGCAATCCAGCCGCAGCGCCGCTCCACGCCCTTCAGAATGTCGTCGTAGCGCATCAGGCCGCCGGTGAGCAGGATGCCGTCCACCTTGCCTTCCAGCACCGCCGCCATGCAGCCGATGGACTTGCACAGCTGGTAGATCATGGCATTCCAGACAGTCACGGCCTTTTTGTCCCCGGCATCTACCAGCGCGTGGACTTTGGCCGCGTCGGAGGTTCCGAAGTGACTGACGAAGCCGCCGGAGCGGGAGAGCATGGAGCGCATCTGAGCGGTGGTGTGTCCCTCGTCCAGATATTGCAGCACCTCCATCACCGGGATGGAGCCGAGACGGGTGGGGGTGAAGGGGCCGTCGCCGCCCGCGCCCTCGGTGCTGTCCACCATGCGCCCGGCCTTATGGGCGGTGACGGTGATGCCGCCGTCCACATGGCAGACGATCAGGTTCAGATCCTCGTAGCGCTTGCCCAGCTTTTTCGCGTGAATGGCGGCAATGCCCTTCTGGTTCAGCACATGGGTCTGGGCACGGCGGTAAAGCCCCGCAATGCCGGTAAGGCGGGCGCAGTCCCACAGCTCGTCTACGTTGGTGGGGTTCACGGTGTACATTGGCTTGCGGTACTCGCAGCCCAGCTCGTAGGCCAGCATGACGCCCAGCTTTGCCGGGTGGTCGCTGCCGCCCTTGTCGGCGGCGGTGTCCTGTACCAGCCGCTCGTCGATCTCCATGACTCCGGCAGCCTGAGAATAGGCGCAGCCGCCCCGGCCGACGAATACGTCCATATCGGCGGGAGTCATGCCGTGGGATTGCAGAAAGGTAAGCAGTACCTGCTTGCGCATGGGCATCTGGTCGTTGGTGGTGGGGTATTTCAGCAGCTCCGGGGCGTCGTGGAAGATGCTCTCGGTGTAGATGTTCTTTTCGTCTTCAAAGTAGCTGACCTTGGTGGAGGTGGATCCGGGATTGATGACCAGCATTTTTATGGGGGCGTTCATGGTGATAACCTTCTTTGCGTGAATCGGCAGTGTCGCCGTTTTTTCCTTTATCATACCACCTTTTGCGGAAAAAAGAAAGAGGCTGGCTTCATTTTTCCTCCGGGGAGAGTCACAGACGCCTTGCTGACGAAGAGGGGGACGCGCCTTAAATCAAATTTAAGGAACGCGCCCTTCCGCAAACCCTGAGTGTGGTGTATAATATCTATAGAATTGACACATTCGGATGCAAAACCGGCCTATAGAATCCGGCGTTTTTCCTGTACAATACAGCGTGAAAGGAAAGAAGACTATGCTGACACTGGATAGAAGAATCGAATTGACCAACCGGCTGTGCTACCTGTTCGTGATCTTTCTTATCGGATGCCTGACCGGCTGGATTTACGAGGAGATTTTTTACTGGTATACGGAGGGGATGCTCCGAAACCGGGGCATTCTGTACGGCCCATGGCTGCCGATTTACGGCGTCGGCGCGCTGGGCATCTACGCCATGAAGCCCTTCAAGAAGAACCCCGCCGTCCTGTTCCTGCTCAGCGCGGGGATCACCGGCGTTGTGGAGTACATTATCGGCTGGATCGCGATCCGCTGCTTTGGTATGCGCCTGTGGGATTACCGGGGACTGTTCGGGAATATCAGCGGGATCATCTGCGTCCGCAGTGTGGTCAGCTTCGCCCTGCTGGGGCTGGTGTTCCACTATCTGATCGAGCCATCCACGGAGCGCGTGATGGGCAGGCTGAGCAGGAGAGCGGTTTATGGCGGGTGCTCTTTGCTTGCGGTGCTGCTTCTGACGGACTGTATTCTGAGCGCACTTTATCGGACGCCCATTACATATTGAGGAAGAAACCATGAAACAAAAGTCAAGATTCTGTACAGCCCGGCGCATCCTGATTTTCTGGACGCTGTTCATCGGTCTGGGTGCCGTGGCAGGGGCGCTGGCGATGCTGCTGGACCCCAGCGGAAAGAGCATGGGCATGGACGCTATGCTGCCTTACTTTCAGGTGCTGCCCTTTGCGGATGTGGTTTTTCAGGACTTCACCTTTTCCGGCTGGGCGCTGCTGATCGTGAATGGCCTGACAAATCTGACGGCGGCGGGGCTGCTGTTGGCGAAAAAGCATTCCGGTGTGGTGCTGGGCGGCGTATTCGGCGTGACGCTGATGCTGTGGATCTGCATTCAGTTCTATATGTTCCCGCCGAATTTCATGTCCACGACCTACTTCATCTTCGGCCTGGCGCAGGCGGCCACCGGCTATGCCGCGTGGGTGTTTGAAAAGCAGGAAGCGTTCCGGGTGGACATTTCCAACTATCCGGACATTGGCACGAACCCGGAGCGGCTGGTGGTGTTCTTTTCCCGCATGGGCTATGGACGGAAGCTGGCCTATGAGGAAGCGAACCGCACCGGTGGGGCGGTATACGAGATAACGGCCACCGAACGGACGGAGGGAACGCCGGGCTTCTGGTGGTGCGGCCGGTTCGGAATGCACAAATGGCCGATGCCCATTGCGCCCATCGGCGTGGACTTGTCCCGCTATGCCCACGTGACCATCTGCTCGCCCATCTGGGTGTTCGCGCTGGCCGCGCCTGTGCGCAGCTTCTGCATGGAGGCGGCGGGGAAAATCAAAGAGGCCGATTACATTCTTGTCCACCATCAGAACAGCGTCTATGAAAACGCCGCCGAAGAGATGGACGAACTGTTGGGAATCACCCATACCGCGCTGCGCAGCGTGCGGTGCAGAGAAGGCACGTACAAGTGCATCAAAGGAGAAAAGAAATGAAATATCCACTGGAAGAAAAACTGCCCTACATGTGGCTCGCATTGGCCGTTCTGGCGATTTTTTACGGCATTTACTTCAGCAAGATGCTGGTGCAGAAGCGCCATGGCATCCGCACCCACCAGATCGGGCGCAGAAAAGAAAAGACTCTCCACACCATAGAGATGCTGATGGGCATTGCGACCCTCGGCGCGCCGACGGCTCAGCTGCTGTCCATCGCGCTCGGCTGGAGCTGTCTGCCCGCAAACGCGCGCTTCACCGGCTTCTGCATCGGAATGCTGGGCGATTTGATTTTCCTAGCCTCCGTTCTGTGCATGAAGGACAGCTGGCGGGCGGGCATCCCTGACAAGGACAAGACCGAGCTGGTCACCACCGGCATTTACCGCTACAGCCGCAACCCGGCCTTTCTGGGCTTTGACCTGCAATATGTGGGCGTACTGCTGATGTACGGGAATCTGCTGACGCTGGCCTTTTCCCTGTTTGCAATGGTCATGCTCCACCTGCAGATCTTGCAGGAGGAACGGTATCTGACGAACGTATTTGGTGCGCCGTATCAGGCGTACCGCAGCCATGTGTGCCGCTATCTTGGACGGCGATAAGGGAACCTCTGAATAAATCGCCTTCGGCTGAGCAGCGGATCTTTTTCCCCAGCTGTGCGGTATTATACTGAACTCCAATTAAAATCTTTAGAAAAGATTTTAATTGCCCGAAGGGCAAGGAGTTCATATGAGACTTGTTTTGTGATTTCTTTCCTTATAAATCACAAAACTGGCAGCGCCATTAGGCGATGCCTTCCTGATTAAAATCTTTGATTTTAATCAGGAAATAGTATTAATCAGAGCTTCCATGAGAAGGAGACATTATGAAATTCATCAAAACAGTTATCATTACGCTGCTGGTCATAGCGATCCTGTTCACCGGCATTTTTATGGCGGGGCGCTATGGCTGGAAGGTTTTCGGCTTCCGCGCCTGCGAGGAAGCGGCCATTACATCCGTGGACGTGAGCGAAAGCGCCGTCACGATCAAGGGCTTCTATCCCGGCTCCTTCCCGGAGGGCTTCTGCGGCTGCTACACCGAGGAACTGGGCGGCAAGCTGTATGTGGGCTTCCGTTTCAGCGCGGTATTCGGCATTTTTGAAACGGGGGACTTCCATGTCGCCATCCCCGTGGAAGGGGAAATCGACGAGGTCATCCTCAAGACGGGGGCTGGAGAAACCAGCATCTGGAAAAAGGAAGCCGCCGCTCCCGATGACGGAAGCAGTCACGACACCGCCGCGACCGAAGTGCCGACCGAGGCACCGACTGCGGCAGCGCCGGCACTCACGCTGCCCATTCTGGACGATATCGACGAAAACGTCATCCCCGGTATCTCCGGTTCCTCTCTGCGGGCGGTGCAGGTGGCCGTCAGGCTGCTGGACTGGGGTGTGAACACCGGCCTTGGTACGGATGAGATCGGCGAAGCGGCCGCCGCGTGGTTGGCCGCCAAGGGTGACGATCAGGCGCTGTGCGTGGAAAAACTGGAGCTGGTGGACTATGCCTATCAAGAGCTTCTGACCGACGAGGCAGACGACCTGCTGGACGTTGCCGGATGCGCGGATATTCACCGTTTCTGGGGAAGCGAGCCGGTAGAGAGCATTGAAGCCATCATGCAGGCGGCGGGTCTGCGGGGCTGACGAAACAGAAAAGGAGAGGTACGATATGCTGAACATTGAACATCTGACGAAAACCTATGGGGAAAAGAAGGCTGTGGACGACCTGAACCTGCACATCCGTCCCGGTGAGATTTACGGCTTCATCGGCCACAACGGCGCGGGCAAGACCACGACGCTGAAATCCGTGGCGGGCATTTTGCAGTTTGATGCGGGAGAAATTTACATCGGCGGCGATTCCGTTCGGGAAAAGCCTCTGGAATGCAAGCGGAAAATCGCCTATATCCCGGACAATCCCGACCTGTACGAGTACATGACGGGTATCAGGTATCTGAACTTCATTGCGGACATTTTCGGCGTGGATGCCGCTCTGCGGCGCGAGCGCATCCGCCGGTACGCCGACGCCTTTGAGCTGACCGGCGATCTGGCGCAGCCCATCGCGGCCTATTCCCACGGCATGAAGCAGAAGCTGGCCGTCATCGCCGCGTGGCTCCACGAGCCGCAGCTTATCCTCATGGACGAACCCTTTGTGGGCCTTGACCCGAAGGCGGCGCACCTGCTGAAAGGCATGATGCGGGAGATCTGTGACCGGGGCGGCGCGATCTTCTTCTCCACCCACGTGCTGGAAGTGGCGGAAAAGCTCTGCGACAAGGTCGCCATCATCAAGGGCGGCAAGCTCATCCGCTCCGGCACCATGGAGGAAGTCAAGGGCGACGACTCTCTGGAGGAAGTGTTCCTGGAGCTGGAGGGAGAATCATGCTGAAACTCTTGCTCAAAAAGCAGCTGATGGAAATTTTCCGCTCTTATTATTACGACGCGAAAAAGAACAAAGCCCGTTCCAAGGCGGCGACCATTGCGTATATCGCTATGTTCGCGGTGCTGATGGTAGTTGTTCTGGGCGGCATTTTCACGCTGCTTTCGGTCAAAAGGTGTGCGCCCATGGCACAGGCGGGCATGGGCTGGCTGTATTTTGCGCTGATGGGACTTCTGGCGGTGTTCCTCGGCGTGTTCGGCAGCGTGTTCAATACCTATGCCAGCCTGTATCTGGCGAAGGATAACGACCTGCTCCTGTCCATGCCCATTCCGGTCTACGTGCTGCTGGCCTCCCGGCTGCTGGGCGTTTACCTGATGGGACTGCTGTACTCCGGAATTGTGATTCTTCCGGCGGTGATCGTCTACTGGGCAGTGGCCGGTGTCACACTCGCCAATGTGCTGGGCGGCGTGCTGCTGACCGCGCTAATCTCCGTTTTTGTCATGACGCTGTCCTGCGCGCTGGGGTGGGTGGTCGCGAATATCAGCCTGCTGAAGCATAAGAGCTTTGTGACCGTCGTCATTTCTCTGGCTTTTTTCGGTGCGTACTATTTCTTCTATTTCCGGGCAATGGCGCTGATTCAGGAGCTGCTTGCCAATCTGGCGGTCTACGGCGCCGCCGTCAAGGATGGCGCCTACCCCATTTATCTGTTTGGCAGCGTCGGCACGGGAGATGCCAAAGCGTGTATCATTGTGACCGTGTTTGTCGCGGCGCTGTTCGCCATCATGTGGGCGCTGATCTCCCGCAGCTTCCTGAAAACCGCGACTGCCACGGGAAAGACCGCCCGGACGGTGTACCGGGAAACCGCTGTGCGGCAAAAGAGCATTCCCGCGGCGCTGCTTGGCCGGGAATTCGCCCATTTCGGCGCAAGTCCCAACTATATGCTCAACTGCGGCCTGGGTACGTTCCTGATGCCGGTCTGCGCGCTGCTGATCCTATGGAAGGGCGGCGAATTCCTCTCCACGGTGGAGACCCTGCTTGACGGTCTGGAGGGGAGCGTGCCGGTGATGCTGTCCATCTGCCTGTGCGGGGTCGCTTCCATGAATGATATGACCGCCCCCTCGGTGTCGCTGGAGGGGAAGGGTCTGTGGCTCATGCAGTCCCTGCCGGTCACGCCGTGGCAGGTGCTGAAAGCGAAGCTTTCCATGCAGATCATTCTCACGGCAGTTCCCATGGCGCTGTGTATAGCGTGCGCAGCGGCGGTCTATCCGTTCCTGCCTGTGCAGCTTCTGATGATGACGCTGTTGGTAATGTCCTACGTGGTGCTGATGGCGCTGTTCGGCCTGTTTCTGGGAGTGAAAAATCCCATTCTGACATGGACGAATGAAATTTCGCCCATCAAGCAGAGCGCCCCCGTGATGATCGCCCTGTTCGGCAGCTTTGGCTATACGATATTGCTGTTTGTGGGCTACGTGGCACTGCCGGGGTGGAAGCTGGGCTTCTTCGGATACATGGGCTGCCTTGCGGGGTTGAATCTGATCCTGTGCGCCCTGCTGTATCTGTGGCTGAAGAAGAAAGGCAGCGCCCGGTTCGCTGAGTTGTAATAAGGGAAACTCTGAATAGATCGCCTTCGGCTATGAGCGGATCTTTTCCGCCCACTCTTCGGTATCGAAAACGGGAAATATAGCGCAGCCGTTGCCAGCGCGAGCTGGCTTACGGATGCGGCATACCCCTTGCGGGTACACAAAGTATTCCTCAGTTTTCGATACCTCGATTGGACGAAAAATCTCTCGCTCACAGCTCTCACCGAT
>OKUQ01000512.1_pt1 | contig 22994 bp, 21 predicted proteins | sample 1606811 | NCBI WGS metagenome assembly OKUQ01 (sample SAMEA3882546, study PRJEB24775) | human gut metagenome | biome: human-associated habitat; feature: intestine environment; material: feces | place: Netherlands | collected 2009/2010
CCTCCAACCGCCGCCACCTCATCAAGGAGACCCTGACCGACCGCACCGGCGACGACATCCACGAAGCCGACACCCGGCAGGAGCTCATGAGCCTTTCGGCCCGGTTCGGCCTGACCGTGACCTTCCAGCGGCCGGAAAAAGCCCGGTTCGAGACCATCCTGGAGGAGCTGGCCCGGCAGCACCATATCCAGATGCCCATGGACCAGCTGCTGGTCAAGGCCGAGGCTTTTGCCATCCGCGCCGGCGGCCGCAGCCCCCGCGTGGCCAAGCAGTTCATCGAGCAGTGTGAGGCCGGTGTGCAGAAGTAACACTTCTGCCCGGCACGCAGCAAAGCACCCGCAGACGTTTTCCGCGTTTCCAGCGCCGGAAAACGCCCTTGCGGGTGCCTTTTTTCTGCCGCAGTTTCCCGCAAAAAAGTCGCATGAACGCCGCAATTAGTTTGTCGTTATTTTAACGACAAACTCCCGTCAAAAGTTTCGCAAAAGCGCCGTGAATTCGTGAAAATTTTGACTTTTTAAGAATCTTTGTCTATTTTTTATTTATCGGCAAAAAGGCTTGATTTCCGGCAAACAGCGGACTATAATATGGCCAAAATCAGCCCGGCGGGGCGCAGCTCCTCCGGGCACATTCTGGAGGATAACTATGGGCTTTTTAACGGGTAAGACCGCACTCATCACCGGTGCAGGGCGCGCAGTCCTGCAGGATGGCAGCTGCGGTTCCATTGGATACGGCATTGCTACGGCCTACGCAAAAGAGGGGGCAAACCTTGTGATCACCGGCCGCAATGTGAAAAAGCTGGAAGAGGCCAAGCAGGAGCTGGAGAGCAAGTACGGCATCAAGGTGCTGCCGGTGCAGGCCGATGTGTGCGCCGGCGGCGACAACGAAGCCACCGTGCAGAATGTAGTGAAGCAGGCCGTTGACGCCTTTGGCGGCATTCAGGTGCTGATCAACAACGCACAGGCCTCGGCTTCCGGCGTCTCGCTGGCCGAGCACACCACCGAGCAGTTCGACCTGGCCCTGTATTCGGGCCTGTACGCAGCCTTCTATTATATGAAGGCCTGCTACCCCTACCTGAAGGAGTCCCACGGCAGCGTGATCAACTTTGCCTCCGGTGCCGGCCTGTTCGGCAACTACGGCCAGTGCGCCTACGCTGCCGCCAAGGAGGGCATCCGCGGCCTGTCCCGCGTGGCCGCCACCGAGTGGGGCCCGGATGACATCAACGTCAACGTTGTCTGCCCGCTGGCCTGGACCGCCAAGCTGGAGCAGTTCCAGCAGGCTTACCCGGAGGCCTTCAAGGCCAACGTCAAAATGCCGCCCATGGGCCACTACGGCAACGCCGAACAGGAGATCGGCCGCGTGTGCGTCCAGCTGGCCATGCCGGATTTCAAGTTCATGTCCGGCGAGACCCTCACGCTGGAGGGCGGCATGGGTCAGCGCCCGTAACTTTGCGTTTTTCTTCCTTCTTCTCAATAAACAAAAGAGGCTGTGCCGGTGGGCACAGCCTCTTTTGTCTATCTGTTGCTTTTGGGATCAGCCCCGCACCGCGATGCACTCGATCTCGAGCTTTGCACCCTTGGGGATGGCTGCCACCTGCACGCAGCTGCGGGCCGGGAACGGCTCTGCAAAGACCTTGGCATACTCTGCGTTCACAGCCGCAAAGTCGTTGATGTCGGCCAGAAAGATCACGGTCTTGACCACATTGGCCATGGTCAGGCCGGCCTCGGCCAGAATAGCTTTGAGGTTTGCCAGGCTCTGTGCGGCCTGCTCTTCCACGGTATCGGCCATCTTGCCGGTGGCGGGGTCTACCGGGATCTGGCCGGACACGAATACCATATTGCCCAGGTCCAGTGCCTGGCTGTAGGGGCCGATGGCGGCAGGTGCGTTGGGGGTAGATACGACTTTCATAGGGATTCTCCTTTGTTGTGGATTCAGACTTGGAAATAGCCGTTGTTTCCATCGGGCTATCTGCAATTGATATTATAGCAAAAACTCAATGATACTTCCAATAGGATCCGGTATACTCTTTTGCTGCGGTCAGTGCATCCGGATGCTCAAACAGCAACACATACTGCGCATAGCTTACATCCGGCGCAGAACCGTCCGTGTAAAATTTATTTCTGTCCCGAACCGGAGGTCTGGCACGGGCAGTACGGTAAAGCGTTGCTCTGTTCGTGCCCGTGCCACCCAGATCACCGATTTCAAACGTCAGGCAGCCATCCACAACGGTCAGTTTTCCATTCAACGGCGAGCCGATCTCCGCAAGGCGGGTCACAAAAGAGTTCTGCACACGGTACAGCTTTCCGGAATAGTCGGACATCAAAACGTGCGCCCCGCCAAACTGCCCATAATATTTTGCGTCCGGTCTCTGCTGATATTCCCACATGAAATGCTCATACAGGCAATTTTCCCGGTACAAACCATCGGGGCCACCCAGTTGCTCCGTTTCCCCTTTGAGGCGCCGTTGTTCCTGTGCTTCCTCCCAGCCCAGAAGGGCACGTTCCAGACAAACCGTTTGTGTTCCAAGCACAGTTTCAAGCTGTTCCAGCTTAATATGATACAGTTCAGCCAGCTGTGGCAGAAACTTTTCCTGAAAGGTCTGGAGTTGCAAAGAACTGAACGGGTTCTGTTCCCGAATCGCAGTTAGAAGCCACTGCGTTTGAGTATCTGCACTGGTAAAGTCATGGTTTTTCAGCAAATACTGACAAAGCGTCTGTATGTTACCGACATCATCTGTAATGTCGATCCCGATGATTGAAATTTTTTCTGCAGCATCCCTGCCGCTGTTCCAGTCGGCAATCCATGAATACAGCTCATAGTCCTCTTTGGAGAGCGTGCACCGATCAAGCCAATCCGAAAAGGAAAGTCTCCCCTGCACGGTTTCATTTTCAAGAAATGCCGTGGCATATCCACTTTCCTCTACAAGAACACGAACCCCCTTTTCTTTTACAAGGTATTGGAACAGAGCATTGCGGAATTGCTGATATTCTGTGCAGCGATGGGTTTCTCCAAAGAGATAGACCTGCGCATTCTCATAGCGGAGCATTTTAGAAACGCCCGCACCGGTAGCAAGATCGATCACCTGAGAGTTTCCCGGATAAAACGCAAAAATAAGTGCCAAAAGAACAGCCAGCAAAACCACGCCGGCGAGAACCCGTTTTTGCAAGCTGCATCCTCCCCGTGAAAAACACATCGTTCAAACTCTGCCAATACGTTTTATTTTTCTTTATAGTTTTTCCAATACCGGCCTGGCTGATCCTCACTGGCCGTGACCTGAGACGGATGCTCAAACAGCAACACATACTGCGCGATTTTTTCATCCGGGGTGTCGGGAGCTTCGGCATAGAACTTTCCGCTTTCGGAACCAGGGTTCTTTGCAAGGGCGGTATTGTATAAGGTAAGGTGATTGGTATCAGCCTCCCCCAACTCCCCGATCTCATGGGTGATTGCACCGTCGATCACGGTCAGCCTGCCATCAAGAAAGCTGTTTTTCCCAGCCATCCGGGACACAAAGCTATTGTTGATTCGGGACGATCCTTCTTTTTGTACATAGTTTTCCATCTGAACGTGTGCTGCGCCGAACGAACCAAAATACTTTGCGGTCGGGTTTTCCTCATAGACCCTCCGGAGGTTCGCATACAGGGCATCCTCCCGATACGCCACGGCGGGGCCATCCAGCTGGAGATCCGGCTGATAGTCGTTCAGCTTGTAGCACTCCTGTCCCTGCTGCCAACCCTGAAGCACGCGTTCCAGATGGATTGCCTGATCTCCCAGCGCCAGTTCAATCTGTTCCGGGTTTGTCTGGTACAGTTCAATCAGCTGCGGCAACAAACTGTTCTCAAAGCGCTGCTGAAACTGGCATTTCTGGGTGCTGATCAAAAGCATCTGCGTCTTTGTATCTGCCGCAGAAAAATCACAGTCTCTCAGCAAATACCGGCAGAAGGCATAGACTACCCCAATCGAATCGGTGATATCGATACCGACAATGGAGATTTTGTCTTCATCCGGTCTGTTCCGATTGAATTCTGATATCCACCGGAACAGCTCGTAGTCCTCTTTGGATACGACAAACTGATCGTATCCGTATTCGTCGGCAAAGGACAACCGGTTCTGCACTGTTTCGTTTTCGAGAAAGCCGCTTGCATAGCCGTGCTCCATCAAAAGAACACGCACGCCCTTTTTCTCTACAAGGTACTTGAACAGTGCATTGCGGAACTGCTGATATTCCACCTTGCGATGGACCTCGCCAAGCATATAGACCTGAGCATTCTCATAGCGGAGCATTTTAGAAATGCCCGCACCGGTGGAGAGGTCGATTTCCTGAGAGCTTCTCGGATAAAGTTCAAAGACAAGGGCACAAAGGATGACGAGCGACAATGCAAAAGCGAGAAATTTCCTGCGCAAAATAACCCCTCCCGTAAAAAGAGAATCCACAAAACGTCGTGTCATTATTTTTACGCATGGGGATTGGATTGTCCACATTCCGGGAATGAACACGGGTTTTCTTGTCATGAAACCGGCAATTGCAGCTTTCACGCCACAGACTGCAAGTTCAGCGCAGCCATATTATCAGCAGCCCTCTGCTGATATTGCATTGACTTGAAGGGAGCACTGCGTTATTATGAGTAACAAAACCGGTCTGTGTTATCCGGAAGGAGGTTGCCGATTGAATTTACTGATTTGTGATGATGAGCCCGCTGTCGTGGAGCAGGTTTCTGCATTACTCCGAGACCATTGCGAAAAAAGCGGCATCTCTGCGCACTTTTATTCTTTCAGCGATCCCGGCGCGATCAAAGACCTTTCTTCCTATGATATTGCATTCCTGGACATCGACATGGGCGATTCCAGCGGCATTGACCTCGCACGAAGCCTTCGCAAGGAAAATCCCGGAATCGTGATCGTTTTTCTCACAAACTTTATCCAATACGCTCCGGAAGGGTTTGAGGTACAGGCATTCCGGTATCTTTTGAAACGTGATATGAACGAAAAGCTGATCCCTTATTTTGAAGCCGCGATCCGGGAGGTCGTCCGAAAGAAGAGGGTCCTCACCATTTCGGTCCATTCCGAACCGATCGACATTCCCGTAAGTCACATCCTCTATCTGGAGGCCAATCTGCGGGTCATCATCGTGCACCTGATCCATGACGAGCGAACGGAGTATCATTTCTACAGCAATCTGTCCGATCTGTCAAAAAAGTTGGAGGACCTCGGTTTCCTGCGGGTTCAACGCTCATTTTTGGTAAACATGGAGTACATCGTGCAGCTGCAATACGAAAAGGTGAGCCTGACCGGAGGGATCGTTTTGCCTTCAAGTGCTAAGAACCATAAGGAACTGAAGCAGCACTATCTGCTGTGGCGGGGGAAAAAACGATGGGCGATTTCTTGAGTTTTCTTTATACCGTGGTCGATTCCCTTTCGCTGATCCTCTTTTTGGATGCATTTGCTGAACGACGCTGGAGTGACCGGAAATTCACCATCGGCGTCGGCTGCTTCGTTGCGCTGAACTTCTGGATCCTGAAGGTTCCGCTGATCTTCTTTCACCGCAATCAGGCCATAAAAATCGGGATGATCCTTTTGTCCTACACGTTCAGTGCACGGGTGTTGTACACCAAAATCTCCGGTAAACTGCTTTTGCTTCTTGTCGGTGTAGAGTATCTGATCACTTATTCCCTGTCTTTTGGGCTGGGTATGCTGTGGGCATTTATCTGCGGGATGGACGGTGAATCGTTCCGGTCGAGTTTTCCGCTCATGATCGTCTACGGGGTCATCAACTATTCCACAGAATTGTTTCTGGCCTATCTATTCCGAAAGCTCATGAAGCAGAAAGCATTTCCGGGAGCGCGGAACCGACTGAATGAATCGCAATTGGGGTTTTACTTTTTGTTCCCATGCACATCCTTTTTCATTCTGGTGATCCTGCTGTATATCACAACAGGAAAGCCCGTGGGCGAGGCCGTGGTCGCCTTTACATGTGGCTTGATCCTTGCGGCGAATGCTGCTCTCCTGTACCTCTTGGATCGGATGGAACGAGCCATCGAAACCAAGGAAAATCTTTTGGCACTGGGGCAGCAGATTCAACTGCAGGCCAAAAATATGGAAGCGGCGAGCAGGCTTTATGCAGAACAGCGTCACAAGGTCCACGATTTCAGAGCACATCTCAACACAGTTCAAAGCCTTTTGCTGAACCAGGAATACAAAGCTGCCGAACAGTATTTAAGTTCCCTGACAAAAATGCAGACCGACCGGCTGTTCCTGGTCAACTCGCACCACGCGATTCTCGACGCGCTGTTCAATACCAAAGCGACCGAAGCGATCAAAAAAGGGATCAGCATCGACTTCGAGGTGAACGATCTGTCAACGCTGCCATTTGACGTGTCTGATATGGTCGTGCTCTTTGCCAATCTGCTGGACAATGCAACGGAAGCCTGTGAAAAACTCGAGAGCGAAAAGACGATTCATGTTTCCGCCGTACTGAGACAGAGCTTCTTTTTTTCCGTCCGGAACACATCCGCTCCGGTAAAGATCCATGACGGGAACATCCGAACGACAAAATCCAATCCCGCTCTCCACGGTTTTGGTCTCTCCAACATCAAACTCATTCTGAACAAATACGCAGCAGACTTTATTATGGACTATGCCGATGGATGGTTTCAGTTTACCGGGGAAATCGAGCTGTAACCGTTCAAACTTCCCATGAAAAAATGGCCCGCGTTTTCACGCAGGCCATTTTTTATCGGCTCACACACGCTCACTCACGAGCTGGAAGCCCTCTTTGGTCAGTTCGGCACGGATCTGTTCGATCTGGGCCGCGTCGCGGGTCTCCAGCGTCAACTTGAGGAAGCAGCTGGAAATGGGCATGTTGGGGTCGGAACCGTCGTGCAGCACCGACACCACATTGCTGCCGCAGCGGGAGACGATCTCGGCCACACGCTGGAGCTGGCCGGGCTTGTCCTCCAGAGCAATGGTCAGGTTGGCCTTGCGGCCGCTCATGACCAGGCCGCGGGTGATCACGCGGCTGAGAATGTTCACGTCGATGTTGCCGCCGGAGATGACACACACCACCTTCTTGCCCTCGATGGGCAGCTTGTGGAACAGGGCCGCAGCCACGGGCACCGCACCGGCACCCTCGGCCACCAGCTTCTGGTTCTCCATCAAGGAGAGGATGGCGGCGGCGGTCTCGTCCTCGCTCACCGTCACGACGTCGTCCACATACTGCTCGCAGAGCTGGTAGGTCAGCTCACCGGGAGTCTTGACCTGAATGCCATCGGCAAAGGTGGAGGCAGCCTTCAGGGTCTGGTACTTGTGCTCGTGGAGGCTGCGGTACATGCTGGGGGCACCCTCGGCCTGTACGCCGTACACCTTGACCTCCGGGCGCAGGCTCTTGATGGCAAAGGCCACGCCGGAGATCAGGCCGCCGCCGCCCACCGGCACGATGACTGCATCCAGATCCGGCAGCTGGTCCAGAATTTCCAGACCGATGGTGCCCTGGCCTGCAATGACCTGCTCGTCATCGTAGGGGTGGATGAAGGTCATGCCGGTCTCTTCCTGCAGCTCCACGGCCTTGTCGTGGGCGTCATCGTAGGTGCCGGGCACCAGGCAGACCTCTGCACCCAGGTTCTTGGTATTTTCCACCTTCATGATGGGGGCACCGTCCGGCATGCAGACGATGCTCTTGATGCCACGGCGGGTGGCGGCCAGCGCCACACCCTGCGCATGGTTGCCGGCCGAGCAGGCAATGACGCCCTTGGCGCTTTCTTCGGGCGAAAGCTGGCTGATCTTATAGTAAGCACCGCGCACCTTGAAGCTGCCGGTGGCCTGCAGATTCTCGGTTTTCAGGTAGAGCTGGCAGTCCTTGGACAGCTTGGGGGCCTCGATGAGGTCGGTCTTGCGGGCAACGTCCTTGAGCACAAAGGCGGCGTGGTAGATTTTATCCAGAGTCAACATGACGATTCCTTCCCTTTTTCGTTTCCGTGATGTCATCCAGTATATGTTACCAAAATTGTTTTGTCAAATGAATTTCGTTCACGACAGAAGCACATAAAAAGAGAACTGCCGCAGACGTTTCGTCCACAGCAGTTCTCTGCCTTGTTTTTTATGCGGTTATGTTGTTGGCATCAACGGCCGCGTCCGCCGCCGCCGCCATGGCTGGAGCCGCCGCCCATGCCGCCAAAGGAGCCGCCGCCGAAGCTGCCGCCGCCAAAGGAACCACCACCGAAGCCGCCGCTGCGGGGCGGGGTACGGCGCGGCGGCGGAGAGCTGCGCGGGCCGCGGCCGCCGTAAGGGCCGGGACCGCCAAAGCCGCCATAGGGGCCGCCCGGCGGGGGCGGGGGCGGGTTGCGGCGTCCGCGCGGCGGACGGGGCCCTCTATGCCAGGGGCCGCCAAAGCACCAGAACAGGCCGCTCAGCGGGCCGGAGAAGGTGTACACGACCACCGACACGATGATGAGCAGCAGAACGACCGTGAACAGAATGGTGATAAAGCCAAGCACGATATCTCCAAAGCCTCCTCCACTGCTGTTGTCATCATAAGCAGGCTCGTTGTAGGAGCCGTTGTTCGTGTTCCCGCCCGAAAGGCTCACGCCGTAGATGTCCGCGATGGTCTGCGCCACGTTCTGGGCGCAGGTGGTCACGGCGTCGTCATAGTCCTGCCGGACGAAGTCGTCCTCCATGGTCTGGGCAAGGGCACTGGCCTGACTTTCCAGCGTGGTGTTGCGGAAACCGTCGCCGTAGGTCAGGTAGTAGTCGCCGTCCTCATACTCCTGCGACTCCATCACCAGCAGGATCAGCACGCCGTTGTTTTCCGACGACGAACCGATGCCCCAAGTGTTGAAGGCCTGCAGGGCGTAGTCCTCGGTGGTCAGGTTTCCGGTGTAATCCACCGTCAGCACACCGATCTGCGCCCCGCTGCAGCTGCTTTCCAGCTGGGCGTTCAGGTCGGTGATGGTCTGCACGGTGCTGCTGCTCAGGACGTTGGCATCGTCCACCACACACTGGCCGCTGGGCAGCGAGGGCAGGCTGGCCGTGGCCGCAAAGGCCGGGCACAGGGCCGCCATGCTGACCACGAACACCAGCAGCAGTGCGCTGAGTTTTCTTGCAATGTTTTTCATGCGAAGGGTTCAACCTCCTTCACGCCGGCAAGGCCGCCCAGCACATTGGCCGGGAACCCGCCGACTTCGTTCCGATAGTTGTAGACTGCTTCGTTGTATTTCAATGTGCCGATGATGGTGCCTGCGCTGTTGAACTGGCCATACTGGCCCTGCACAGCGCCCATCTTCATGGGGTCGGCGGCCTGCTCCTGCAATTTGGCATAGAGCTGGTCGATGGCCTTGCCCAGCGTCTCGTTGGCCTGATACAGCGCGTGCATGGAACTGCCGTTGTAGTAGCTCAGGGAGGTCAACGCCTGACTCTTTCCGCCAGACTGCACGGCGTCCAGACAGGCCGAAAAGTCATCCAGCGCCGCCTGCGCGGTCTGTACTTCCGCATTGTCGGCCCCCAGCGTATTGCCGGCGGTGGTGATGACGTTTGCCGCCGTATTGGCCCGGGCGGTCAGTTCCTCGCTGAGGTTGTAGCCGTTGTCGGCAGACACGCCCACCGTGAACCACTGCCGGGCCGTGTTGTATTTGCTGCGCACCTTGGCACTGCCAAAGCCTGCAAAGGCCGCCAGCATCACCACGATGCTCAACGCCAGGGCCACGGCCTGCCGGGTGAGGGCGGCGGGCAGTTTTGCTTCCAGCCCGGCCAGCTTCTGCTGCAGCGGGGTCAGCTGCACGGCCTGCTCCGGGCTGGCCTTTTCGCGGTAGCTGCCCGCGTCAAAGCCGCCGGGGGTGCCGGTCTGCTTGGGGTTAAAATCTGCGTTTGCCATTTCAGCTCCGGATCTCCATCATTTTGGATTTCAGTTCGTCCTCGATACGGGTCAGTTCCTGCTCGGCGGCAGCGCGCTTTGCGCGGCCCTCGGTCTGGATCTTGTTCAGCTCGTCCAGCGTCTCGATCAGGCTCTTGTTGGTCTGCTGCAGGGTCTCGATGTCCACCACGCCGCGCTGGGACTCCTTGGCCGTCTCGATGGTGCCCAGCTTGAGCGCCTCGGCGTTCTTCTTGAGCAGGTCGTTGGTCATGTCGGTGACGGCACGCTCGGCCTGCATGGCCTGCTGGCTGTGGGCCAGGCCCAGGGCCAGCACCATCTGGTTCTTCCACAGGGGGATGGTGTTCACGATGGTGGACTGGATCTTCTCGGCCATCATGGTGTTGTTGTTCTGCAGCAGGCGGATCTGGGGGCCCATCTGCAGGCTGATGTTGCGGGTAAGCTCCAGATCGTACAGCTTCTTTTCAAAGCGCTCGCACTGGTCGGCCAGGTCGCGGGCCGCCTGGGCGTCCTCCGGCAGGCCGGAGGCCTTGGCCTTGTCCATGGCCTGCTGCAGCTCCCCTGCACGCACCTCGGCCAGCTTCTTTTTCCCGGCCAGAATGTACATGCTGAGCTCCTTGAAGTAGGCCATGTTCAGGTCATACATCTTGTCCAGCATGGCGATGTCCTTGAGCAGCTGCACCTGATGGGCCTCCAGCATGCCCTGGATATTCTCCACGTTGGTCTCGGCCTTGTTGTACTTGGTCTTGAGGGCGTCGAGCTGGTCGCCCTTTTTCTTGAAGAAGCCCAGAATGCCCTTCTGCTGCTCTTCGCCTGCGTCAAAGCTCTTCAGCTCGCCGATCAGGTCGGTGATCATATTGCCCACTTCGCCCAGGTCCTTGGTGGACACCTTGGAAAGAGCTGCTTCGGAGAAGTCACCGATCTTCTTCTGGCAGGCGGAGCCGTACTGCAGCACCTGCTGGCTGTTTGTGATGTCGATCTTCTCCGCGAACTGATCCACCATGGCCTGCTCTTCCGGGCTGAGCTTGACCTGTGCCTCGGGGGCAGCGGCGGGTTCCGGCTGTTTGGGCTGGGCCTGCTCCTGTGCCGGAGCGGGGTCCAGCGTCAGGGTAGGCACAGCGGGTGCGTCGAGGTCAAAGTTGAACGTGTTGTCTGCCATAGGAGATTCCTTCCTTTCCAGTATATCCGTTTATTTACTCAGTCCCTGCCCTTTGAGCATGTTCTGCAGCACAGTCAGGTCTGCCGACAGGTCCATGCTTTCTGCGGCGTACAGTGCATCCAGCTGGTTTTCAAAGGCCGTGGCAATGGAGGACGCATTGTGCTCCACCTCGGCACGGATGGCGGCGGCGTTCTCGCCGCGCACCCCCTGCCGGGCCAGCTGCGCATACTGCTGCAGCACATTCACGGCGTCCGGCAGATAGTAGTTGGCAAAGCGGCGCACCTGCTTTGCCTTGGCGGGGTTGGCCTCCACCACTTCCACAATGGAGCGTCCGGCCTTTTCCATGCGGGTCATGGCGGCGGACAGCTGCGGGTCGGGCAGGGATTCGTTCAGGCTGTGCAGAGTGTCCAGCTTCTGCTGGATGTCTGCCAGCATGGCGTCCACGTCCTCCACACCCGTGTGGAAGGGCACCTCGGTTTCCACCACACGGGGCGGGCAGACCTTTTTGGCCGCCAGGAATGCCGCCGCAGCGGCTACCAGCGCCGCCGCAAGGGCCCACAGCCGGTACACCGGCAGCACCGCGCACAGCACCACGAACACCAGCGCCGCCGCGTAGTACGGCAGGACACTGGGCTTCCGGGTGCGGATGATCTTGCTCATGGTCGTTCTCCTTTTCCGGGGCAGGTGCCCCTTGTAGTACCCATAATACAACCCTTTGCGAAAAACGCAAGCGGATTCATGAAGAATTTACAGCTTGGCAATTATTTGGTGATCCAGTCTGCCAGCGCCGTGCCCCACACCTGCCGCAGCATCTCCGGGCGGCAGGCCGCATTGGCCGGGCTGGTGCTGGGCAGTTTGATTGCCGCAAGGCCGGTGACCGGCTGCAGATACTTTGTATAAATGCGATAGGCCGTGGCCCCGTTGCAGAACACCGCCTCAATGGGCACCTTCTGCAGCAGAGCGGCGATGTCGTTAGGCACCACGTCCCGGATGGATGCATCCGACGCCCCGGTGATGGTGCAGCTTTCCAGCGTGTCCCACAGGGCCAACCCATGGCGCAGGATGATCTGCTTTTTTGCTTCGATGTCCTCCCGCTTCGGCACCGGCTCCCCGGTCAGGGCGGCCATCATCGGCCAGAAGCGGTTCTGCGGGTGGCCGTAATAAAAGGCCATCTCCCGGCTTTTGGGGCTAGGCCAGGTACCCAGGATCAGCGCCCGGCTATGCTCATTGTACACCGGCGCAAAGCTCATTGGCCGCCTGCGCTTTCGATCTGTGCCCAGGCCGAGCCCAGGTCCCGGCCGGAAGGCTCCGCTTTCGGGCCATCAAACCAGAGTTCCTCGATCAGCGCCGCCAGGCCGTCCTCCCGCACATCACCGATGACCCGGTCAGCAGCGGCCTTTGCATCCTCGGTTCCATTGTCCATGCACACGCCCAAGCCGGCCGTGCGCAGCATGCTCAGGTCGTTGGCCGAGTCGCCCGCCGCCACCGTCTCTTCCAGCGGCAGGTCCAGCCGGGCGCACAGGTCGGTCAGGCCCACGCCCTTGTCCATGCCGCCGCGCACGATGTCGTAAAAGCAGTAGCCGTCGGCGTTTTTCGCGCCCACCTGCATCCAGTTCAGGTTCAGATGGCCGTATTTTGCCATGAAGTCTGCTACATGTTCCGGCGGCACCGCGGCAAACGCCGAATGAGGCATGTCGATGAGGTGCCGGTCCTGGTCCTCGCCGTCCACGCAGGTCAGGCCGCTGCTGCCCATCTTTGCGTAGTTGTTGCGCAGGGCCTCGTACTCACAGTACACATAGCAGGCATCCCGGAAATTGAACTGCAGCGGGTAGTTGTAATCCTCGCAGAAATCCACCAGCGCGTACATTTCCTCGTTGGTGAGGGGGTGTTCCGTCACCACAGTGCCCTTGGCATCGGTCACACAGGCACCGTTGCAGGTAACGATGTAATCCGGCCGGATGCCGCCCAGCTGCTCCCTGTGCACGCAAGGATAGGCGCGGCCGGTGCTCAGCGCAAATTTCACCCCGGCGGCCTGCAGCTTTTTCACGGCTTTCACCACCGCCGGGCGGGGCTTCGGCTCCCCAAAGGGCACCAGCGTATTATCAAAATCACTTACCAGAAGTTTGTATTGCATTCTTTTCTCCTTCGCGGGTCACTGTTTTCTACCAGTATACCACAAATCGGCACGCCGTGGGGACTTTTGGCATACAAAAAACGGGAGCCGTCTCTCCCATGAGACAGCTCCCGCTTTTTGTGTTACAGTACCTCGCCCCGGAACAGTCCTTCCAGGGTAGGCATCCAGCCGTCGGCCGTGCGCTGGGCCAGGCCGTTTTCCACCGCCTTATCCAGCAGGGTGGAAAATTCCTGCGGCAGTTCCTGCCCGAACCGCTCCCGGAACAGCGGCTCCACCACGCCGTCGTTCAGCTTCATGCGGCCCCGCAGGTAGCGCAGCATCAGCGCGTTCTCGTCCAGCTGCGCGGCCTGCGCCGTGAGCTTTTCAAAGTCACCGGCATTCTTGATATAGAGCTTGAGATTGTTGGTGTTGCGCACGGCATAGCCGTCGTACACCGAACCGCCGTTGACGCCCATGCCGATGACGTCATCCCCGTTCCACTCCATGGCACGGGCGCGGTACTCGTAGCCGGGGCGGGCAAAGCACCCGGCAGCATACATCTTGTAGCCGTTCTCCGGCAGGTACTCGCAGGCATAGCGGAACATCTCGAACCGCTCCACCGCGTTGGGCATGCCCTCGGCGTCGGTCACGGCCAGCGGCTCTGCCGTGATGTGCCCGGCCTGCATGATGACCGCCGCGTGCAGGCTGTTGTGCCAGCTCTGCATCGTCTGCCCCGGGATGCCGTAGTTCAGGGTCAGGCCCACATTGTTCAGGTGGAACTTTGCCAGAAACAGCATGGCGTTGCGGATATGCTGCGCGTTGTGGGTGCAGCCCAGCGCCTTCAGCTCGGCGTCGTTGTCCGAGCGCATCATCAGTTCGGTGCGGTTGGGGTGGCCGGACGCGATGCCCGTGAGGGACGGCGTGCCGATGGTGACGGGCAGCGAGTCGTAGCTGACCTCTGCCCCCTGCGCCACCGGCAGATGGGTGCGCACCGTGCGCAGCACATCGCCCAGCAAGTCCGGGGCCATCACGCTGGCGCTGCCGCCGCTGAGGTGCACGGCCCGGATCTCGTAACCGTCCAGTTCTCCCTCATAGGAGAGCACCTCCCGCTTGAGGGCGTCCATATAGGCGTTTTTTTCCGCATTGGAGCCCACCGCGTTGAAGTGCGCGAGGTAGTTTTCCGGGCGGATGCAGTAAGGGATGTGCAGGTCAAGCACGAGCGGTTTTGCCATGGTGATGCTCCTTGTCGTTTTTTATAAAGTATACACGCATTCATGCAAAAGGGGAAGCCCTGTAACGGGGCTTCCCCAGAGAAGAAGAGAAAGAAACGCGTCAGAAGAGATCAGTGGGGACCGCCGGGGCCGCCGGGGCCGCCTGCGGGTGCCTCCATGGCCTCCACGGGCTCACCCAGGAACTTCTTGTCGGAAGCCACCTGATGGCCTGCGGTCCAGCCGTGGGTCATGGCCATACCGACCGAGTTGCCGGCGAACGGAGTGCTGTAGCCAAAGCCGTAACGACCGCCCAGGCAGTTGCCAGCCACATACAGGCCCTCGATGGGCTCCCAGTCCTTGTTCAGGACGTTCTGGGTCTCGTCGGTGATGACACCGCTCATGGTGACCATCATCGGGTTGGAGGAGTGGCCGGTGGAGCTGGTGCCGCCGAAGAACGGAGCGGTGTCGATGGGCACCATGTACGGTGCATCCTTGCCGTAGTCGCTGTCCACGCCTGCATAGCACAGCTCGTTGTAGTGTGCGATGCTGTCCAGGAAGTTCTGCTTGGCAGCGCCCTTGTAGCCCAGCAGATCTGCCAGCTCCTCCAGAGTGTCGGCACGGTAGATGGTACCGGCCATCTGGGTGCGCTCGGCCAGGTTTGCAATGGTGATGGTGTTGGCCTGACCGGACACGGTATTGTTCATGTCCTGCTCGATCTTATCCCAGTAGTCCTGCATGCCAAAGTTGGGTGCGCCGTGGTCCAGCGGAGCAGCCTTCAGGGTCTTGGCCCAGTTGGCGTCGGTGACGTAGCAGGCCAGACCGGCGGGCTGACGCAGGCAGGTGGCCTGCATCTGGGCGATGGCGCCCTCGTTCATGAAGCGCTTGCCGCGGCTGTTCAGCATCAGCATGGGAGCGGTGCCCCAGGGGCCGGAAGCGCCGCCGCCGATGGCCATCCAGCCACGGGGGGTGGGCTCGATCATGCCGCCTGCCCAGCAGGCCATCTTGTGGCCCTGGCCGTTGCGGGTGCCTGCAGAGGCCCAGCTGTCAGCGGTCGCGCCGCTGCGCTCAGCCCACTCCATGCCCTCGTTCAGCAGCGCCCAGCACATCTCGGGGTTGCCGATGAAGTCGCCTGCGCACAGGATGACGCCCTTGTTGCAGTTGTAGCGGTAGTAAGTGCCGTCGGCACCCTTGGCGTACACGCCGGTGACCTTGCCGCTGTCGTCCTGGATGAGCTTGATGCCCTCGCGCTCAAAGTCCCAGGCACAGTTGGGGGTCTCCTGCACATACTTGACGATGTACTTGTGGATGTACTCGATGTTGTTGCCCTGATAGCCGTAGAACTGGGCATTGCAGGGCCAGGTCAGGTAGCCGCCGCAGCTGATGGGGTAGCTGGCCTTGTGCTGGCCGTAAGCTGCCTGCGTGTTGCACAGCGGGTACTGGAACATATCGCTCATGTCGTAGTGACCGGCACCGCCTGCGGGCTCACCGTCCACCCACTGGTCGCCGGTCTTGCCGTCGCCGGTGGCCTTGGGCACGATGACAGCGGTATCTGCCAGATACACATCGCTGTCGTTGGCCTTGCGCTCTTCCTCATAGGAGTCGTAGATCTCCTCATAGCGGTCGAACATCTGGCCGGAATACTGCACGAAGTTCTTGATGATCTCGGGGTTCACACGGCCTGCGGCACGCTTGCAGAACTCGGAGGTGATGGCACCGGTGTCATAGGGGCCATAGCCGCGCTCGATCAGCAGCTTGGAGTTGACGTGGCCGATGTCCTCGCCGTACCAGCCGCCCATGTTGGTGCCGGTGCCGTCCAGGTCCACAAAGTTGCCCCAGGGCTGCTTTTCAATGACCGCCACGGTAGCGCCCTCATCCACAGCACCAAAGGCTGCGCCGACGCCGGCATGGCCGCCGCCCACGATGACCACATCATAGGTGCCTGCATCCTCGTACTTGTCGGGGTCAGCCGGAGCCTCACCCAGCCAGTCGCCGGGGCCGCAGTAGCCGGGCACACGGCCGGTCACTTCGGTCGTCTCAGGCTTTTCCACCTCAGTGCCGGTAGCCTGTGCGATACAGTCGGCCACGCACTCCTGGATGGCACCCACGGAAGCCACCAGCGTGCAGCTGGTCACAGCGTCCACATCGGCGCTCTGGCCCTCCACGATGGCCTTGGCCATGGCGGTCTTTTTGTCGTCGGTCAACAGGTCCTGCTCACCGGAGGAAGTGATCTCGCAGGCGGTGATGCTGTTGGCATCAAAGGTCATGGAGACACCGATCTCGGAGTAGGAGATGGTCTTGGAGGCAGAATAGGTGCCCGGGGTGTACTTGTCCTCGGCGGCTGCGGTGCTGCCGGAGGATGCGGCGGTGCTGCTGGAACTGCAGCCTGCCAGCAGACCCAGCGCAGCGGCACCGCTGCCAGCGGCAGCAATGTTGCGCAGGAAGCTGCGGCGAGAGATCTTGCTCTTCATTTGGTTACCTCTTTTCTTCTTTTGCACCGGTCTTGTGTAGGCCCGGCGCTCTTGTTACAAGTTTAACAGGTTTCGGCAAAGATTTGAAATACCAATAATTTGCCCGCTTATAACTTAAACGCATAAGGCGGTTGAGTTTGCACAAGAAATTTGTTATACTCTTGGCAAGGTTCCACAATTTTTGATGCAGGCAGGAGAAAAAGCGTATGACATTGCAGCAGATCATGTACTTTCAGCGGGTAGCCCGCTCCGGCAGCTTTACCAAGGCGGCGCGGGCCTGCTTTGTGTCCCAGACAGCCATCAGCCGCCAGATCTGCGCGTTGGAAGAGGAGCTGCACGTCACCCTGCTGGAGCGCGACACAGCCCATGTCAAGCTGACGCTGGCCGGGGAGTATTTCTTCCAGCAGGTCAACGAGCTCACGGCCCGGCTGGAAGAGGTCGTGACCCGGACCCAGACCATCGCCCAGGAGCAGCAGACCCACCTGACCCTGGGCATCCCCACCATCCTGGAGCAGCACGCCATCTCCCAATTGCTCCGTCAGTACCACAGCCTGCACCCGGAAGTGCAGCTTTCCACCGTGGCCGGCTCCCGGCAGCAGCTGGTCAGCCAGCTGGTGGACCGGAAGATCGACTTGCTGGTCGCCATGGATTTTGACCTGCCCGATCTGGAGGGGCTGGACAGCATCATCCTGCAGCAGGTGCACGCCACCTGGCTGCTGCCGACCGGCCACCCCCTTGCCGGAGCGGAAAAGATCGCGCCGTAGCAGCTGCAGGGCGAAACGCTGATCCTGACTCAAGAGGACCCCCGAGGCAACACCGAGGAGCTGCTGCGCCAGTACTACAATCAGCTGGGTCTGAAAGGAAACCCGGTCCTTCACACCCGGACGCTGGAGGAGCTGTTCCTGCTGGCCAGCGCCGGGGTGGGCATCGGCCTGCTGCCCTCTTCCGTGCCCAAATACCTGCGCCCGGACCTGTGCAGCGTGCCCATCGACGGCCCGCAGTGGAACTTCAGCTTCCTGCTCATTTCCCGCCGGGAGCGCAGCCGCGCCAGCGTGCGCGCCATGTTTGAACTGGCAGAACATTTATAAGGTAAAACTTCCCCGGTCCGCCTGCAGCGTGGACCGGGGGATCCTTTTGCCGTAAAACACAACAAAAAAGCGTTCTGAGAAATCTCAGAACGCTTGGTGGTTGCGGGGGCCGGATTTGAACCAACGACCTTCGGGTTATGAGCCCGACGAGCTACCAGACTGCTCCACCCCGCGATATTTACTTTTCGCTCATCAGCTGTTCGCTGACTGCTCAAGTATAATACCACAGGGCGGGAACAATGTCAACCCCTTTTTCCAAAAATTTTGAATTTTGTGCAGGAGGGGCTTGCCGCCCTTACTTCTTCCGCTTTTTGCGCCAGACGGCAAAGCCTGCGGCGGCGGCCGCGACCACCAGCACCACCGGCCAGGCACCGGCCAGCCAGACGGCCAGCTGCTGCAGGCCGTTTACAAAATTGGACCAGCCCTGTGCAAAGGCTGCACCGACGCTGCCCAGGAAGCTCTCATCGGTGGGGGTGTAGTTCTGCACCTCGTTCAGGTTGACGTACACGGTGCACTGCTGCACCTGATTGCTGTACCAGTCCAGCTGGCTCTGCCAGCTCTCGATCTGGGACTGCACGTCGGTCAGGCTGGTCTCGATCTGCAGCAGGTCGGACAGATTGTCGGCCTGGGCCTGCAGCTCCTGCAGACGGGTGCGCTGGGCTTCCAGATTGGCCAGCCGCGTTTCCACGTCCATGTACTGGGTGGTCACATCGTCGGCCTGCTGGCTCTTGTAGGTCACATTGCCCGCCTGCGCCACAGCATCCAGAAAGCTCTGGTAATTTTCTTCCGGCACACGGAAGGTCAGGTTGACGCTGCGGCTGGACCCGACGTCTGAATATTCACTGCTGGATTCCAGATACCCGCCTGCGTCATTCAGGGCAGCATCCAGTGCCGCGCGGGCCGTGTCGTAGTCCTTGCTTTCCAGGGTCAGGTTGGCGGTGTAGATGATCTTGGGGCTGGTGCTGGCCTGCCGGTCCTCGGCGGCAGCAGCGTCGTTCTCAGAAAGAACAGCTGCCTGGTCCAGGTCATAGGTGGCAGCCTCCGGGGTAGCGTCCAGCATGGCCTGCTGGGTGGTAAAGCCACCTGCTGTGGAAGCTGCGGAACTATTGGCCGAATACAGAGCCATGTTGCTGCTCTTTGCACCGATGTCCAGCTTCCCGGTGCTCAGGGCACCGTAGCCCACCACGCACACGGCCAGACAGGCGGCCAGCGCGCCCACCTGCTTTGCAGGGAAATGGATGAGCTTTGCCTTTTTGGGCGGTTCCTGCGGGCGCACGACAGCCGTGTTGTCTGCCTGCGCCGGCATCATCGGGCGGTTCTTTTCCTCTTCGGGCAGGGTGTCGGCCATGGCCAGCAGCTTTGCCTTTAGATCTTCCGGGGCGTGGAGGTCATCCGCCTCCATCTTGTACTCATACCACCTCATCTTCGATCTCCTCCTTCAGCATCGTCTGTAACTGTGCCCTCGCCCGCCGCAGCCAGCTCAACACCGTGTTGGTGGGCACCTTCAGCATCCGGCCGATCTCCGCCGTGGTGTACCCTTCATAATAGTGTAAGTAAATGGCGTTGCGGTAATTCTCCGGCAGGGCCTTCACTGCATCCAGCACACTGCCGTCCTCCATCTGTTCCGGTGCGGGCAGGTTCTCGTCCAGTTCGGTATCCTTCTGATGCGCCGCACGGGTCAGGTCCCGGCAGCGGTTGATGGCCACCCGCAGCAGCCAAGCCTTGAGATGCTCCTCACTCTCAAAGCAGCCCTCGTAATGCAGGAGCTTTTCAAATACATCCTGCACCACATCCTCGGCATCGGCCGTGCATCGGCAATTGTGCACGGCCGCGCGGTAAACGGCGTCGCTGTATCGCTGCACCGCCAGCGCGAACACTTCGTTTTTGGTCAGCTGTCCCATTGTTCAAACTCTCCTTTGACGCCCTCAACGGGCACGGTGGAAATACTTTCCACGGGGACATTTCACTCAAGAAACGGTTGAGCAGTCCCGATTATTGCGTATCATTCACAAACGTGCAACAAAACTTTTTTCACCCCGCCGCAGCGGCGTATCGGTTTTAGTATACCATGAACCCCTGCAAAACAAAAGAGGGAGCCGCCGCGTCTGCGGCAGTTCCATCGCTGCTTCATTCTTTTTTCCGGCCGGTCAGCGGCGGTAGACCCGCTGCAGCAGCGCCACCCGCTCTGCCAGAAAGGTCTCGGCCTTGGGGTGGGTCAGCCAGCACTTACCCGCCGGGCTGCCCACCAGCCGCCGCCCCAGGGCTGCCGGGTCAGCGTCGATGGCCTCCACATCCTGCACGGTCAGCTGCAAAGTGAGTGCCGCCGGAACATCCGGCAGCGGCGGCAGCGGATCCTCCCACACAAAGGGCGGCAGCAATTGCAGCGCCGTCACGCTGCGGGTGCATTCTTCGGTGAGCAGCAGCGCCGCCGGGGCACCGTCGGCTGCCACCTGCAGGCTGCTGTACAGCACCTGCATCTGCACCGCCGCCTGCAGGCGGACAAAGCCCTCCCCTGCCTGCGGCGCAAGGCGCAGATACTCCCGCGCTTCTTCCGGGTAGATCCGGCGCGCAGGGGCCTGCAGGCTGGCATACAGGGCCGGCAGCGCAAAGCAGCCTGCCTTATCCAGAGCCTGCTGCACCAGCAGATAGAATTCGGTCAGCGGATGTGCCGGGTCCGGCTGTGCCATACCGAAATCCGGCCGTGAAACGTGTCCTCCGCCCATACAGTCTCCCTTCCGTTCTCTCCCCTCTCCAGTCAATTGTAAACCCTGCGCAAACTTTTCTGTTGACCATTTGTCCGTTCACAGGCTATACTCTTGCACAGAACTGCCTTGCAAATTTTTACAGAGGGGAATTTTACTATGAAAAATCAAAAAATCACCACTTACCAGATGGCCGTTACTGCGGTGATGGCCGCCGTGCTGTGCGTGCTCGGCCCGCTGACCGTGCCCATCGGAGCCATTCCCATCTCGCTGGCAAACTTTGTCATCTGCCTGACCGCCTGGCTGCTGGGCCCCAAGTTCGGCACTCTGAGTGTCGTCATTTATCTGGCCATCGGCCTGATCGGCGTTCCGGTGTTCTCCGGCTACGGTGCCGGTCTGGCCAAGGTGGCAGGCCCCACCGGCGGCTATCTGGTGGGTTACCTGCTGCTGGCTTTCATCGGCGGCCTGTTCATTGAAAAAAGCAATGGCCAGCCGGTGGTCTCCGCCGTGGGTCTGGTGCTGGGCGATGCCGCCTGCTACGTCCTGGGTACCGCCTGGTTCGTGTTCCAGATGCAGTGCGACCTGGGCTATGCACTGGCTGTGTGCGTGTATCCCTTCATCGTGCTGGATCTGGCCAAGATCGTGGTGTCCTGCATTGTGGGTGCCCTGCTGCGCAAGCGTCTGGTGCAGGCCGGTGTGCTGCATCTGGAAGAGGCCTGAGCCCAAACCTAGCCCCCATCCTTTAAAAGCCGTGCTCCCTGCCGATCTGTCGGCGTGGGAACACGGCTTTTTTCCTTATTTCTGAGGCAGTTCCTGCACCACCGGCTCCTGGGGCGGCGGCGTCAGGGTGGAATGCTCCAGCACAAAGGCCGTCGCCTTTGCACGCATCAGGCGCTGGCGCACCTTGCGGGCATCGTTGGCCGGGAAGGTGCGTTCCCCGTCCAGTTTCTCATTCCAGTCGGTCAGGGCGGCCGTCACCTCGGTTTCCGTGGGCTGCAGGCCCTCTGCTTCCGCTACCAGCAGCAGCCCCAGCCAGCTGCGCAGCTTGCGTTCCGCCTGGGTGTGCAGCCAGGAGCGGAACTCTTCCACCGTCTGGCCCCGCACCTTGAGGAACTGATCAAAGTTGATGCCGTTGGCCTGCAGGCTCAGGTTGAACTGTCGCTGCTCGGCGAAGTAGTTGCCGCCCACCAGCTGTTTGGGCAGAGGGCCGGTCACCTCGTCCCCCAGCTGCCAGATGACTTCTTTTTCCGCGCGGGCCTTTGCCTGCACGCAGCGCTGGGCATAGAGTTCCCGGGCCACCTGCTGACGCAGGGCGGCCTTTCCAGCAGCATCTGCCGCACGCTCCTCATCGCCATGATGACGGTTGATCTCCATTTCAATGGTAAGCTGCCGGATGAGGTGCGGCTCTACCGCCTGCACAAAACCGGTGTACCGGCCCAGCGTCAGCGGCGGCAGGGCATAGAACTGCGCCCCGGCCCGGAACCCTTCGGCCCGGTTCACGGCCAGCAATTCAAAGTCCGGGTCGGTCACCGGCGTAACGCCGTACTCCGCCGCGATCTGCTCATACAGGGCCGAAAAGCCCTCCAGGATGGTGCGGTTCACCGCCGCCGTCAGCAAGTCCTCTTCGGCCTGCGGGGCGTCCGGCGCAGCCTGCTCGGCCGTGATGGCCCGTTCAAGCTCTTCGGCATCCGCCGTAAATACCAGCCGGCAGTCCCCCGGCTCTGCCATACCAAAATGTTCCAGTTTCATCTTATGGTTCCTCCTCTCACAGCAGTGCGAACATCAGCACCAGCAATGCCACGCCGATGCCTGCGTACAGCGCCTCGGCGCCCAGCACCGACTTATCGCCCTCCACATACATTTTCTCCGGGGCTTCCGGGTCGTAGTACAGGGTCACCACGCTGCCCTCGGCAAAATCCTTGCTGCGGGAGGGTTTGGGGTACTGCAGCCGGTGGCTGCCGCCCGCCGTGGTGAACTCCAGCACATAGGCCGTGCCGTCCCGGCTCTGCACTGTGCCAGTGATGCGTGCCTGTACTTTTTCGCCGTTCGTGCAGAGACTGCGCCGCTGCCGCACACTGCGCAGCGCCATGTAAAACATGATCAGTGCACCCACCAGAAAGATGATTCCGTTTGCCATATGCATTCCCTCGTTTTTATCATTGTACGGGAAGCGCCCCGCCGCGTGGCTTTTATTGTACCACACTTTAATGAATTTTTCGCCCCACAGCCGCTGTACGGACTGCATCAATTTCCATGCAAAAATTTGTCAGAAAAATTTGAAAATAGGTGTTGACATTTCTGTTGCATCTGGTATAATAACTATCGTTCCGAGCGACACGGCTCACGAACAAAACAGAATATGCGGATATGGCGGAATTGGCAGACGCGTTAGATTCA
>OKUQ01000533.1_pt1 | contig 22323 bp, 17 predicted proteins | sample 1606811 | NCBI WGS metagenome assembly OKUQ01 (sample SAMEA3882546, study PRJEB24775) | human gut metagenome | biome: human-associated habitat; feature: intestine environment; material: feces | place: Netherlands | collected 2009/2010
AGCTCTTCTTGATGAACTGGGTGCCGCAGCGGGGGCAGGAGATCTGGATGCGGCCGCGGCCGCGGGGCACGCGCAGCTTCTGGCGGCACTGGGGGCAGCGGTAGTAGTGATAGACCCTGCGGTTGGCCCACTGCTCTTTCCAGCCCTTGAACTTGTTGTCCACCCGGTCCTTCAGGGTGTAGAACTTGTAGTTCTCCTCGGTGCGCTTGGAGATGTTCCGGCTGAAGGTGCGGTAGTAGCAGAAGATCAGCAGGGCCGCGCCCAGATAGGTGAACAGGCTGACCCGGCTGATGATGGCGATGAGGAGCAGCACCAGCGAGGCAATGCTCAGGAATTGGTTCAGGCCATCGGTGCCATAGCGGCCGATCATAAACTGACGAAGTTTCTCTCTCATAGATTTCCGGTCCTTTGTCCTCAAGAATAACCCTCTCAGCCACGCGGACGCATGGACGGAGAGGGCGTTTGATTGTTCACAACAATAGAATATCAGCCAACCATGATAAAACTTTGAACAGATTGCAAATCTACCATGAAAGGACGAAATTTAATTGGCATTCTCTGCACCGGAGCGCTTGCGCACGGTCAGGGCGGCCTCCACATCCAGCGCGCCCTCCATCCGGCAGTGCAGCACGGCACGGCCTGCTTCACCGGTGGTGGCAAGGTAGGTGCCCGCCATGCCGCCCCGCAGGGGGACGATGGACGGGCCCAGGATCTTCACCGGGCCTTCCACGCTGAGCTGAACGGCCTCGCCGCAGTAGGGCAGCAGGTTGCCGTTCTGGTCGATGGCCCGCAGGCTGACCGCCGCGCAGTCCCAGGTGGGGCCGTCGGTCAGGATGGGGTTGTGCACCACGCATTCCAGCCGGACCGACTGCACCGGCTCCTTGACCACGGTGCGGACGGTGCGCCCGTGCCAGACTGCCTCAAACCGGTAAACGCTGGACGGCCCGCCCAGCACGCCGATGTATTTGTAGTACATCCGGAGCAGGTCGTTTGCGCTCAGCCGCAGGGAGAGCATCCGCGCCCGGGAGAGAGGCGAAAGGTTCAGCGCGTCCCGGCGCATCTCGTTGAGGATGGCCGCCACCTGCGGGGCCGTGCTCTGGTCAAGGCCCTCATACTTTTCCAGCAGGGAGCCGACGAAATCCTGAATCTCGATGGGCGGGTGGGGCAGGGCGGCAAAGCGGCCCCGGCGGTCGGGGGTGAACTCGGCAATGAAATCGTTGCCCCGGTAGAGGCGGACGCTCTCGGCGTTGGTGAACACCCAGCAGGCCCCGGCAAAGCCGCCGGGGTGGTCACCCAGCGCCATGCTGGAAGAGACCTCGAACACCACGTCCGAAGGGGAGCGGGGCGTTTTCTGGCTGGCGTAGACGGCGGCAGAGAGCTTCGGGTTGCGGAACAGGTCCGTCACGCCATGGTAGCAGATGCGGTCGCCGCTGCCGAACTCGCGGTGGGTGTTGTAATCGGCCATGCACCAGCCAAGGGCACCGGCCACGCCCTGCTGGGCAATGGCATCGTTGAGGACGGCAGCATGGCGCAGAGCCTGTGCAAGTCGGTGCGGCTCGTCGTCAAAGGCCTTGGCCGGGAACTGCTGGCCCCCGAACTCGCTGATGAGGTAGCCCTTGCGGAGATCGGGCGTAACGGCAGACCGGGGCTCACAGCCCGGGCCGCGGCCGGAGTAGGAATAATCGTTGTAGGCGTAAACATCCTCGAGCAGCTGGCTCTTGCGGGCGATCCGCACGCCGCCGGTGGGGCGGGTGGGGTCCAGCCGATGGACGGCCTCGTTGGTGCGCTTGTAAAAGGCCTCGTTGTCGGAACTGCCGTTCACCCGCACGCCCCACAGGAACACGCTGGGGTGATTGCGGCACTGGCAGACCATCTCGCGGCAGTTCTGCAATGCCTGGGCCTGCCAGGCTTCATCCCCGATGTGCTGCCAGCCGGGCATCTCCACGAACACCAGCAGGCCCAGCTCATCGCAGGCATCCAGAAAAGCCGGGCTCTGGGGGTAGTGGCTGGTGCGCACTGCATTGCAGCCCAGCTGCTTTTTCAACAATTGGGCATCCAGCTGTTGAATGCTGTCCGGCATGGCATAGCCCTGATAGGCGTAGCTCTGATGCCGGTTCAGGCCCCGCAGCTCCACCCGCTGGCCGTTCAGATAAAAGCCCCCGGCCACGAACTGGATGGTGCGGAAGCCGAACCGGGTGCTCTTTTCGTCCAGCACCCGGTCGGGCAGGCCGCTGGTGCCGGGTCGGATGAGCCGGACGGTCAGGGTATAGAGGAAGGGGTGCTCCACGCTCCAGGGGTGCACGCCGTTCAGGGTGCCCACAATGGGCAGGCTGAGCTCACCGCTGTACAGGGCTCTGCTCCCGGCGGGGCTGCGGATCTCGGCCTGCAGGGTGCAGCCGATGGTCTCGCCCACCGTGGAGGAATAGATGCGGAAATCGCCCTCGGCCTGCGCCTCGATGAAGATGTCGCGCAGGTAGGCGGGCTCCTTCACGTCCAGACTGACGGCCCGGTAGATGCCGCCGTAGGTCAGAAAATCGATCTGCCCGCCGAAGGGAGGAATGTTCAGGTCCTCCCGGCTGTCGCACCGGACAGCCACCACATTTTTTTGGCCCAGCAGCAGCGATTCGGTCAGGTCCACAGTAAAGGCGGTGTAGCCGCACCCGTGGTGGAACACCCGCCGCCCGTTGCAGAACACGGTGGCATCGTGGGCCACGGCTCCAAAGGTCAGCAGTACCGTGCGGCCCTGCCACTCTTTGGGCGCAAAAAACTCCCGCCGGTAGCCGGACACCCGCTGGTATTCGTTCTCGTTGCAATAGTTGTAGGGCAGCGTTTTGACCGTGTGGGGCAAGCGCACCGGCTCCAGCTCCACCCCGGTGCATTCGGGGCGGACGATGGCGGGATCAAAGGTGGGGGCAAACAGCCAGCCGTCGTTCCAATCGTAGTGTTCCATAGCCTGTCTCCATCGCTCTGCACAAAATAATTCTTACCCTTATGCTACCACAAAGTTGTGAACGAAAAAAGCACTCCGTCCCTTATTTTTTCCGTTTTTGCAGAAAAAGCTGCTAAAATCAAAAAAGCCCCCGCCGACAAGGACAGAGGCGCAAAGGAAATATCAGAATCTGGGAAGGTCGTAGGCACGCATAGCAGGATGTTTGTGGGAAATCTGCTCTTCCGTAGAAACTACGCTGGTGCCAAACTTACAGGATTGACATTGATAAATTTCAACATGAGTGCGATTCTCGACCGAATCATTATATCGGGGATCGCGTCCCTGACAAGGAATAAAATTGACTGTATACCAGGAAGCATAATACTCATCCACACAAATCATATCGCTCTGTCCGCAATATTCACAGACAAGGACCGCAGGTTCGGCAGTTGTTGCAGCATTTGTGGAACGAACCTGAGACGCTGCGAATGTGGGAAGAGCACATAGACTTGCCAGAAGAAAAGCGGCGAAAAATGCGGAAAGATTCTTTTTCATGGTAAACGCCTCCTTTTTGAGAAAGTATGGGGGTGAACTTCTCTGATCTCATCTTCATTATAGCATGGATCGCAGAAAGAGAAAATTGTGAGAGGAACAGAAAAAAGAGAGCTCTTTTTATGCGGATTGACGACAAAAAACGCCCCTGCCAGGGAGGACAGAGGCGCAGGGAAAACACAGGGTTCAGCGGATAAAATTGGTCATGGGGCGGCGGGGATTTTCGGGGTGAGTGATGCCGTTTGCTTTGCCCAGCTCAATGCACTTGAGCAGCCAGGCCATGTTCCGGCCCAGCTCCCGCATCACGGCACAGCCCTCTTCATCCTCCAGCACCTGCTCGGGCTTGGAGCCGTGGACCATGGGCCAGTAGGAACCGCTGACCAGCGGCATGTGGAAGAACTCAGGGTACTTCACCAGCTGGTCCAGCGTGGTGGTGGTGCCGGCGCGGCGGGCCGAAGCGCAGATGGCAGCGGGCTTGTAGGCCAGATACTTGCCGCCCGCGTAGGCCAGACGGTCCATGAAGCTGGTCATGTTGCCGGAGGCGGACGCGTAGTGGACAGGTGTGCCGAACACAAAGGCATCGGCGGTCTTGGCCTTTTCGATGGCCTCGTTGACCACGCCGCCGAACACGCAGCCCTTACCGGCGGCACAGCCGCCGCAGCCGATGCAGCCGCCCACCGGCTTTGTGCCGACGTTCAGGATCTCGGTCTCGATGCCGCTGGCGTTCAGCTCTCCGGCGATCAGGGACAGGGCGGTATAGGTGCAGCCCTTCTCGTGGGGGCTGCCGTTGATGAGCAGGACTTTCATAAGCAGATACTCTCCTTTTTTGGCAAAACGCGCCGCACATGGGGCGCTTTGCCCTGATTTTAGCACAATTGCACCCTGAGTGCAACGCATGCCCTTGACAAAGAGTTGCGTTTTGACGATAATATGGAGATACGAAAACACGAAACAGCTGCTGGCCGGGCAGGGGGCCCGGACAGCGGGAGAAGGAGGCAGATACATGCGCGTTATTGCAGGAGAAGCACGGGGCCGCAGGCTGGAAGCCCTGCCCGGCACCGAGATCACCCGCCCGACGATGGATCAGGTCAAGGAGGCCATGTTCAGCATCGTCCAGTTCGACCTGCCCGGTGCCCGGGTGCTCGACCTCTACGCAGGCAGCGGCCAGCTGGGCATCGAGGCCCTGAGCCGGGGTGCGGCCCGGTGCGTGTTCCTGGACGAGAACCGGGAGGCCGTGAACATCGTGATGAAGAACTGCAAGAACTGCGGCGTGTTTGACCGCAGCCGGGTCAACATCGGCGAGGCGGCACGGTATCTCTCCGCCTGCCATGAGCAGTTCGACATCGTGCTGCTGGACCCGCCCTTCCACACCGGCACGCTGGAAAAGATCCTGCCCGGCGTGGACAAATGCCTGGCTCCGGGCGGCATCGTGATCTGCGAGAGTGAGACCGGCCTGGTGCTGCCTGCAGAGGTGGGCGGCATGACCCTGAAAAAACAGTATAAATACGGCAAAGTCCTGCTGTGGAAGTATGGTAAGCCCCGGCAGAGCGCTGGAGAGGGAGATGCGGAATGAACGTAAACGAGCTTTTGGATACCATTGAGGATACGCTGGAGGAGAGCGCCGGAATGCCCCTTTCGGGCGGCAAGCGCATCGTGGATGTGGAGCAGATCCGGGATTATCTGGACGAGATCCGCCAGAACCTGCCTGTGGAGCTGCGGCAGGCCCAGTCCATTGTCAGCGACCGTGCCCAGCTCATCGAATCGGCCAACGCACAGGCGCAGGCCATTGTAAAAAAAGCCGAGGAGCGCGCCCGTGTGTTGGTGAGCGAGGCCGAGATCGTCAAGGCGGCCCAGCAGCGCGCCGGGGAGATCGTCTCCGCCGCCCAGACCGAGGCCCGCACTGTCCGCCAGACTGTGACCGACTACTGTGATAATATGCTCAAGACCACGGAAGAGACGATGGCGGAAAACGCCGCACAGGTCAAAAATGTCCGTGCAAACCTGCGCCAGAGCCCCCGGAAACAGCTCTGATGCGGGAATGTGAAATTTCCCGGTGAGAGCTTCCGGCCCCTGCAAGCAAAAACGACGGCTTGCAGGGGCTTTTTTTGGTACATTTTGAGAGAAAAAACAAAAGGGAAACTCTTGCAATCAGGGGCCTGTTTTGTTACAATAAAATTGTATCCTCAAGGCTGACCGGGCCACAAACTCCCGGCAGGCCGCAGGCCGCTTTCCCGGGCAGCAGCTCCGGGCAGAAAAGGGCGGCAGATGCAGGATCTTATCTGAGTTTTGAAAGGAGGCTGGGAACATGGACACAGAAAAAACAGCACAGCCCTTTGACCCGGCCTCGTTTGAGCATGTCCCGGTGCTGCTGAACGAGTGCCTGGACGGCCTGAAGATCGACCCGGCGGGCACCTATCTGGACGGCACGGCGGGCGGCGCGGGGCACTCCCGCCAGATCGCCCTGCGGCTGAACGGCGAGCAGGGCGGCAGGCTCATCTCGCTGGATCAGGACCCCGATGCCGTGCAGACGGCCCGGGCCCGGCTGGCGGGCCTGCCTGCCACCGTGGTGCAGATCAACTTCCGCTATGCCGGACAAGCTCTGGAGCAGCTGGGCATTGAAACGATCAACGGCGCGCTGCTGGATCTGGGCGTGTCCAGCCATCAGCTGGATGACGCGGCCCGGGGCTTTTCCTACCGGGCAGATGCCCCGCTGGACATGCGGATGAGCCAGGAGGGTGAGACGGCCGCCGATCTCGTGAACAGCGAGAGCCGGGAGGAGCTGGCCCGCATCCTGCGGGATTACGGTGAGGAGCCCTTCGCCTGGCAGATCGCGGGCAGGATCGTGGAAGCCCGGGAAACTGCCCCCATTGAAACGACATTGCAGCTGGCGGATATCGTGGCCAGCGCCATGCCCCCGGCGGAGCGCCGGAAGAACAAAAACCCCTCCCGCCGCACCTTCCAGGCACTGCGCATTGCGGTAAACCATGAGCTGGACGCACTGGAAGAGGGGCTGGATACCATTTTTGCGCATCTCGCACCGGGTGGAAGACTTTGCGTGATCACTTTCCACTCGCTGGAGGACCGGCTGGTCAAGAATAAGTTCCGCCGCTGGTCCACCGCCTGCACCTGCCCGCCGGAGTTCCCGGTGTGCGTCTGCGGCGGCAAAGCCAAGGCAAAGCTGATCACACGCAAACCCATTGAAGCCAACACGCAGGAGCTGGAAGAGAACCGGCGCAGCCGCTCGGCCCACCTGCGGGTTTTGGAAAAGATCTGAGGGCGGCACAGCCCCGGAGATGTGAGGAGGAGATCACCATGGGTCAGGCAGCATACGATATGACAGAGGTTCGGCGGAGAAGAGCGCCGCAGGCGCAGCCTAAAGTTCCGCTGCGGGTAGAAAAGGGCGGCAAAAAGCGGCTGAACCCCGTGCGGGCCGCCATGCAGCACGCGCTGCAGCTGGTGGGCGCGGCTTTGCTGGTGGGCTTTGCGGTAAGCCTGCTGTGGAGCGAGGCACAGCTGGTGGAGCTGAATTCTCAGATCCAGAGCGCCAAGGCAGAGCTTGTGAGCGAGCAGAGCCAGTATACATACTACAACAGTGCCCTGAACAGCCGCACCAACATCACAAGTGTTGAGGAGACCGCCACCCGCCTGGGGCTGATGAAGATCGACCAGAGCCAGATCACCTACATCCGGCTGGATGAGGGCAGCGTTCTGGTGCGCAAGGCATCCGCTGTGCGGCAGTGGTCGGATCTGCTCCACGATGGGGCAATGACCATTCTTGCCTCTGTCAGAACGGCAAAATAAACCAAACAACGAAAAGCGTGCGGCAGCGCACGCTTTTTCGGTTTCTTCGGGAGTACGCAATGCAAACACCATCCTCCAATCCCAAAAAGAACAGTGCCCGCCGCCGCAGTGCGGACCCGCACGCACGGCTCAGTGCCCGGCTGCGTCATATCAGCTTTGGTGCCGCCGTGCTTCTTGTGGTGGTCGCCGCGCTGACCGTGATCTACAGCCTGTACAAGATCCAGATCCGCGACGGTGCCACATACCGCCAGTACGCCGCCGAGCAGCAGCTGCTGGACAGCACCATTCAGGCCACCCGCGGTGAGATCTACGACACCAGCGGCATCACGCTGGCCTCCACCAGCGTGGTCTGGACCATCTGGGCCGACCCTTCTTACAGCACGGCCCTGTATACCACCACCACCGATCAGGACACCAAGGCGGAGACCCGCACCATCGATGAGGCCGCCATGAAGGAGGTCTGCACCCAGATCACCCTGCGCCTGCTTTCGGGCGACGGCGAGAGTCTGGACAGCGTGGACACCACTTCGGCAGAGTACCAGACCCAGTATCAGGCGGTCTGCGATGCCCTCTCCCAAAACGAAAGCTCCTATCAGGTGCTGGCCACCAAGGTCAACAACGCCATCAAGCTCTCCATTGAGGAATACGTCAAGACCTACAACAAGGCCCACAGCAAGAGCGGAAAATCCGCCGGTGCGCTGGAAAAGATCCTGGCCAAGCTGGGCCTGGGCCAGCAGGAGAGCGACGGCGGCACCCCCACTGTCCGCAAGGGACGGGTGTCGGTGTCGGCCTCCAAGGGCTTCCAGCGGGATTACCCCTATGGCCGCTTTGCCGCCGCCGTGCTGGGCTTCTGCAATGCGGATGGTCAGGGCGTGTACGGTCTGGAAAACTCCTATGAGTCCACGCTGGCCGGTGTGAATGGCCGCACCATCACCCTGCGCAACGCCTACGGCAACGCCATTGCCGATGAAAACGCCACCACCTACGCCGCCAAGGACGGCTCCAATCTGGTGCTCTCGCTGGACGTGAACATTCAGGAGGTGGTGGAGCGCTATCTGAACGAGGCCGTGGCGGCCAACACCGTTGAGAACCGCGGCTGTGCCATTGTGATGAATGTCAAGACCGGTGCCATCCTTGCCATGGCCTCCAAGCCGGACTTTGACCCCAATGACCCACAGGATTTCAGCGCCAATCTGGCCTACCTGACAGAGCAGGTGCAGGCCGAGCCGGAGCTGTACACTATCTACAAAAAAGACGAGAACGGCAACTACCTGCGGGACGAGAACGGCCAGAAGATCGCGGATGAGGAAGCCGACTACACCGGCACCTACCGGGATATCCAGTGGAAGAACAAGACCATCACCGAGCTGTACTACCCCGGAAGTGTGTTCAAGGTCATCACCGCCGCCATGGGTGTGGACAGCGGCAAGGCGACCTATTACACCACCCTGAACTGCTCCGGTGCTTACAGCGTAGCAAAGCAGACCTACCACTGCGCCGGCAGAAAGTCGCACGGGGCCCAGAATCTGGCTGAGGCCCTGCGCAACAGCTGCAACATCTACTTCATCCAGCTGGGCCAGCGTGTGGGCTCCAGCCTGTTCTATGATTACTTTGATGCCTTCGGATTCACCGAGCGCACCGGTGTGGACCTGCCCAATGAGACCAGCTTCATGCAGTATTACAGCAAGAGCCGTCTGGGCGAGGTGGAGCTGGCCTCCTCCGCCTTTGGTCAGGCCATGGCCGTGACCCCGCTGCAGGTGTGCACCGCCATCTCGGCGGCAGTCAACGGCGGCTATCTGGTCACCCCCCATGTGGTGGATAAGATCACGGACCAGAACGGAAACGTGGTGCAGGAGATCGGCACCAACATCCGCCGTCAGGTCATCAGCGAGAGCGCCAGTGAGACCATCCGCCAGATCATGGAGTTTGAGGTGGGCGACGGCACCCAGGGCGGCGGCGGCAACGCTTACGTTGCAGGCTACCGCATCGGCGGCAAGTCCGGCACCTCCGAGCAGCTGAACATGGACCGCCGCGCCGATGGCGACTACAAGAAGGTGGCATCCTTTGCGGCTGTCCTGCCCGCCAACGACCCGGAGATCCTGGTCTATGTCATGCTGGACGACCCCAACAATGCCCGCACCGACTATTCGTCCATTCTGGCTGCCCCTGTGGTGGGCAACATCATCAGTGAGATCGCGCCCTATCTGGGCATCGCCACCGACGGCGTGGACCGCAGCGGCACCACCGTCAAGGTGCCCAACCTGACGGGCAAGGAGTGGAGCAACGCGCAGGTGCAGCTGAACATCAAGGGCTTGAAGCATCACCTGGCCGAGAGCGAATCCGACCAGACCGCCGCCCTTGTTACCTACCAGTACCCCCGCGCGGGGGCAGAGGTGCCCTACGGCACCACCGTTTATCTGTATACCGATACCTATGAGGGCAAGCACGCCGAGGTGCCGGACGTGACCGGCAAGAGCGCGGACTTTGCCCGGCAGATGCTGAACGCCGCAGGGCTCAACTGCACAGTCGAAGGCTCCGGCACGGTCCAGAGCCAGAGTGAGGCACCCGGCTCCAGCGTCCAGCAGGGAACCATCGTACATCTGATCTGTGGATAAAGGGGAATGAGAGTATGGAAGCAATTGCAGCAAACATCCTGTTGGAGGGCCTGGCCGTCAACGCGCTGGCCCAGTGCAAGAGCCCGGTCACGCTGGTGACCACCGACAGCCGTGAGGTCTGCCCCGGGTGCATCTTTGTGGCGTTCCCGGGCGAAAAATTCGACGGCCATGATTTTGCCGCCAAGGCGCTGGAAAACGGCGCGCTCTGCGTGGTGCTGAACCACCCCGTGGAAGGCGTGCCGGAGGAGAAGAGCGTGATCTGCCCGGACAGCTACCACGCCATGATGGTGCTGGGTGCCAATTATCGCAGCCAGTTCCACCCCAAAGTGGTGGGCGTGACCGGCAGCGTGGGCAAAACCACCACCAAGCAGATGACCTACGCAGCCATTGCGGGCTTTGGCAGCACCATCAAGACCGAGGGCAACCAGAACAATGAGCTGGGCCTGCCCCGCACCATGTTCCGCATCGGCAAAGAGACCCAGTACGCCGTGGTGGAGATGGGAATGAGCCACGCCGGGGAGATCGAGCGCCTGAGCAAGTGCGCCCGCCCGGATGTAGGCATCATCACCTGCATCGGTGTGTCCCACATCGGCAACCTGGGCAGTCAGGAGAACATCTGCAAGGCAAAGCTGGAGATCTGCGCCGGTCTGCCGGAGGGTGCTCCGCTGGTGCTGAACGGGGACGACCCCTTCCTGCGCAAGGCAGTCCTGCCCGACCATGTCCGTCCGGTCTGGTTCAGCCTGGGCGATGAGAACGCTGATGTCTGTGCCCTGTCCATCCAGCAGGATGAAAAGGGCATGAGCTTTGTGCTGGAGGATCACGAGGAGGGGACTTTCCTCGTAAAGATCCCCGCCATGGGCCGGCATAATGTGGCCAACGCACTGGCTGCCTACTGCGCCGCCACCCGTCTGGGGCTGAATGCCCGCCGGGTCATTGCCGGTCTGGCGGACTTTGAGCAGACCGGAATGCGCCAGAAGGTGGTGCACGCCAGAGGCGTGGATGTCATTGAGGATTGTTACAACGCCAACCCCGACAGCATGAAGGCCGCGCTGGCCATGTTCAGGGAGTATCCCTGCAAGCGCCGCTTTGCCCTGCTGGGCGATATGCTGGAGCTGGGTGATATCAGCCGCGCCGCCCACGAGGAGGTGGGCCGTCAGGCCGTGGAGAACAAGGTGGACTACCTCGTCACCTATGGCGAGCAGGCCAAGCGCATTGCCGTGGTGGCTGCTGCCAAGGGGCTGCCCACCCTCCATGCCGACACCTACGCTCAGGCCGCCGAGGCCCTGCTGAACAAAATGCAGCCCGGCGATGCCCTGCTGGTCAAGGCCAGCCGCGGCATGGCACTGGAAAAAGTGCTGGAGATCTTTTACAAGGAGTAACATCGAGCTATGATTCGTTTCGCCTTGATCGCCGCCTCAACGCTGGGGTTCTTCCTCACGGCGGCGCTCGGGAATCTGATGGTGCCGCTGCTGCGGGCGTTCCAGGGACGCTGGGATGAGCCCAAGGCCCGGCAGGCACCATCCCCCAAGCAGGAAGCACCGGATGCCGAGTCGGAGCGCCCGCCGCAGGCCCCCACCATGGGCGGGCTCTGCCTGATGGTGGGGGTGCTGGCTGCTGTGGGCGTGGGCTGGACAGCCGCCTGTGTAGCTCAGCCTGAGCTGCTGGGGGCCGAGAGCCTGTTCTCTGTCCGGCTGCTCACAGCGCTGCTGGGAGCTTTGCTCTTTGGCGGCGTGGGCCTGCTGGAGGATCTGGCCCGCATCCGCAGCCGTTCTCTGCTGGGCCTGCGGCGGCACACCCGCCTTGGGCTGGAAGCCGCTGCCGGTGCCGTGGTGCTGGTGCTGCTGGGAGCCAAAGGCTGCCCTGCAGCCGGGATCACCCTGCCGGGTGTGGGCTATGTCGATCTGGGCATTGCCGCCCCGCTGCTGTGGGAAGGGCTGCTGGTCGCACTGGCCGAGTGCGTCCGCATTGCCGATGGCATGGACGGCATTGTCTGCGGCACGTCCTTTGCGGCCATGCTGGGCCTGATGGGGGTGATGACCCTGCTGGGCTGGTTCCCGCTGGGCGTTCTGCCCGCCGCACTGGCCGGTTCCCTGATGGCATTCCTGCTCTGGAACTTCCCGCCCGCAAAGCTGCGGCTGGGCAGCGTGGGCAGCCTGTTTCTGGCCGGGATGCTGGGGTGCGTGCCCCTGTGCATCGGCTGGCCTGACCTCACCCTGCCGCTGGCCCTGCCCTTCTGGCTGGAGGGCGGCATGGTGGCCCTGCAGATCCTGGTCTGCAAGGCCAGCCGGGGCCGCAGGCAGCTGTTCCGCTCGGCACCGCTCCACCGCTGGCTGGAGCTGCGGGGCCAGAGCGCGGAACAGATCTTTTATACCTTTTGTGTCATTGCCATGCTGGGCGTGGCGCTGACCGTTCAGCTGGCAAAAATCAGTTAAGGAGGGGTGCAGTTTGGCAACACTCCGCAGAAAAAAAGCAGAGCCGTTTTCCGTCTTTCAGCGGGACCCCGGCCCCTGGCCGCCCATCCTGCTCAACTGGATGGCGACCCTGGCCATCATCATGGTGTTCGGGCTGGTCATGCTGTTCAGTGCAAGCTATACCACGGGCTATCTCCGCTTTGGGGACAGCTTCCATTACATCAAATCCCAGCTGCTCTGCACGGTGCTGGGCCTGGGCATGATGTTCCTGTTCTCCTATTTTGACCACCGTTTCCTGCGCAGAATGGTCAAGCTGGGCTATGTTGTCTGCCTGATCCTGCTGGTGCTGGTGCTGTTCAGCAGCCCCATCAACGGCTGCCGCCGGTGGATCAGCTTCGGCGGCCTGACCTTACAGGCCTCCGAGGTGGCAAAGTTTGAGATGATCCTGCTCACGGCAGACATCGCCGCCAGGACTCCGCAGATCAAATTCGGCGAGGTGCCCCTGCGCAAGTGGGTCCACCACAGCATCGTGGTGGAGCTCATCCGGCCCATCCTGTGGCTGGTGCCTGTCCTGATCCTGCTGGTGCTGGAGCCCCACATGTCGGGCATCCTGCTGACCACGGCCATCGTGGGCACCATCCTGCTGCTGGGCGGCAGCGGCGGCATCATTACCTGGGGCTGTGCCGGTGCCGCACTGTTCCTGCTGGAGACTTTGCTGAAGCACGTGGACTCCATCGACTACCTGCAGAGCCGACTGGATGGCTGGACGCAGGATCTTGACCGGATGACCAGCCAGACCAAGCAGAGCCTGTACGCCATCGGCTCAGGCGGTGCCACGGGGCTGGGGCTGGGCAACAGCATCGAAAAGCAGCTCTGGCTGCCGGAGAGCACCAACGACTTTATCTTCAGTGTCGTGTGCGAGGAACTGGGCTTCGTCGGTGCGGTGATCGTCATCGTGCTGTTCGTCCTCTTTCTGGTGCAGGGCTTCTGGATCGCCTTCCATGCCGAAAACCGGTTCTGCACGCTGGTGGGCATCGGCATCATGGCGCAGATCGCCTGGCAGGTGTTCTGCAACATCGCCGTTGTCACGAACACCCTGCCCAACACCGGCATTTCGCTGCCCTTCTTCTCCTCCGGCGGCACCAGTCTGATCCTGCTGCTGGCCGAGATGGGCGTTATGGTCAATATCGGACGCAACGGCGAACGGGCCCGTCTGGAGCGGGAGGAAGCCCACGCCGAGCGGGAGCGCCAGCGCAAGGCAAAGACCATTGTGCTGGATACCGCGCGCAGAGCGCAGACAGAACAGTAAGGAGGAACCAAGATGCGTGTACTCATTGCAGCCGGCGGCACTGCCGGCCATATCAACCCGGCTCTGGCCATTGCGGGAGCCATCAAAAAGGCCGACCCCACCGCCGAGATCCATTTTGCGGGCCGGAAAGAGGGCATGGAGTACCGTCTGGTCACACAGGCGGGCTATCCCTTCCATCACATCGAGATCACCGGCTTTCAGCGGAAGCTGAGCCTGAACAATATCAAGCGGAACATCATTACCCTGTGGAATCTGGCACTCTCCGGCCCCAAGGCCAAAAAGATGATGAAGGACATCCAGCCCGACCTGGTCATTGGCTGCGGCGGCTATGTCTCCGGCCCGGTGGTGCGCTGCGCCGCCAGACAGGGCATCAAGACCGCCCTGCATGAGCAGAACGCCTTTCCCGGCGTGACCAACAAGCTGCTGGCCCCGGATGTGGACATCGTGTTCGCCGCTGTGCCCGCCGCCGTGGAAAAGCTGGGCGCACCCGAAAAGACCATCGTGGTGGGCAATCCCGTCCGGCCTGAGGTGTTCACCCAGGCGAAGAACCGGGAAGCCATCCGTGCCGAACTGGGCGCGGGCGACCGCACCGTGATCCTCTCCTTCGGCGGCAGTCTGGGTGCCCGCCGCGTGAACGAGGTGGTGGCCGACCTCTGCGCCTGGGAGCAGAAAAACCACAAGCCCGTCCTCCATCTCCATGCCACCGGCCAGTACGGCGTGCAGCTGTTTCAGGATCTGGAAAAGGAAAAGGGCTTTGCCCCCGGCGAGAGCCTTGTGGTGAAGGAATACATCAACAATATGCCCGAGCTGCTGGCCGCAGCGGACCTTGTCATCAGCCGCGCCGGTGCCCTGACACTGGCCGAGCTGGAGGCTGTGGGCCGTGCCGCTGTGCTCATCCCCAGCCCCAACGTGGCAGAGAATCACCAGTATTACAACGCCATGGAGCTGCAGAAGGCCGGCGCTGCTGTGGTCATTGAGGAAAAAGACCTGACCGGCGAAAAGCTGGTGCAGACCGTTTCCGGGATGCTGGCCCAGCCCGGCAAGCTGGCTGAGATGGGCCGCAATGCCCGGAGCCTGTCGGTGGACGACAGCCTGGACCGCATTGCGGATGCCCTGCTCAAGCTGGTCAAGACCCCGTAACGGAAGGAAAAAACAGAGGAAAGGAGGTGCAGCCGGATGCCGCAGAATGACCGGAACAGCCGGAACCGCAAGCGCCGCCGGGCCTACGATCAGACCCGGGATGACCGGCGCGGCGGGCAGAGCACCCAGCGCCGCAGCAGCGCGGGTGCAGGCAGTGACCTGGGGTACAGCGGGTACGCAGGGTATTCCTCCGGCGGCCACCCCATTACGAACCCCAATTATGACCCCGATGCGCCCCGCCCCAGCCGGTATACGGAACGCACGGTGAACTACGGCTCCTACCCGGATAACAGCATCACCTTTCCCACCGGCGGGCGGAGCAGCCAGAGCGGCGCACAGCGCCCCCGCAGCGGGCAGAACGGCTCCGGGGGCAATCAGCGGAACCGCCGCCCGTCTGGCGGCCAGAACCGGAACGCCCAGCGCCGCCCACAGAACGCCCAGAGCCGCAGCGGCCAGCGGATGCGGCCGGTGCAGAGGCAGAACGCCCGGCGTGACCCCGTCCGGCGGGAGGGCAGGAAAAAGCGGAAGCTGACCCGGGCCGCCATCCGGCGGCGCAGGCTCATGCGGCGGCTCACGGCCCTTGTCATGCTGCTCTGCGTCATCGGCGCGGGGGTCTACCTCACCGTGACGATGCTGTTCAAGATCAGCTCCATTCAGGTGCAGACAGCGGACGGTGTGGTGCAGGAGGCCGGCGGCTATACCAGCGACCAGATCCTGCAGGCGCTGGATGTCCATCTGGAAGAGAATATCTTCAGTTTTGACCCCGGCAGCAAGGCCGCCGCGCTGGAAAAAGTGTTCCCCATGCTGGAGGATATCCGGGTGGAGCGGGATTACCCCGGCACCGTGGTGGTGCGGGTAACAGAAGCTCAGCCTGCCTGGGCCATGCAGACCTCCTCCGGCTGGCTGACCCTCTCGGGCGGCCTGAAGATCCTGGAGAAGGATTCTGCCCAGCCTGCCGGTCTGCCCACTCTGTACGGCGGCGAACCGGTCTCTGCCGAGCCCGGCGAACAGCTGACCTTTGCGGCGGAGCCCAAGGCCGACAGCACCCCGGAAAGCGCCGCCGACAGCAGCGCCTCCGGCACTGTTGAGGAGGAGGCGGACCAGCGGCTGGAAAGCCTGAACACCCTGCTGGCTGCGCTGGATGCCGCAGGCATGAGCGCCGACGTGACCCGCATCGAGTTTGCGGATGTGGACGAGATGGCCTTCCTCTATCAGGACCGCATCAGCGTCTGGCTGGGCACCCTGAATGAGCTGGAATATAAGCTCAAGCTGGCAAAGCACGTCCTGCTGAATGAGGACGGCAAGGGCTGTGCCGCGACCGACACCGGAAAGCTGGACTTCACCCATATCAGCATGTCCAGCACCCGCAAGTTCACCTTTGCACAGGGTGAGCCGGAGCTGCCCTCCGGCTACATCGTGCCTGAACCGGTGGAGGAAACACCCGCCGGAGAGGGTGTGACCGGTGAAACGGCAGAAAGCACGGCCACAGACGGCACCGCCCCGGCAGAGGGCGATGCCGCCGCAGATGCTGCTGCTGAAACACCAACGGATGCCGCCGCAGCCCCGGCAGGACCCGAAGCCGGACAGACTGTACAGCCGACCCCCGCCGAAGGAACGACCCCGGCGGCGGGCGATGCAGACCCAACCCAAACGACCCAATAAGGAGCGTGTAATGTTATGAAGCTGGAACAATTACTGGAAGGCGTGCCCTTTACGCTGGTGCAGGGCAGCCTGGATACCGAAGTGCAGGACATCATCTACGACAGCAGGAAGGCAGCCCCGGGCCTTGCCTTTGTCTGCATCGTGGGCACCCAGCGTGACAGCCACGAGTTTGCCGCGGACTGCGCTGCCAAGGGCGTGAGCGTGCTGGTCATCCAGCATGATATCGACCTTTCTGCCATGCCCGGTGTGACCGTGGTCAAGGTGGAGAGCAGCCGCTATGCCATGGCGCTGATGAGCGGCAACCTCTTTGGCAACCCCTCCCGCCAGATGACCATGATCGGCGTGACCGGTACCAAGGGCAAGACCACCACCACCCACATGATCAAGAGCGTGCTGGAAGCTGCCGGGAAAAAGGTCGGCATGATCGGCACCAACGGCATCTATTTCATGGGCCGTCATCAGGAGACCGCCAACACCACCCCTGAGAGCTACGAGCTGCAAAAGACCTTCCGCCAGTTTCTGGACGCAGGCTGCGATGTGGCCCTGATGGAGGTGTCCAGCCAGGGCCTGATGATGGACCGTGTGGCGGGGGTGCACTATGATATCGGCGTGTTCACCAACCTTTCCCCCGACCACATCGGCCCCGGTGAGCACAAGACCTTTGAGGAGTACCGCAGCTGGAAGGGGCAGCTCTTCCGGCGGTGTGATGTGGGCGTGGTGAACATCGATGATGAGAACACCGAAGCCCTGCTGGAAGGCCACACCTGCAAGCTGGTGACCTATGGCCGCAGTGAAAAGGCCGACTACCGCGCCGAGGGTTGTGAGCTGCTGCGCACCCACGATTTTCTGGGCGTGGCGTTCCACGTCTCTGGCAGAGACAATATGGATGTCAGGGTGAACATGCCCGGCGAGTTCAGCGTCTACAACGCGCTGGCCGCCCTGGCTGTGGGCAAGGTGCTTGGCCTGCCCGATACCGCCATCCATGAGGGTCTGGGCAAGTGCGTGGTCAAGGGCCGCGTGGAGCTGGTGCCCATCAGCAAAAAGTTTACCATCCTGCTGGACTACGCCCACAACGAGGTCTCCACCGAGAGCCTGCTCACCACCCTGCGGGCTTATCACCCCCACCGGCTGGTGGTGGTGTTCGGCTGCGGCGGCAACCGCTCCAAGCTGCGCCGCTACGGCATGGGCGAGACCTGTGCCAAAATGGCGGATTTCTCCATCCTGACCGAGGACAACAACCGCTTTGAGAAGATCGAGGACATCCTCGCCGATATCCGGGTGGGCATGAACAAGGGCAACCCCGATGCCAAGTTTGTGGAGATCCCCGACCGTCTGGACGCGCTCCACTACGCTGTGGATCACGCCCAGGAGGGCGACCTGATCGCCGTCATCGGCAAGGGCCACGAGACCTACCGCGACCGTGAGGGCGTGAAAACCCCCTTCCTGGAGCGGGAGCTGCTGGAAGAATACGCCCAGCAGATCGGGTTGGAATAAACAACAAAAACGCGCTGTGTCGTTGGACACGGCGCGTTTTTTGCTTCTGCTTTGGCACGCAGGCCTTCGGCTCAGCAGGATCGAATTTGCAGGCAGCCGGTACTCGCACGGCCACGGCAGCGCTTACGCGCCCCATACCAGCCAGAGATACACATAGCCCGTAAGAACAGCTGCCAGCGTGAACGGGATGCCGATGCGCAGAAAATCACGGGTGCGCACCTGCTCACCCTGTTTGCGCAGGATGCCGATGGCTGCAATGTTGGCCGAAGCGCCAATGGGGGTCAGGTTGCCGCCCAGAGTTGCACCCGTGAGCAGGCCGAAATAAAACAGCTCGGGCGGGAAGCCTGCACCGCCGTTCATCAGTCCGGCAATGCTTTGCACCACCGGCAGCATGGTGGCCACATAGGGGATGTTGTCGATGAAGGCAGAAAGGCCCACCGAGACGAATACCAGCAGGGTATAGAGCCGGAAGGGGTCATCACCGGAGAGGGTGTAGAACAGCTGGGCGGCGGCATCGATGACCCCGGCCTTGCGGATGCCCTCGATCAGGATGAACAGCCCGAACAACAGCAGCAGGGTGTCACAGTCCAGCTCCCGGGCCGCCAGCCGGAATGGCGCGAACGAGCGGCGGCGCAGGCAGGCGCGCAGGATGCCGAACAGGCAGACCCCTGCACAGATCAGACCGCTGCGCAGGCCATAGAGCGCCAGCGGCAGCCCGCCCGCAGGCTGGGGCAGGAAGGAGGCCGCGATGAGCAGGCCCACCGTCAGCAGCATCAGGGCGGAGGGAACCGTGTCAGTGACCTCGGTCTCCACCGTGGCCGAGATGGGCTGGGTCTCGTGCCGGAAGGTGAACAGCAGCACGCCCAGAGAGGCCAGCGCCCCCAGCTCCACCCCGAAGAAGATGCCGGGCCTGCCCTCCATCCAGAAGAAATGGAAGAAGTTCATCCCCGCAAAGCCGCCCAGCAGGATGCTGGTGGTGTCGCCCACAAGGGTGGCGGCTCCCTGCAGGTTGGAGGAGACCGCAATGGAAATGAGGACGGGCACGGGCGAGATCTTGAGCTTGCGGGCAATGGCAAGGCCCACCGGGGCCACCATGAGCACCGTGGCAACATTGTCCACAAAGGCGCTGATGACCCCGGCAAAGAGGGCCAGCATACACACGGCCCATTTCACATTGGGCACCCGCACGATGAGCAGCTCGGCCAGCCGGGCGGGCATCCTGCTCTCAATAAAGAGGGAGACCGTGCCCATGGTGCCCGCCATCATCAGCAGGACATTGAAGTCCACAGCCCGGGCGGCATCCATCAGGGTAAAGTCCCACAGGCCCGCCGCGCCCAGAGCCAGAAACAGAGCGGCCCCGCCCAGCGCGGCAAAAGGCCGGTACTGCGGCAGGGCCAGCATCAGAAGATAGGTCAGCAGAAAAATGATCAGTGCAGGAAGCATACGCAGTCCTCAGATTTCGGGCCTGGTATCGGTGTCCTCGTCGATCATCCGGTATCCCACGCCCAGTTCGTTCAGAATATAGGTGTTGCGGCCGGGCACGCTGCCCAGCTTTTTGCGGATGTTTGCCATGTTGACCTGCAGCTTTTTGGTGCTGCCGCAGTCGGTATCGCCCCAGATGGCCCGCACGATGGCGGCATAGGTCATCACCCGGCCTGCATGTTCCGAGAGGAAGGCCACGATGTTGTATTCGGTCTGGGTCAGCTTGATCTCGGCACCGTCCACAAAGACCTTGCGGCGCTCATAGTTGATCTCAAGCCCCTGTGCCCGGAACACGCCGCCGGGCATTCCGCCCAGCACGCCGAAGCGGTTGGTGCGCAGGGCGGCGCGCACCCGGGCCAGCAGTTCGCCGGTGCCAAAGGGTTTGGTGATGTAATCGTTGGCTCCCAGATCCAGCGCCTCGATCTTGTCCTGCTCGGTGGTGCGGGCCGAGAGCACGACGATGGGGGTCAGGAACTTCTGCCGCACAAAACGGATGAGCTCCAGTCCGTCCCGGTCAGGCAGGCCCAGATCCAGGATGATGAGATCCGGATTGTGGGAGGTGAACAGGGTCTGGCCCATGGCGCAGGTGTTGGCAACAAGGGCCTGATAGCCGTTGGTCTCCAGCAGCGTCTCAATAAAGCTGCAGATGTTGGCCTCGTCTTCCACGACCAGAACCTTGAATTTGTTATTGCTCATCTTCGTTTTCCTCCGTCTCGATCGATTCGGTCTCCAGCCAGAAGCGGATGCTGGTACCCTCGCCCACCTTGCTCTCGGCCTGGATCTCGCCGCCGTGTGCCTTGACGATGGCGGCACAGACCGAAAGGCCGATGCCCATGCCGTGCTTGCCGCTGTCGGCCGCGGCATCGGCGGGCAGCACACCGGTGAACAGGGTGCGCAGGCGCTCCTTCGGAATGCCGCAGCCGTTGTCCGATACCTCAAACACTGCCCGGCTGCCCAGCGTGAACACCCGCAGGGTCAGCTGGGTCATCCCCTCGGCGTGGACGGCGGCATTCTCCAAAAGGTTCGTCAACACCTGCGAGATCAGCATCGAGTCCATGGGGATCACGATGAAGCTGTCGGGCAGGTAGGTGGTAACGGGCACCTTGGGGTAGCGCTTCTGGAACCGTACCAGCACGGTGTCGATCAGCTCGTCCAGCACGGTGGGGGTCTTTTGCACGGCCACCTGCCCGCCGTCAAAGCGGGTGACGGACAGCAGGTTCTCCACCATCCGGTTCAGCCACTGGGCATCGGAACAGGCTTCGCCAAGAAGTTTTAATTTTTGCTCTTTTTCCAGGCTGTCATAATTTTCAATGACCGTGGAACAGGCCCCGTAAATGGAAGTAAGGGGCGTGCGCAGATCGTGGGAGACGGCCCGCAGCAGGGTGGCCCGCATCTTTTCGGTCTCGCTCTCCATCCGCAGCTGTTCCTGCTTTTTGATGCGGGTGGTCAGGGTGCTGGTCATAATGGACACCACCAGCATCGCCATGCCCGAGAACAGGTTTTCCGGCAGAGTGAAGTTGAAGGCAAAGTAAGGGGAGCGGAACGCAAAATTCACGGCCAGCACGCCGATCAGGGAAGCCACCACGCCCCACACATAACCATCCGTATAGACCGAGATCAAAAAAACTGCCAGAACAAACACCATCGATGCAACGCCATCGATCCGGCCGGTGATCTGCTGTGTGCCGGTCACAATGAGAAAGGCGGCGCACAGCACAGCGGCCAGGACCAGCGCGTCGTGCCAGCGGGTCTTCTGCTTCATGGGGATCCCTCCATATCTATTCTACTCCAGATGAAAAGTATACCATACTTTTCCTAAAGATGCAGTAAAGGCTGAAAAAAGAGCTGGTGTTCCGGGGGTGGGCTGCACAGAATGCCCAAACCCATGGATTCTTTTCCGGTTTTATGCTATTATAAAGAGTAAGAGCAAGGAGAGAGCGCTCTCAGGGATAAGAGAAAACGTAACGTTGCAATAGAAGGAGAAGAGGACTATGGGAAAATATTTTGGCACCGACGGCTTCCGTGGCGAGGCCGGTGTGAACCTGACCGCCGACCACGCCTACAAGGTGGGCCGTTTTCTGGGCTGGTATTATAATGCTCTGCGGGAGCGCAATGGCAACAACGAGCCTGCCCGCATCGTCATCGGCAAGGACACCCGCCGCAGCTCGTACATGTTCGAGTACAGCCTGGTGGCGGGCCTGACCGCTTCCGGCGCAGATGCCTACCTGCTCCACGTCACCACCACCCCCAGCGTGGCCTACATTGCCCGTGTGGATGATTTTGACTGCGGCATTATGATCTCCGCCAGCCATAACCCGTTCTACGACAACGGCATCAAGCTGATCGACTGCTACGGCGAAAAGATGCCCGAGGAGACCCTGCTGCTGGTGGAGGACTACATCGACGGCAAGCTCCATGTTTTTGATCAGGACTGGCCGGAGCTGCCCTTTGCCCACCGGGAGCACATCGGCTGCACCGTGGACTATGTGGCGGGCCGCAACCGCTACATGGGCTACCTGATCAGCCTGGGCATCTACTCCTTCAAGGGCATCAAGGTGGGTCTGGACTGCGCCAACGGTGCCAGCTGGAACATTGCCAAGAGCGTGTTCGATGCGCTGGGCGCAGACACCTACGTCATCAACAACCAGCCCAACGGCCTGAACATCAACCTGAACGCAGGCTCCACCCACATCGAGGGCCTGCAGAAGTTTGTGGTGGAAAAGGGTCTGGACGTGGGCTTTGCCTATGACGGCGATGCAGACCGCTGCCTCTGCGTGGACGAAAAGGGCAATGTGATCACCGGTGACCACATCCTGTACATCTACGGCTGCTACATGAAGGAGCGCGGCAAACTGCTGACCAACACCGTCGTTACCACGGTCATGTCCAACTTTGGTCTGTACAAGGCCTTTGACGAGCAGGGCATCG
>OKUQ01000534.1_pt1 | contig 22319 bp, 24 predicted proteins | sample 1606811 | NCBI WGS metagenome assembly OKUQ01 (sample SAMEA3882546, study PRJEB24775) | human gut metagenome | biome: human-associated habitat; feature: intestine environment; material: feces | place: Netherlands | collected 2009/2010
GAGCCAGCAGGGAAAGTAATAGTACGGACGCCGTTGCCGGCATTATTGAGTGGATACTTCTTTCCTTTTGTGGTGGAGCCATAAATAAAGGGGGGACTCTGAAGCTTGTCTTTTGCATAGCAGAGAATATATTCGGTAACCACTCCCATGTTACTCAAAAACGAGGGCTTCTTCTTGCGTTCCCAGACAAACGAACCGCAGTAGTTCTTTCGTCCAAAGACCTCATCGCAGAGCACTTTCAAATAGCTCAAGTCGTGGTTCCATTAAATTGAGCCAAGTTGAATGTTCGACATTGTCGTCGTAATGCTCAAAAGCATTACCTGTGTTGTACGGCGGATCGATATATACGCATTTAATCTTTCCTGAGAAATCCTGTTCAAGTGCTTTAAGCGCGAGCAGATTGTCTCCGTGAATAAGCATGTTTCCCGTATCGGGGTCACCGTAGTCCTTGGACGGATCATGGATGAGGATTCGGGGCTCGACCTCGGGGTCTTCGCCTTTTCCAATCCAAGTAAGTTCAAGTCGCTGCATTATCTTTCTCCTATTCAACCTCAAACGCGATGGTCATGATTCTCTCAAGCTGGTTGTCTCCGCGAAGTCTCTCGCGTATCTCGCTTTGGAGCTCGTCGTTTCGCGCATCGATCTCATCTTCCCTTGCAAATAGCTCACGTCGCATCATGTTGAGACGTTTTTTCATTTGATTGAGCTCTCCACGCATTTTCACAACCTCATCAAGCGGCTGGTCAACACTCCTGTTAAGGTCGCGACTTTTCTCAGTAATTGCCTTCTTGAGGTCTTTCAGATCGCGCTGAAGCCCATCCTTGAGATCCTCGCTATAGGCGTCAAGCTTGGCGCACTCATCAAGGTAGTACTTCTTATTTGCCAGCTCGATTGCCTGCCTCTGCTGCTCAACCCGTTCCTCCCTAAGGGCATCGAGGTCTACGCCAACGACGGCATCGGACACCCGAGTTGTCGCGGGCAGCTCGAATAAGATGTCGACCAAGCTATCATCAAGCGTTTCGCCCTCGTCCGTGAGCGCTGTGACCACAAGGTGCTCCTCCTCACCGATGCCGGAATAGGAAAGCCGGTCGATGGAGATGCGCCCCCGGATGCCGGGATGGTCATCGAGATACGAAATGCGCCTTCCGCTCGCGCCATATTGAAAACACACCGTCGCGAACGGGAGCTCCTCGCTCTTTGCTTCCTCGATCCATCGGAGGTAGGTCGGGTTGTCCCTGCGGAAGAAAACGCAGCCATCGTCCTCGGCGTCCCTCCACTGAAGACTGAACACGCGGCGTTGAGGGTCATCGGGAAAACGGAATCTCCACTTGTCGAAGGGTTCAACTCGTTCGGCCCCGTGCGCAAGCAGGAAGAACAGCGTCCATTGACTGAAGTGGTCGAGGCTCGCCACCGTACAGTCCTGACAGTCCTTGAGCCTAAGCGCGACCTCCTCGTCGAAATTCTCGAGGATAGAGTGCCTGGCTTCGACCATCTTGGCATCGATGTTGTCGGCGAGCTCGCTTTGCAACGCATCAAACTCTTGTTGAATTTCCTCCGAGGTCTTGCACTTCTGGTAAATCGCCGCAATGCGCTTCTCGAAGTCAACGCCGGATTCGATGGAGCCGATGACCTCGTCGGATGATCCGAAGACTCCCTCGAAGAGGTTGAACTTCTCGGAGAGCAGCTCGTACACCCGGACGTCTGCAGCGTTCTTCTTGTTGAGGAAGTTGATGACGACGACGTCGTTCTTCTGACCATAACGATGGCATCGACCGATTCTCTGCTCGATGCGCTGGGGGTTCCACGGCAGGTCGTAGTTCACAATTAGACTGCAAAACTGGAGATTGATGCCCTCCGCCGCGGCCTCGGTTCCGATGAGGATGCTCGCTCGGTCGCGGAACTCCTCCACAACGGCGGCTTTCATGTCAGCCTGCTTGGAGCCAGAAATCTCCCCATCGTCGGCATGACGCTTCTTCCACTCTCCGTAGATACGCTTGGAGACATCATCATTGTTCGAGCCATTAAGGAAAACAATCTGCCCTTCGTATCCGTTGTCGGAAAGCAATCGCAGAAGGTATTCCTGGGTACGGCGAGATTCGGTGAATATGACAGCCTTGCGCTGACCACCAAGCTCCTCGATCTTTTTGAATCCCTTGTCGAGGGCGAAGAGAAGGTTATCGCCCTTAGCGTTCTTGGTAATACTCTTGGCTAACTTCTCGTATTCCCGGAGCAAACCCAACTCATGCTGAATTTCGGCATATTCCTGCTGCGAGTCACAGCGGTTGTCGGCGTCATCCAGGTCAGAATCCATCACTTCGTCGAGAGCGTCGAAATCGCTTAGATCGACATCGCAGTCCACGCCCTCCAGCATGCCCTCAAGCCTCGCAATAAGCGAAGAAAGTGTGCCTGAAATGGCAAATGAAGATGAAGCGAGTAATTTACGCAGGATCATAGTCATAAGCGTACGCTGACCGCTCGGGAGAGCATGAAGCCTGTCCGTCTGCAGGTAATCAGAAATGCAATTGTAGAGCTGTTCCTCGGCAGACGAGGGCGAATACTCCTCCAGAATAGCGTGCCTGTTTGTGTATCTAATGTACTCGGTGACCTGCTTGCGAAGCGTGCGATGACAGATGGTTTCGAGTCGACTCTTGAGGTTGATGTTGCGGACGTCCTCATTTGTTGCGGCAACGTACATTTCCCTAAAAGTCTTGGCGTCACCAAAAACATGTTCGTCAATGATGCTCGCAAGACCATAGAGTTCCATCAGGTTGTTTTGAAGCGGCGTCGCAGTGAGAAGTAGCTTTTTGCGCCCAGCTAGGGCCCCCTTGAGCTTGGCGCCGATCACGTTGCTTGGCTTGTAAACGTTACGCAGACGATGGGCCTCGTCCATGATTACGAGGTCCCACGGAATGGTGCGGATCTCAGAGTCTTTACGAGCCGCAAAATTGTAAGAGCAGATGACGACGGCGTCATCGACATCGAACGGATTAACCTTACCGGCACGCTTCGCCTTGTTGAATGGCCCAGACTCCATCAGAACCGAATCGATAAAGAACTTATCAGAAAGCTCCTGCCTCCACTGCATGCGCAGGGAAGCAGGGACAATCAGCAGTATCTTTCTTTTGCGCTCCGCCCAAAACTGTGCCAGCACAAGCCCAGCTTCAATAGTTTTACCAAGGCCGACCTCGTCGGCAAGCAGGGCGCCAGAAGAGAGCGGCGACTTCAGCGCAAAAAGAGCGGCGTCTACCTGATGCGGATTTAAATCGACCTTTGAACCCGACATTGCAGAGGCAAGGCCCTCGACGCTGGATTGCGGTCTTTTGAGCGCAAGTTGCTCCGCAAAATACCTTGCCTGGTAAGGCGTGAAACTGGCCATCGACGCTACCCCTTCTCGACAAACTGTTGAATCAAGCCCCGTCCGACAAGCGTGCTAAAGCTCGCGTCACGCACAACGGTTGTCTCCTTGCCGGAATCTCGAAGATTGCGAGGCATTCGGATGGAAATGACCATCTGCTTCCCCTCGCTCAGAAACTTCATGCTGCCGGCATCGTACACATCCGTTTTAATCAACTCGACGTAGCTCATGAGTCATCGCTCTAGCAGAGCGCAAAAAATATGATTGCATAAGTATATAACCAGAAACAATGAGGCCACCATACCGAGGGTTTCACGTTGTCGCTCGCACTCAACGACTAGCAGGGCACCTCTATCCAATTGAGCATTTGTTGTGCAATTAGCCCACGCTAACCATGCATTTATTGAATAAATGATGAGGCTGATATAAGAGAAGTAGATCGCTCAACGAGATGCATGGCACATATGAATCACTGGCGTCCTGTACAAAAACAAAATGAGCCCCGGAGACTTGCATCAGAGGTCATTCCCGGGGCCTTTGGCATTTAGCTTGTCCGCATAACGACAGTTTTATCAAATGGGCCTCAATGGCGGATCTCCTGGGCGTGCGGACTCACGCGGTAGTCCCCGTCCATCATCTGCTTGAGCAACTTGGCGGTTACGCGCGCATCGGCCAGAGCGCTGTGGGCGTGGCCCGTCGACTCGTCAAACTCGATGCCAAACCACGTCGCCGCGTCACTCAAAGAAACGCGCCCGTGGCTGCCCACGTCCATGATCGAGGTGTAAAACGCCTGCAGGTCGGCCCAGTCCGTAGGAAATGCGGAAAGGTCGATGCGCTTTGCCTGGCACTCGGTTAAAAGCTGTCGACGGTCCGTCCCGCTCCAGCAAACCACCTGGGCGGAGTAGCGACCGATCCAATCGTTGAGCCTTTTGATCACCACGTAGAGCGGATCGGCCATCGCGGTGTCCACGGCCGATATCCCCGTAAGCTCGCGAACGGGAAACGCAACGCCTTCGGTAAATTCCGTCTGCACAAACTGCGAGAACTCGCCCATAACGTTGCCGTGGTAATCGAGCTTGACGGCGCCGACCTCGATAATCTCGTTGCGCAGTCCACGGCGCTGGCGCTGTTTTGGCACCGGCGCAAACTCAAAGTCCAGCACAATCTGGCGCGCAAAGTTCGTCGTATCGATAGCCGAGATACCCGGCGTCTTTTCAGCTGACACGGTTAGGGCCTTTCTCCATTGCTTGCCGCTTGCTACATAGGCGGCTACATTGCCGTAAGGATAGGCGCTCGTGCGGACATGAAAGCGGGACGCAATGCCACGCACCAGGCACGCGCCACACAGACGGCCCCAAGGGATCCCGCCCGCTCTATTCAAATGCATGTGATAAAAATTGAGGCCCGGTGACTTGAATCAGAGGTCATCCCGGGCCCATCAGAGCTCACAGAGCTCTTGGTTGCTTTGGTCTTGCTCTTCACGGCGCTTATCGAACTTTCCGAGGCACTCAAGCAGCATTCGAAGCATAACAAGTCGCTGCCATTAAGGCACTGACCTCTTGACCAAGCAACGGCGCTGCCCAGCTCTCCAGAACTTGGGCTGCCGTCAACTTTATTCTATCCGCGAGCATCTGGTTTACCAAATGGATTTTCGGTAAAGGAAGCACGGCACGCCCGCAAAACCACTACGCCCCAAGTGCCGCCATGGGGATCACTGCCACGCCGTCGTCGCGTGTGTAGGCAATGCTCCCCTTTCCAACCACGACCGCCAAAAACGCCGGAGCGGCATTCTGGGCGGCAGGATTGGAGAGCACTTTCCTCTCCAGCGCCTTGAGATTTCTCGCTCCATCGTCTGTTTTCGCATCGCTCAGCTTGACCTCGATGGCTCCCCAGCGCCCGTCGTGCTCAACGATCAGATCGACCTCAAGGCCCTTCTCATCTCGGAAATAATGAACACTGTTGTCGACACCGCCGTAGGTGGAAAGGAACACGCGCACGTCGCGCAGGATGAGATTCTCAAAGAGCATCCCCAGCGTTTGCATATCGCCAAGCAGCCGCTCAGGGGTAGCCCCCAGCAACGCCGCCGCAAGTGACGGGTCACAGAAGTAGCGCTTGGGGCGCACGCGAACGCGGGCCTTCGAGCGCACATACTGGCCTGCTCTCTCGCGCAAGCTCGTCCGAAAACCCAAGGTTTGCAGGTCACCGCTCCTGCAGCACCAGCGGGCGACGTCATCCTGCGAAATTACGCCATTCTCAATGCAGTTTTTACGCCGTTTTCATTGTAGGTTTTACGCTCGGCATCCTTGGCGCGGCGCTTGCTCAACCACCGGACCAGCGAATTGCCCGGATTCTGGGACGTGCTTTCCGCTCCAGGCCTCTACCGGAAAATGCGTCCCACTCTGAGGCCGAAATCTGGGACGCGCTTTCCGCCAAAGGGAAAGCGCGTCCCATTCCGAGCATCACATCAGAGCGCGCTTGGTTATCTCCGCTCACACATCTCGGCAAACGAGATCAGCTTGACGTCTCCCCTACTCTCCGCGGCATCCCGACATCCCTGCGTAAAGCCGCTTTTTGAGAAAAGCGCATAGCTTTTATGCTGCCGCCTAAAGAGCTCGCTTCGGTACACGAGCTTTTCCAGAACATCCTCGCCTACCGGTTCATTGCGCCATTTGCACTCCGCAAACAGCGCATCGCCCTCGCCATCGTCAACAATCAAGTCTATTTCTTCCTGCGTATGCGTGCGATTATCCGTCCCCCACCAGCGCCCGACGCTCGCCGGAACCACATCGAGCTGGCCCGCCCGCGCGAGTTCGTACACGTATTGTCTGCATATGAGCTCAAAGACCGTACCCATGTAATCCGATACGTACGGCTCAATGCGCTTATACGCCATCTCGGCCATATCGTTTTGAATCAGCCCGATGTTCTGCGGAACAAACTTGTACCAGAACCTAAACATCTGATCGCTCAGCAGATACACGGCTCGCTTATTGCTCGTCTCGTTTAGGGGCAGCTCGCGCTCGACAATCCCAAGCGACGCCAGCTTATCTACATAGCTCTTTACGTTGCTCGCAGGGATTCCCGTAGAGCTCGCAATCTCCGAGATCTTCGAGCGCCCCTGAGCAATTGCTTGCACGATTGCATCATATTGCTCGGGATTGCGGCACTCTTGCAATAGCAGGTTACTCGGCTCCTCAAAGAGATAGCCCGTAGGAGTAAGAAAAAGACGTTTGATGTTGTCCTTGAGCGGTGCGGCAGGATCGACTTTCTCGATATATGCAGGAATGCCGCCCGTCATGCCATAGCAAACTGCAGCGTCTTCGCGACCCATGCTCTGCCACAGGTCGAGGGTCGTCGTAAAATCGAGCGGCATGATCTTAAACTGGGCCGTACGCCTACCGTATAGTGGGCTCTCGTAGCCCAACACCTGTTCCTCCATAAACGAAAGCGACGACCCGCACAGGATAAGCATGAGCTTGGTCTCTTTGTACAAGTGATCGATCTTGTCTTGCAGCAACGAGCTGATCTCGGGATTCGATTGGGCGAGATAGGGATACTCGTCAATCACGACAACCAAACGTTCCATGCGAGCCATGGTGGCCAATGCATCGAACGCCTCGTCAAAACTACGAAACGACACGCCTGCAGCACCAACCGAACCCGCAAGTATCGCCTGGCTAAAGCCGTGCAGGTTTGCCTCTGCATTGGTACGACGAGCTTGAAAGTAAATAGCCCTCTTGCCTTGGATGAACTCTGTGATAAGGCGCGTTTTACCCACGCGACGGCGGCCGTAAATCACAGGCATCTCAAAGGAGCCCGTGCCATACAGTCGATTGAGCTCGGACATTTCCGCTGTTCTTCCGATAAACACAGGCCCATCCTTCCTTTACGTTATAGCTAGCTATATTATACCTTTCTATAATATAGCTAGCTATAACGTAATTCGACAATCGCGCACGCAGAAGGGGCGGTTGAAGTGCGGCTTGGCGCCGCATGGCGCCGGCGGACGAGGCGATGCGTCCGCCGACGAATAGCACCGAATTGGTTACTTCTTGCTCTCGGGCAAGACCAGATCCACGGCGGCGTCCTTGGCAGCATCGATGTGCTGAGCCACGACCGGCGTCTGCGGAAGGATCAGGTTAAGGACAATGGCCATAATGGCGGTGGGGGTTACGGCATTGGAGCCGATGACGGTGGACACCCAGGCGGGCATACCCTCGCCGGCAAGGCAACCGCTGGCCATCCAGATACCCAGGCCAAAGACGACGGAGGTACCGACGATGGTGGTAGTGCGCTGCGTGAGGCCCTCGCGGGTGAACATGCGCACGCCGTTCATGGTGATGGTGCCAAAGACGCCGACGGTCGCGCCGCCGATGACGGGCTGCGGGATAGCGGAAAGGACGGCAGAGAGCTGCGGGAACAGACCGGCAATGGCAAAGACGGCCGCGATGATCACAAAGACCCACTTGTTGACGACCTTGTTGGAGCAGATGATGCCCACGTTCTGGCCAAGGGCGCTGGTGGGAAGACCGCCCAGCAGGCCGCCGACCATAGAGGTGAGGCCCTGGGACACGATAGCGCCGGAGAGCTCGCGCTCGGTGGGCATACGGTCGATGGAGCCCAGGCAGGCGGCGGAGACGTCACCGATAACCTGGATGGCAACCATGGGGAACACGACGGCGAGGGTAATGCAGACCTCGGGATCAAACTCGAGCGCGTAGGGCATGAGCTTGGGAAGGGCGAAGACCTGAGCGGTGGCGACGCTGGAGAAGTCGATCATGCCAAAGGGAATGGAGACGATCATGCCGACGATCATGCCAAAGAACACGGATCCCAGCTTGAGCGTGCCCTTGCCAAAGTTGGCGAGCGCAAAGACCACGGCGAAGGTGATAAGAGCGACGCACCAGGCCTGCGGAGTGCCCCACAGCGGCGTACCCATACCGCCGGCCATATACTTGACGGCCGTGGGATACAGCGAAACGCCGATGGAGAAGATGACCGTACCGGTCACGACAGGCGGGAACAGCCACTTGATCTTGCTGTAGGCCAGACCAAAGAGGACCGCGACGGCGCCGCCGACGATCTCGCCGCCCAGCAGCGCACCAAAGCTAAAGCCCGAGGCGCCCATGGCCTGAAGGGCCGGCAGGAACGCGAACGAGACGCCCATGACGATGGGCAGGCCGCCGCCGATGCGACGGAAGGGAGCGAAGGCCTGAAGGGCCGTGTCGAGTGCCGAAAGAATGAGCGCAACCTGAATGATGTCGGTACTCTGCTGGCTATTAAAGCCGTAGACGCCGGCCATGATGACCGCCGGGGTAATGATGCCGGCAAACGATGCCAGTACGTGCTGAAGGGCACACGGGATCATTTCCTTAACGGGCGGCATGCCTTCGCGAGTGAACAGGGCTTCAGTGCCGTTCGTAACCGTCTCCTGGGCCATTTGACCACCAATCCTAGAAGTAGTTGTTTTCGCATCCAACATTCTATTGTGACGCAGTGCGGGGCTGAGGTTGTGCCTTCGTTGCATATCGTATTGAAGAATTTTCTCAATTTTAATAATAATTTTTTGTTATCAGACTATTCTTCAGCTGAAATAAAAACGTTTCCGCAGGTAACGAAAGTGCCTAGTCAAAATACCATCTAACTTATCTTTTGGTCAACCGTTTACCGCCACATTCCTACCGTTCGTCTGTATTACGCAATGTACCTGCGGATATACGAGATGATGGACAGCGTGTTACCATGAGAAAAAATTGTTATGAACATTTCCGATTTCACCCAAAGGAGTTGCCCGTGAACGAGACCGTACGTCGCTTTTTGCCGATGGTCGATTTTCTGGAGCAGATACTCGGCAAAAACAGCGAGATCGTCCTGTATGATTTCTCGGATCCCGACCACGCCATCGTCGATATTCGCAACGGTATCGTGAGCGGCCGCAAGATTGGCGGGCCCGCTACCGATCTGGCACTCAAGATCATGCACGACGCCAAGTATCGCGACCTGCCGTTCGTTACGGGCTACGAAGGCTGCGGCGCCAGCGGCAAGACGTTGGAATCCGCAACGTACTTCATTCGCGAGGATGGCGAGATTGTCGGCATGCTGTGCGTCAACACCGATCTTTCGGCCGTGCGCAACATCAATGCCATGGCCCAGCAGCTTATGGCCTGCTTCGACGCGGCGCCGGTCCGCACGGAGCCCTCCCCCATCGAGGTCGAAAGCCTTTCGGAGTCCACACAGGAGCTCATCGACCGCAGCATTGCCGAGTTGCTGAGCGCGCGCGGGCTGGATGTAGCGTCGCTTGGTCAGAGCGACCGCGTGGACGTCATTCGCCACCTCAACGGCAACGGGGTGTTCATGCTCAAGGGCGCCGTGGCCTGCGCCGCCACCGCGTTGGGCATCTCGGAGCCCAGCGTCTACCGCTACTTGCAAAAAGTCCGCAAGGAGGGCTAACGAGCAAAATGGAGCGCGGCTCCACAAGCGATCCGTCACTTGACAAAAGACCCTGCAGCTCGCACGCGCTGCAGGGTCTTTTTGCATGTCATGTTTAGTTGTTGCCAACGTCTTAGAGGGCGGCGACAACCTCGATCTCGACCAGACCGCCAGCCGGAAGGGCGGCAACCTGGAAAGCGCTGCGCGCGGGGAACGGGGCCTCGAACTTGGAGGCGTAGATCTCGTTCACGGCGGCGAAGTCGGCGATGTCGGCCAGGTAGACCGTGGTCTTGACGACATCGGCAAAGGTGGCACCGGCAGCGGTCAGCAGGGCCTCGACGTTGGCAAGGGACTGCTTGGCCTGGGCCTCGACGCCCTCGGGCATCTTGCCGGTTGCGGGGTCGATGCCCAGCTGGCCGGACAGGAACACCATGTTGCCGGCCTGGATACCGGGGGAATACGGGCCGATGGCTGCGGGTGCGTTATCCGAAGACACGACGGTCTTGCTCATGTTTTTCTCCTTACAATCAAATAGAGAGCGTGAGCGCGGCGTTCGCACCGGGAGGCACAATTCGGTCTGAACACCGCGCTTGATTGGGATAGTACTCAAGGTTTCCGCGCGATGCAAGATAATTATCACGCTGCGAGAATATTTTATCGCCCAACGGCGCCCGTTGGCAGCTGAACGGTTCTCCACGGGGTCAGCCAGCCCAAGCTGCTGAAGACTTTATCCCGCTTGGAGCACGGGCATCGCCTGCCGCAACGGCGCCACTATACTTTTGATTATCTGAGCATTTTGAAAGGCAGGATATGACCGCAACCGCCAGTCGAACCACCAACCGCAGACCCGAGCTCTTGGCCCCCGCCGGAGGCCCGGAGCCCTTTGCCGCCGCGCTCGCTGCCGGGGCAGACGCCATCTACTGCGGCATGGGCAGCTTCAACGCCCGCCGCAAGGCAACCAACTTTACCGACGAGGCCTTTGAGCAGGCCTGCCGCGCCGCGCATCTAGCCGGGTCGCGCGTCTACGTCACGGTCAACATCGTCATCAAGCAGTCCGAGATGAGCGATGCGCTGCAACTCATCCATCGCTGCTCCACGCTGGGCGCCGACGCCTTTATTATCCAGGACTGGGGCCTGTTCTTTGAGGTCAAGCGCACCATGCCCGGCATCGAGACACACATCTCGACTCAGGCGAACATCCATGACGACCGCGGAACGCTTTGGTGCCGCGAGCAGGGCGCCGACCGCGTGACCCTCTCGCGCGAGCTCTCCATCGACGAGATCGCCGCTATCCACGACGCCGCACCCGATGTGGACCTCGAGGTCTTTAGCCACGGCGCCATCTGCTTTTGCTACTCGGGTCTGTGCCTGCTGTCGAGCTTTGCCATGGCTGGTCGCTCGGCCAACCGCGGCATGTGCGCCCAGCCCTGCCGCCTACCCTACGAGCTAATTGACGAGAACGGCCGCTCGCTCTCCCCTGCCGGACGCGAGCGCGCGCTGTGCCCGCGCGACACCAACACATCGCAGCTTGTTCGCCGTCTGTATGACGCCGGCGCCGCATCACTCAAGCTCGAGGGCCGCATGAAGGCCCCCGATTACGTGTATTCCATCGTCGACGTGTACCGTCATCAGATTGATGACATGCTTGCCGATGTTTCGACCTCTAAGGATGAGGATGCTGCCCGCCAGCGCCAGCTCAAGCGCTGCTTTAATCGCGACTTTACGCACGCCTACCAGGATGGCACCTCGGGCGACGAGATGATGAGCTATGAGCGCTCCAACAACCGCGGCCAGATTGTGGGCACGGTGCTGGGCAGCCGCCTGGCCAACCGCGATGTACGCGGGCTCAAGCCCGACGATCGCCGTCGCCGCGCCGCCATCGCCCGCATTGAGCTGTTTGAGCCCGTGGGCAAGGGCGACCTGCTGGAGCTTCGCCACGATAACGAGTTTGACCAGTTCCTGACCACCATTGCCGCCGATGATGCCGCCGCCGGTGACGTCATCGAGTGCCGCGTGCCCCGCAGCATGCCCGAGGGCTGCCGCGTCCGCGTGATTCGCAGTCAGCGTGCCATCGACGCCGCCGGCGCCGCGCTCAAGCGCGATGTGCTGCGCCGCCGCGCCGTAGATGTGTCCGTCGTGGCGCGTCTGGGCGAGCCGTTTACCGTTACGCTCACCTGCTGCGACGACCCCACGCTCACCGCCACCGCTACCGGCTTTACCGTCGAGGCCGCCAAAACTCGCGCCGTCGAGGCGTCCGATCTTGTGGAGCACGTCGGGCGCATGGGTTCCTCTCCCTTTGAGGCTGCGAGCTTTGAGGTGTCACTCGATGAGGGCTGCGGCATGGGCTTTTCCGCCGTGCACAAGGTGCGCGCCGCCGCTTGTAAGGCGCTGGAAGAGGCCATTCTGGCACCGTACGAGGATCGTGCGAAAACGCTCGAGCTGCCGGCGATTGTAACCAGTGATTCCCGCCCCGCGCCCGAGCACTACCGCGATGAGCCGCAGATCTGCGCCACCGTCACCTCGCTCGAGGCCGCCGAGGCAGCGCGCGCCGAGGGTGCAACGCGCATCTATATGACCACCGATGCGCTCGAGGCCGCCGGTGTCTCCCCCGCCGATGCATTTGAGCAGGACATCGTACCCGTACTCGACGAGGTCTGCCGCGCCCTTGACCACGTACGCGTCGACCCGTGGGTTGTTGCCGGCGCCATGGTCGCTATTGGCAACATCTCTGAGCTTGCCCTGGCCGCCCAGGTTGGCGCCACGGCCGAGATTCGCTCTTGCCTGCCGGTGCACAACACGCCCTGCATGGAGGCGCTTGCCGAGCGCGGAGCCGGTGCGTTTTGGCTCTCGCCCGAGATCACGCTCGACGAGATTGTCTCGCTCGGCGCCGCCGCGCCCGCGGCTCTGGGCATCACCGTCTTTGGCCGCCCGCGCGTTATGACGAGCGAGCACTGCATCCTGCAGGTGGCCAATGGCTGCATCCACGATTGCGCCAACTGCCGCCTGCGCGCCCGCAAGCTGTCGCTCAAGAATATCGACGGCAAGGTCATGCCCGTGCGCACCGACATCCATGGCCGCTCTCGCTTGTACGATGCCTACCCCATCGACCTTACGCCGCAGGTTCCTCAGCTGCTCGACGCCGGCGTGCGTCGTCTCATGGTGGACGGAACGTTGCTCGAGACGGATGAGGTGGGCCGTGCCGTCGCCCGCGTCCGTCGTGCCGTCGAAGCAGCGCAGGCCGGCCGCAAGCCCGCCGCCCGCCTACGCGGCGCCACCTCGGGCTGCATGTTTGTGGGAATTAGCTAACCGAAAGGCTTACACGTGAACGAAGAACCTCAAGTCCTCTACTGCGACGCCTGGCTCATGGCCATCGATAAGCCCGCCGGCATGATCGTCCACGGTGACGGCACCGGTGAGCGCACACTTACCGACTACGCCAGCGACCTGCTGCTGGCGATGGGCGACGGTTTTGCCGCGACCGACATGCAGCCGCTCAACCGCCTGGACCGCAACACCACCGGCGTGGTGCTGTTCTCGCTCGACAAGCAGACGCAGCCCGCCTTTGACCAGATGATTATCGACCACGCTTTCGAAAAGCACTACCTGGCGCTCGCCGAGGGCAAAATCGACTGGAACGAGAAGCTCATCGACAAGCCCATCGCCCGCGACCGCCACGACAGCCGCAAGATGCGCGTCGGCGCCAGCGGCAAGCCGTCTCAGACGCGCGTGAAGGTACTCAAGCGTCTTAAGAGCCGCCGTGGCCTGCCCACGCGCTCGTATATTGATGTCGAGCTGCTCACCGGCCGCAAACACCAGATCCGTGTGCACCTGGCCAGCGAGCATCACCCCCTGGTTGGCGACGACCTGTACGGAACGCCGCGTCCCTGCGGCCTGATGCTCCACGCTCACAGCGTGTCCTTCACGCATCCCGTAACCGGCGAGCACACCCACATCGAAGCCCCCTGCCCCTGGGAGCCCTAAAACCTGCCGAAAAGGGACAGGTTTATTTTGGCAGGTTTTATCTGGGCAAACGTCAAAACCACCACAAAGGTTCCCGCCCCTTTGCGGTGGTTTTGGCCTTAGCCCGTCCCCTGCTGTTAGACCGTGATGACGTTGTCCATTGCCCGGTACTTGGCGGGGACCTCGCCTGCGGTAATAATCGTTGCGTCGCGGAAGTCCGCGAACTTGACGGGCGCCACCATGCCAAATTTACTGGCGTCCGAGATTACGAAGCGTTTGGCCGTATGGCGCATCGAGATACGCTTTACTTGCGCTTCCTCGATATCGGGCGCCGTGAAGCCCTGTTCGGCGGCAATGCCGTTAGAACCCCAAAAGCCACAATTGAAGTTGTAGCGGTCTAGGGTTGCCAAGGCATCGGGGCCAACGAGCGCCTCGGTCTCGGGTTTGAGCTCGCCGCCCAGCACCACGGTGCGCATGCCGCGCAAAGCGAGGCGCTGAGCATGGAGCACGGAATCGGTCACATAGGTGACACCTTCAAGGTGTGGAAGATGCTCGATGAGTCTGAGCGTCGTCGAACCCGAGTCGATGTATACAAAGCTCTCGGGCTCCACAAGTGCCGCCGCACGGGCGCAGATACGCTCCTTGTCGTCGTTATGGAGGTCGCTGCGCTCATTAAGCGTTAGGTCGCGCGTCACGTGCGCGCGCTCAAGACTCGTCGCTCCACCGTGGACCTTGGCGATGCGATGCGCTCGGTCGAGCGTCTGCAGGTCGCGCCGAATGGTAGACGCCGTCACGCCCAGGGCTTCGGCAAGCTCCGGCACGGTAACCGAGCCGGCTCGCTGCACCATCGACACGATCGCGTTGAGCCTATCTTCCGCTAGCATCGCTTACTCCTCCTCGGGGTACACGACTCCCCAGTCGGCGCGAAGCTTGGTCATAAGCTCCATAACATCAGAAGCATAATCCAGCAGCTCGCGCTTGGAGTCGTCGCCGGCAACGGCCTTCTCAAGATCGGCCATCTCATAGCACAGGGCGTAAGCCTCGGTGCCGGCGTGGACCTCCTCGCGGTGGCCGTCCGCAGTCCACACGATGGTCGCGTGATCGGCACGCGGATACTCGTTGACCTCGATATAGCACTTGTCAAAGCTGATGACCGAGCGCTTGGGCTGCTTGGAGTGAAGCGTAAGGCTCACAACACCCAGCTGTTGCTCAGCATTACGGCAGACAATGCCGCCCGCAACGTCGACACCGGTCTCACAGGTGTTGCCGAGCGAAACGACCTCAGCGGGCTGGCTTGCCATAAAGAGGCGCATGACGGACAGGGCATACACGCCAATGTCGAGCATGGCACCGCCAGCAAGGTTGCGATTGTAAAAGCGGTTGGTCAGGTCGCCGTACTCCTTGTAGCTGCCAAAGTTGAGTTGGGCGAGGTTCATGCGGCCAAACTCACCGGCATCCATGCGGCGGCGCAGCTCCTGATACAAGGGCATGTGAAGCACCGTGGTGGCGTCCATGAGGACCACGTTATGCTCGTCGGACATGGCGCGGGCCTCGTCAAGCTCGGCGGAATTGAGGGTAATGGCCTTTTCGCAGAGCACGTGCTTGCCAGCTGCCAGGGCCGCACGCAGATAGGTGATATGCGTGTTATGCGGGGTGGTGATATAGACTGCGTCGATGTCCGGATCGGCATAGAGGTCCTCGACCGTGTCATAGACCTTCTCGATGCCATACTGCTCAGCAAAAGCTTGAGCCTTGGACAGCGTGCGGTTGGCGACGCCCACAAGCTTGCGGCCGGCAAGAGCGAGAGATTGGGCCATCTGGTTGGCGATAACGCCGCACCCGATCACAGCCCAACGAAGCTCGGGAGCCGTAAAGATATCATCGGGGAATGGCTTGTCCTGGACCGAAGCGAACGCTGCCTTTGCTGCTGCCGCAGAGTCGAGTGGAGCCTGCTTGGAATCTGCCATATGTGCCTCCTGAATCATGGAGCGTCTAACATTTCTGCTTCTCTATACTCGCACAAACGCGCGCGCATTTGCTCTTATTTGCGTGTTTATTTGCTTACGGTCATCATTTAGCCATTATTTGCACATATATGCGCGGGTACACGCATTATCGCGCAATGACATGCGCGTAAATGCGCACATAACGATCCTTATGAAACATAAAGGGGCGGAACAACATAGCCATAAAAGACAGAGTAGGCCGTATCACTCCACCCCTCTGGGGGCATCAGACATCAAAGGACCGTCCCAAACTGCCGGCACATAGGGACTGTCCCCAACGACTGGTCATTTAAGTCTGTCCCCAATGAATGGTCCCCAATGAATGCCAAGCGACTTCCACTCATTTAAGTCTGTCCCCAATGAGTAGGGATCAAAAAGGCCCGGGTGCCGTGGCATCCGGGCCTTTGCTAGCAACTTGATGTTGCGGGCAGCTTAGAACTTGTGGCCGCACTTCTTGCAGACGCGCAGCTTGTTCTTGCCGTCCTTCTCGTGACCGACGCGGGTAACCTTACCGCACTCAGGGCAAACGAGATTGACGTTGGAGGCGTCGATGGGAGCCTCCTGCGAAACGATGCCGCCCTGCTGGTTGGCAGCGTTGGGCTTGACGGCCTTCTTGACGACCGAAACGCCCTCGACAACGACCTTGTTCTCGGCGGGGAGAGCACGCAGGACAACGCCCTGCTTGCCGCGATCCTTACCAGAGAGAACCTGGACCTTATCGCCCTTCTTGATATACATATATCTCCCCTAACTACAGGGTCTCGGGAGCGAGCGAGACGATCTTCATGTACTTCTTGTCACGAAGCTCGCGAGCGACGGGCCCGAAGATACGGGTGCCGACGGGCGAACCATCGTTGTTGATGACAACGCAGGCGTTCTCATCAAAGCGAATGTAGGAGCCATCCTTGCGGCGGATCTCCTTAACGGTGCGAACGACGACGCAACGGACAACGTCCTTCTTCTTGACGTTGGCGCCAGGGGTAGCCTCCTGGACAGCACCGATGAACACATCGCCGATGCCTGCATAACGACGCTTGGAACCGCCAAGCACCTTGATGCAGCGAATCTTGCGAGCGCCGGAGTTGTCGGCGACGTTCAGCATGGTTTGCATCTGAATCATGGTAGATGTTCCTCCGAACTAAGAACCGAAGAGAGGTGCGCAGCCTTTATACGGCCCGTGGTATGCAAGCCAGGCATACGCACATCTTCGGAAACGTACAAGTCGTAAGAGCGACTGCTTATTTAGCGCGCTCGACGACCTCGATGAGGCGCCAACGCTTCATCTTGGACATAGGACGGGTCTCCATAACGCGGACGGTATCGCCCACGCCAGCCGTGCACTCCTCGTCGTGAGCGTGCAGCTTCTTGGAGCTGGTCATCATCTTGCCGTACTTGGGGTGACGCTTGCGCTCGGTGACGGTGACGACGATGGTCTTGGCACCGGAGACAGAGGTAACGACACCCGTACGGACCTTACGCGAGTTACGCGAATCAGTCATGTTCTCTCCTTAGGTCCTACTCGGCGACAGCGGACTTCTCCGCTGCGATCTCGCGGGCGCGCTGCTCCGTGAGGACGCGAGCGATGTCCTTCTTCACGGTGTTGACGCGAGCGGTGTTGTCCAGCTGGCTGGTGGCCATCTGGAAACGAAGGTTAAAGAGCTCGGCGCGCATTTCCTTCAGCTTCTCAACGAGCTGAGCGTCCGAGAGCTCACGAATCTCTGCGGGCTTCATTAGTTCTCCTCCTTGGCGGCGGCGGCGTCCTCAGCAGCCCACTTGGCCTCGAGAGCGGCCTCCTCAGCCATTTCCTTCTCGATACGCTGCTCAGCGTTCTTGGCAACCACAATCTTGGTCTTGATGGGAAGCTTGTGCTGAGCAAGACGCAGAGCCTCGCGAGCGACCTCCTCGGGCACGCCCTTGACCTCGAACATGATGCGGCCGGGCTTGACGACGGCCACCCACTCCTCGGGGTTACCCTTACCAGAACCCATGCGAGTCTCGGCAGGCTTCTTGGTGATGGGCTTATCGGGGAAGATCGTGATGTAGACACGACCGCCACGCTTCATGTAGCGGGTCATGGCAATACGAGCGGCCTCGATCTGACGGTTGGTGATCCAATGGGCCTCGAGAGCCTGGATACCAAACTCGCCGAAATGCAGCTCGGTATTACCCTTGGCCTGGCCCTTCATGGAGCCACGCTGCACCTTGCGGTGAAGAATACGCTTAGGGGCAAGCACTACTGACCCCTCCTCTCGGAGTTACGACGACGAGGACGGGAAGAGCCCTCGAGTGCAGGGTTGGGAACAGGCTGGCCCGGGAGCTTCTCGCCCAGGTAGATCCAGACCTTCACGCCGCAAGCGCCCATGGTGGTGCTGGCGACAGCCGTGCCGTAGTCGATCTTGGCACGGAGGGTGTGCAGAGGCACGCGACCCTCACGGTACCACTCACGACGGCCCATCTCGGCACCGCCGAGACGACCGGAGCACTGGATACGGATGCCCTTAGCGCCGGCCTTGCGGGCGGACTGGACAGCCTTGCGCATAGCGCGACGGAAGGCAACGCGGCCCTCGAGCTGCTCGGCGATAGACTGAGCAACGAGGTTGGCGTCGAGCTCGGGGCGCTTGATCTCGACAACGTCGACGGAGAGCTGGCCCTTGGAGACGCCAGCGACCTTCTCGAGCTCGGTGCGGAGGGTATCGATCTCGGCACCCTTCTTACCGATGACAACGCCGGGGCGAGCGGTGAGGATGATGACCTTCACCTTGTCGCCAGCGCGCTCGATCTCGACGCGGGAGACAGCTGCGCGGGAAAGACGCTTCTCGAGGTACTTGCGGATCTCGAGATCGTTACCGAGGGTCTTAGCGTAATCCTTCTCTGCGAACCAGCGGGAGCGCCAGTTCTCGGTGATGCCAAGACGGAAGCCGGTGGGGTAGACTTTCTGACCCATACAGCTTTACGCCTCCTTTCGAGGAGCAACGACGACGGTGATGTGGGAAGTACGCTTCAGAATGCGAGAAGCGGAACCCTTGGCGCGGGGACGGATGCGCTTAAGCGTCGGACCCTCGTCAACATAGGCAGCGGCGACAACCAGGTTGTCGGCACGCAGACCGTTGTTGTTCTCGGCGTTCGCAACGGCGGAACGGAGAACCTTCTCGACATCCACGGCGACGGCGCGGTCGCAGAAGTGGAGGATGTCGAAGGCCTGAGCGACAGGCTTGCGGCGGATCAGATCGACCACCAGGCGGGCCTTGCTGGGGGAAACACGCACGTACTTAGCGACGGCGCGAACCTCGGTGGCCTCAGTTTCAATAGACTTAGTTGCCATTTACGGTTAACCCCCTATTTGGCCTTGTGGCCACGGAACGTACGAGTCGGCGCGAACTCGCCGAGCTTGTGACCAACCATGGACTCGGTAACATACACGGGCACATGCTTGCGGCCGTCGTGGACGGCGATGGTGTGACCAACCATCTCGGGGAAGATGGTGGACGCGCGGGACCAGGTCTTCACGACGTCCTTCTTGCCAGCCTCGTTCATCGCGGTGATACGCGAGAGAAGGCGAGTCTCCACGAACGGGCCCTTTTTGAGACTTCTGCTCATAAGTGCTTTCTCCTAAAACTCGGTATCCGAAATTACTTCTTACGGCGACGAATGATGTGCTGGTTCGAGACCTTCTTCTTCTTGCGCGTACGAAGGCCCTTCGTCGGCTTACCCCAGGGGGTAACAGAGGGACGACCAGAGGTGTGGTTCTTGCCCTCGCCACCGCCGTGCGGGTGGTCGACAGGGTTCATGACGGTACCGCGGACGGTCGGGCGCACGTTCATGTGACGCTTACGGCCGGCCTTGCCGATGACGATGTTGGAGTGATCGGCGTTGCCGACCTCACCGACGGTGGCGCGGCAGGTAACGAGGATGCGGCGCATCTCGGAGGAAGGCATACGGACGATGGCGTACTTGCCCTCCTTACCCATCAGCTGGCAGGAGTTACCGGCGGAACGGGCGATAGCAGCGCCCTTGCCCGGCTGGAACTCGACGGCGTGGATGAGCGTACCGACGGGGATGTCGGCGAGGGGCAGAGCGTTGCCCGGCTTGATGTCGGCGTCAGAACCGGACATGATGGTCTGACCGACCTCGAGGCCCTTGGGGGCCAGGATGTAGCGCTTCTCACCGTCAGCGTAGTGCAGCAGAGCGATGCGAGCGGAACGATTCGGATCGTACTCGATCGTGGCAACCTTGGCGGGCACGCCGTCCTTGTTGCGCTTGAAGTCGATCACGCGGTAACGACGCTTCACGCCGCCGCCCTGATGGCGGGTGGTGATGCGGCCGTTGTTGTTACGACCGGCCTTCTTGGGCAGGGGCTCGAGAAGAGACTTCTCGGGCTTGGTGCAGGTGATCTCGGAGAAATCGGAGATCGTCTGCCAACGCCTACCAGCGGAGGTCGGCTTAAGGTGCTTTACAGCCATTACAATCCCTTTCAATAGGAATCCGTTAGCCATCGCAGACAGGGATTCGAGGTTCTGCCTCGGGTGCGATGACACCGGACGTATACACGGTTCCGGGCGTGTCCATTTTATACGCCCAAAACCTTGAGCTCCCGCCTCCCCTATTTGGGAGGCATGAGCTCACTCAACAGCAGCGAGTCTTAGGCCTGGTTGCCAAAGACCTCGATGGTGTCGCCCTCGGCCAGCGTGACGATGGCCTTCTTCCAAGAACGGGTCTTGCCGGCGACATAGCGCACGCGCTTGGTCTTGGGCTTGACCGTCAGGGTGTTCACGCGAACGACCTTGACGCCGAAGATCTCCTCGACAGCGTCCTTGATCTGATACTTGTTAGCATCCTTGGCGACCTCGAACGTGTACTTGTTCTGCTCCATGCCGGAGAAGGAACGCTCGGACACGATCGGACGGATGATGATCTCGTGGGCGGTCATTTATGCAAGCACCTCCCCGAAGTGAGCGGCGATGTCGGCGGGCATCAGCACAGCGTTGTTGTTGACGAGATCGTAGGTGTTGGCCTCGTCAGCGGTGATGATGAACGTCTTGGGAATGTTGCGGAACGACAGGTAGGCGTTGACGTCCTCATCGCGAACGATGATGGTCAGACGCTTGCCCTCAAGGCCGAGAGCCTTGAGCATGGCGACAGCAGCCTTGGTGGAAGGCTTCTCGAAGCCGTAGTCGTCGACGAGCACGAGCTCGCCATCGGCCAGCTTGGCGGACAGCGCGGAGCGCATAGCCAGCTTGACCTCCTTGTTGTTCATACGCTTAGCGTAGGAACGGGGCTTGGGGGCGAAGACAACGCCACCGTGACGCCACTGGGCAGCACGGATGGAACCCTGGCGGGCACGGCCGGTGCCCTTCTGACGCCAAGGCTTCTTGCCGCCACCGGAAACCTCAGAGCGGCCCTTAGCGGACTGGGTGCCCTGACGCCAAGAGGCCATCTGGCACTTGACGATGTGGTGCATAACGTGGATGTTCGGCTCGATGCCGTACACCTCAGCGGCGAGCTCGGCCTCGGCGACCTTCTTGCCCTCGCTGTTCTTTACTTCAAACTTTGCCATTTAAGTGTTCTCCTTGGTATGACGCTGGGCTAAATGGGCTGGGCCCTTAGGCCATACGGATGGCGACGAGACCATTCTTGGCACCCGGGACAGCGCCCTTGACCAAGATGAGGTTCTGCTCGGCATCGATGCGGACAACGGAAAGGTTCTTGACGGTAACGCGCTCGTTACCCATGTGACCGGCCATCTTGACGCCCTTGAGGACGCGCGCAGGATAGGCGCACTGACCGATAGAACCGGGGTGACGCTGGAAGTGAGAACCATGCGTCATAGGACCGCGGCGTTGACCCCAGCGCTTGATGCGACCCTGGAAGCCCTTACCCTTGGAGGTACCGATGACGTCGACCTTCTCGACATCAGCGAAATCAGCGACGGTGACGACCTCGCCGACCTTGTGCTCCTCGCCGTTCTCGACGCGGACCTCACGAAGGAAGCGGACAGGCTCGACGCCAGCCTTGGCGAAGTGACCAGCCATGGGCTTGTTCACGTTCTTGGCCTTGATGTCGCCGAAACCGATCTGGACGGCGTCATAGCCGTCGGTTGCCTGAGTTTTAACCTGCGAGACAGCGCAGGGGCCAGCCTGGATGACCGTGACGGGAACGACGTTGTCGTCCTCGTCCCAAACCTGGGTCATGCCAATCTTGCGGCCGAGAATCATGCTGATCAAGATATGATCCCAACTCTCGCGTGGTCTTGGGACAATGCGTACACCACCGAGCGTACGCCCCTAGAGGACCACTACTTACACGACGTGCTCCCCAGCCTTGTATTTCGCCCGGACTACCTGACAACCCTATTAAGCAGGCATTTTGTCCAGCCAGAATACTCCCCTGGTTTCACACAGCTGTTTAGTATACACGGCTGCGGGCGTATCCATCGAGATTCATATTTCACTCACATTGTTTACGCAGGTAAAGTGCGTGGAGTCGCCTGGGCTTGGCAGAGGGGCGGCGAAATACATTAAGTTTGCTGCTCTACAGTCCTGCGCAAGACGGAAAGCACATTAAGTGCTTTC